>Ga0209303_1000425_pt1 | contig 33412 bp, 30 predicted proteins | sample SidtaG_3_FD_187449 | JGI IMG/M metagenome (GOLD analysis project Ga0209303, IMG submission 187449) | Marine algal microbial communities from Sidmouth, United Kingdom - Sidmouth_Asex1 metaG (SPAdes) (version 2) | ecosystem: Host-associated > Algae > Red algae > Unclassified | place: Sidmouth...
GGCGGAAGCGAGCCGGTTCATCGGACGAACCGCGCGGTGGATCGAACGGGGGGCGGCACAAGGGCGAAGACAGGCACGGGCGAGGTCCGGGAAGGGCGGCGGATTGCGTTGCCACGACTATCGGCTCGCCCCACAAGGCTGTCAATTGGGGCAAACCCTGATTGGGTGCTGAATCCGACGTCCGTCTGGGCAGCAGGTGCTGGTTCGCCGAGCACCCCTCGGTCATCGCCGGCGCCAACCGGAACACCCGGGCGGCGCTTGCCGAATACCCGGTCACCGCGGCAACCGGTACGCCAGCGTCGCACCGGTGCGACGACCGGTGTCGATCAGGCGCTGTCCGAGGCCTTCTCCTCCGCCGACCCGGTGGCATCGGCGGTGTCGACATCCGCCACGGGCCGCGAGGCGAACGAGCTGCCTTCGGCATCGCTGTCGCGCGCTTGGCGAGCGGGCAAGATGCCTTCCTCGGCCGTGTCCTGCGCCGCATCGCCCGGCACGTTGGATTGCCGCTTGCTGGCCACCCGATCGCGGCGCCGGCTGGAGCTGCGACGCCGCTTCGGCTTCTGGTCCGCGTCCGCCTCCGCGTCCGCATTCATGTCCGCATCCGGGTCGCTGTGCGGCGCGCTGTCCGACGCATCGGCCGCGGTGGACGCTACCTTGGGTTGCGACACCGTCGGTTCGGCCTGATCGGACGCGGTGGCATCCGGCTCCTCGGCAGCCTCGACCGCGTCGACCGGTTCGGCCCCCGGCGCCGGCTCGGCCTCGGGCGCCTGCTCCGCCTCGGCAGGCGGGGCATCGTCGGACGATTCGGCATCGCCGGCGGCGGTGTCGAGGGGCTCCTGTTCCTCGGCGTTGGCCGCGGAGTCGGCGCGCGACGCCATCGCCGCATCGCCCGCCTGCGCGGCGGCCAGCGGCACGGCGCCGACAGGCTCGCTCGACGTGGAATCGGCAGCGCGCGGAATCGCCCCCGAATCCTGAGCGTCGTTGATCGCGGCACGAATGGCGTCGCCGGCAGGCGTCGCGTCCGCCGCCGAATCGTCCGCCGCGTCTTCGAGGGTGGCGCCGGACTCGGCGCTGCTGTCGACCGCCTCGTCCGTCTTGTGCGCCTCGGAATCGCGGCGCGCGCGGCTGCCGCGTCGTCCGCGCGAGCGGCCTTGGCGAGCCGTGCCGGAGTTCGCGTGCTCGTCCGTCTCGGCGGCGATCGCGGCGGTGTCCTCCGCCCGCTCGGATCGTTCGTCGTCCGCCGACGGGGCGGATTCCGGCGCTGCCGACGACTCGTCGTCCCCGTCCGAGGCACCGATCAGCGTGGCCGGCTTGAACTGCGCGCGGCGTGCCGCGCGTGCGTCCCGCCCCGATCGCTTGTCGTCATCCGCGTCGGTCGATTCGCGACCGCCTTCGTCGGTGTCGCCGCCGTCGGCATGGGTCGTCGATACGGCGCTCGAAGCATCGTCGGTACGGGCGTCGGCGCTAGCTTCGGTGCTGGCATCGTCGTTGACATCGCCGTTGACATCGCCACCGGCCGATGCCGCGTCATCGCCGTTCTGTACCGCCTCGTCCGTCGCACCGTCCGCGTTCTTGGTTCCGCGGTTGCGATTGCGGCCACCGCGCCGTGAACGCCTGCGGCGCGAGCCCTCGGTGTTGCCGTCCTCGTCTTCGCCGGTCTCGTTCGGATCGCCCCGGGTCGGCGCCGACAGGTCCGTCGCGGCATCCTCGCCTTGCTCGCTGGCCACGGCGGCATCATTCCTGCCACGTCCGCGGCCGCCGCGCTTCTTGCCGCGCCCGGCGCTACGCCCCTCGTCGGTTTCAGGCTTGCCGGACGATTCGTCGGACGAGGCATCGACCGTCTCGTCCCGGTTCTCACCGGACTTGCGGGTACGGTTGCGCCCTCCGCGGCTACGTCCGCCACGGCTGCGTCGCTTGCCGCGCGTGCCTTCCTCGGAGCCGTCACCCTCGCCGTCGGCACGCGAAGGCTTCTGAACGGCCGGCTTGAGCTTGGCCGCGGTATCGTCGGCGGCACCGTCGCCGTTGCCTTCGTGCGATGCGCCGGCACCGAACAGCGAGCTCACCGCACCGAAGATGCGCATGAAGCCGCCGCCGCCGCTCTGCGGCGCCGGTGGTGGCGGAACCACGATCGGTTGATCCGGTGCCGGATCCGGTTCGGCCTTCAGGCGCGCCGGCGCCGGAGGCGGCACGTCCGGAGACAGCATGCCGACCGCCGCCTGCTCGACCGGCTTGATCTCGCGCGGGTCCTCGGGGGTGTAGTGCGCGGTGGTCTCGTTCGCCAGCTCGTAGCTCTTCTTCTGGATCGCCTCGTGATCCGCTTCGGTCATGCGGATGCGCTCGATGGTGTAGTTGGGCGTGTCCAGCGTCGGGTTGGCGACGATCAGCAGCATGCATTCGTTGCGCGCCTCGATCTCGGTGATGCTCTGGCGCTTCTCGTTGAGCAGGTAGGTGGCCACGTCCACCGGGACATCGGCCACCACGCGGCCGGTGTTGTCCTTTCTCGCCTCTTCCTCCATCAGCCGCAGGATCGACAGCGCGGTGGACTCGATGCCGCGGATGGTGCCATGGCCATGGCAGCGCGGGCACAGGATGCCGGAGCCTTCGTCCAGCGAGGGGCGCAGCCGCTGGCGCGACATCTCCAGCAGGCCGAACTTGGAGATGCGACCGATCTGCACGCGCGCCCGATCCTGCCTGAGCGCCTCGCGCAGACGGTTCTCCACGCTGCGCTGATGCTTGGAGGCGAACATGTCGATGAAGTCGATCACCACCAGACCGCCCAGGTCGCGCAGGCGCAACTGGCGCGCGATCTCCTCGGCCGCCTCCAGGTTGGTGTTGGTGGCGGTGTCCTCGATGTCGCTGCCCTTGGTGGCGCGCGCCGAGTTGATGTCGATCGAGACCAGCGCCTCGGTGTGATCGATCACCAGCGCACCGCCCGAGGGCAGCCGCACCTCGCGCTGGAACGCGGTCTCGATCTGCGACTCGATCTGGTAGCGGTTGAACAGCGGTACCGGATCGTCGTAGTACTTCAGCTTCTTCTCGTTCTGCGGCATGTACAGCCGGATGAAGTCGGCAGCCTGGTCGCACACGCCGCGCTCGTCGGCGATGATCTCGCCGATGTCACCCTTGAAGTAGTCGCGCAGGCCGCGCACGATGATGTTGCTTTCCTGATAGATCAGGAACGGCGCCTTGCGGCCCTGGGCCGCCTCGCTGATCGCGCTCCAGATCGACGCCTGGTAGTCCAGGTCCCACTGCAGCTCCTCGGTGGTGCGGCCGATGCCGGCGGTGCGCACGATGGTGCCCATGCCCTCGGGCACGTCCACCTCGGCCATGGCCGCCTTGAGTTCGGCCCGATCATCGCCCTCGATGCGGCGGGAGACGCCGCCGGCGCGCGCATTGTTGGGCATCAGCACCAGGAAGCGACCGGCCAGGCTGATCTGCGTGGTGAGGGCTGCGCCCTTGTTGCTGCGTTCTTCCTTCTCGATCTGCACCACCAGTTCCATGCCTTCGCGCAGGTGGTTCTTGACGGTGGCGCGGGTGATCTCGGTGGAGCCGTCGCCCAGGTACTCGCGCGAAATCTCCTTGAACGGCAGGAAGCCGTGCCGGTCGGCGCCGTAGTCGACGAAGGCGGCTTCCAGGCTGGGCTCGACCCGGGTGATCTTCGCCTTGTAGATGTTCGACTTACGCTGTTCGCGCGACTTGTGTTCTATGTCCAGGTCGATCAGCTTCTGGCCATCGACGATCGCGACGCGCAACTCCTCTTCGTGAGTTGCGTTGATGAGCATTCTTTTCATGAAACGGGGGGGTCTCTGTGTCGAGCCCGCGCACGACGACGGCTCGATCGGTCGCGCAGGCAACGCTTGCGCGCTCGCAGCACCGGCCCCGGGACAGGCCCGGGGTCAGGCAGTGCAGCAGTGCGAGCATGAGCTGAATCGCTGTCATCGATCGATGCGCCGTGCCGCGCGGGGCCGGACGTGGAACCTGCAAGGAAAAGCCGCTGCACATGAAGAAGCGTGCAGCGGTACGTGTGTCGCTCACGTCCGCCGAGCGCCGATGCGCGGGCGGGGACGGGCAGCGTCGAAAAAAGCGGTGCGGCCTGCGACGACGGCGGGCGGGCGGCAGGCCGACGGGTTGTCCGTCGCGCACTGGCGGCGCTCGTCGGTCTCCGAGGGGCGTGCCCGACGGTGTGCGGGTACGCTCGGACGACGTCCGGCCTGACGACCCGGGGAGTGTTCCCGCAGCGTCGACTCATTAATATAGCGTGATGTGCGCAAGCCGGCAAATCAACGCCGGTCGGGCGCACGCAACCGGGCAATGGTGATGATGAACCCTTCCAATGCGCACGATTCGGGCGCCATCGGTGACGGTGATCCGTCGCGCGCGCGTCACGAGCGCGTCACCGAGCACGAGGAAGGGCAGCGCATCGACAACTTCCTGCTGCGCCGTGCACCCGGCGTGCCCAAGAGTCACGTGTATCGCGTCATTCGTCGCGGGGACGTACGGGTGGACGGCCGACGGGTCAAGCCCACCCGCAAGCTGGTGGCCGGCGAGCAGGTCCGCGTGCCGCCGATGCGGCTCGAGGCGAAAGGCCCGGTGCGGGTGCCCGATGCGATCGCCGACGTGCTGGCGGGCGCCGTGGTGCTGGAGACCGATGACTTCCTGGTGCTGGACAAGCCGGCCGGCATCGCGGTGCACGGTGGCAGCGGGCTGGTGTTCGGGGCGATCGATGCGCTGCGTCAGGGGCGCGGCGATCCGTCGCTGGAACTGGTGCACCGCCTGGACCGCGGCACCAGCGGTGCCTTGTTGATCGCACGTGACGCCGGGCGCGGACGCGCGTTGCAGCGTCTGTTCCGCGAGCGCACGATCGACAAGCGCTACCTGGCTCTGGCTGATGGGTCCTGGCCGGATGGCTGCGAGCGGGTGGCGCTACCGCTGCTGGCCAACAAGACGCACGCCGGCGAGCGGCGCGTGGTGGTGGATCCGTGCGGCCAATCCGCCGTCAGTCACTTCAGCGTGCGGCGCCGCTTCGGGGATACCGCCACCGAACTGTCGGTGCGGATCGAGACCGGGCGCACCCACCAGATCCGGGTGCACGCGCAGGCCAGTGGTTGCGCGGTCATCGGTGATCAGCGCTACGGCGACAACCGTGGCAATGCGCGGTTCAAGCGGGCGGGGCTTGCGCGGCTATGCCTGCACGCGCACCGCCTGAGCTTCACCTGGCAGGAGCGGACGCACACGGTCGAAGTGCCGCCCGGAGACGGTTGGGACACCATGCGGCGCGCGTTGCACGCCATGACCTGAACCGCCGGATCGATGCGCCGGCACCCGCCGCGCCCGCCAGTGTCAGTGCCGCGACGGCGATGCCGGCAAGCATCGCGGCGCCGTCGCTGCGCACCAGCGCCAGCGAACCGACGATGAGCGCACCCGGTGCCATGAACAGGGCGACGGCGGCGAGCAGCTCGCGCCAGCTCGGCGGGGGGGCGGGCGATGGCGTGGTCGGGCGCGTGTCGGGCGGTCGGTTCAGCGAGACGTCTTCACGATTCATGGGCATCGGTATCCGGCAGCGTCTGTCGGTCTGGATAGCGCAGTGATACGCAGTCCCGGCACAATGGATGACCGCGGCCGATCCGAGGGGCGCCGAGCCCGATTCGGCAAGCATTGCAACCAGCGCCTGCCTCCGGGTGGGCACGCTCGTCCACGCGCGCCACCGGGCCACCTTGCATCCGCCATGAACGCTACCGATCCACCCGGCCGCGCCGCCGATGCGGCGGCCGACCACACCGCACCCGCCGGCTCCCCGGCAACGGTCGCACCCGCCCGGCAATCGCTGGTCGCGTTATGCCGGTCCCTGCCCGGTGACGGTCTGACGCTGCCGGACGTGGCCGCGCTGGAGGCGTTCGGTGCCCGCCTGGCGCAGACAGTGCTCGGGGCACTGGCGCACGGTCCGCTGGTGCTGTCGCTGGAAGGTGATCTGGGAGCCGGCAAGACCACGCTGGCTCGCGCGCTGCTGCAGGCGATGGGTCACGACGGGCCGGTCAGGAGCCCCACGTACACGCTGTTCGAGACCTATCGGGTGGCCGATCGCGAGATCGCACATGTGGATCTGTACCGGGTGGTCGACCCGCAGGAGCTGGAGCTGATCGGCTTCGACGAGCTGGTGGCCGACAGCGACCTGCTGTTGGTCGAGTGGGCCTCGCGGGGCGGGCGCTGGATGCCGGCGATCGATCTGCGCATCCGGCTGCACGCCACCGCGGACGATGCCCGAACGCTGAGCGTCGAAACGGCCGCTTGACGTTCGGCCGTGCTGTTCTACGCTCCTGGCGTGCCCACGGACAATCCGCAGCGGTGAAACACGTATCCCGTCGCCACTTCGTCGCGCTGGCCGGCGCTTCGCTGGCGCTGGCGCCGCTGGGGCTCGCCCGCGCGGCCCGGCTGGCGGGTGCGCGCCTTGTCCATCAGGACACCGTGACGCTGCACGTGGACCTGGACGCCGCCATCGACGGGGCCAACCTGTTCACCCTCGAAGATCCGCCGCGGCTGGTGATCGATCTGCCGGGCACGCAGCTGGGCGGCGCCGCGCCGGTGATCGGCAGCGACGGTGGGGTCGTCTCCGGGGTGCGCTTCGGCCAGCACGACAACGGCGCGTTGCGCCTGGTCGTCGATCTGCGGCGCGCCATCAGTCCCAGCTACCGCTTCGTGCCGCGCGGCAGCGGCCAGCGGCTGCTGGTCGACCTGGGCGTGAAGGGGGATCCGACGCTGGCGATGACGCGCCACCGCATCATCGAGAGCGCGCCGTTGCGCGATGCCATCGTGGCGATCGATGCCGGGCACGGCGGCAAGGATCCGGGGGCGATCGGGCAGCGTCAGACGCGCGAGAAGGACGTGGTGCTGAAGGTCGCCCAGCGCCTGCAGCGCCGCCTGATCGCCACCCACGGCATCACGCCGGTGATGACGCGCGATGACGACCGGTTCGTCGGGCTTCGCGATCGGCTGTCGCTGGCGCGCGCCGAGCACGCCGACCTCTTCGTGTCGATCCATGCCGATGCGTTCAAGCGTCGCTCGGCGCACGGCAGCTCGGTCTACACGCTCAGCCACGACGGGGCCAGCTCGGAGGCCGCCGCCTGGCTGGCCAAGAGCGAGAACGAGAGCGCCGCGCTGTTCGGCGACATCAGCCTGGAAGGGCTGGACCAGATGCTCGGCCAGGTGCTGCTGGACCTGGCGCAGAACGGCACCGCCGAGGCCAGCATCGCGATGGGTGCCGAGGTGCTCGGCGAATTGCAGCAGATCGGGGCGGTCCACAAGCCGCAGGTCGAGCAGGCGAACTTCGCGGTGCTGAAGTCTCCGGACATTCCCTCGGTGCTGGTGGAGACGGCGTTCATCTCCAACCTGCAGGAGGAGCGCAAGCTGAACGATGCCCGCTTCCAGGACGATCTGGCCACCGCCATCGGCGACGGGGTGACCGGCTACCTGACCCGGCGTGCGCCGGTGGGCACGTTGCTGGCCGCGGAACGGCGCGCCAACGGCTGATCGATCGGCGGATGTCCGTGCTGGTGCCGTGGTGTGTGCCCGGGCTCCTGCCCGTGCCCGCAAGCGTCGTGCGTGGCATCATCGGTGCGCCATGTCGATCCAGCGCCTGCCCGATCATCTCGTCAACCAGATCGCCGCCGGCGAGGTGGTGGAGCGCCCGTCCTCGATCGTCAAGGAGCTGATCGAGAACAGCCTGGACGCCGGCGCCCGAGCGCTGCGCATCGAGCTGGAGCAGGGCGGGTTGGATCGGGTGCGGGTGCGCGATGACGGTACCGGCATCGCCGCCGGACAGCTCGCCCTGGCGCTGACCCGTCACGCCACCAGCAAGATCACCGCGCTGGAGGATCTCCAGTCGGTGGCCAGCATGGGCTTTCGGGGCGAGGCCCTGCCCAGCGTGGCCTCCGTGTCGCAGCTGGAACTGGTCTCGCGCATCGCCGACCAGGAGCACGGCGCACGTCTGGCGTACCGTCCCGACAGCGAGGCGCGCGAGTCGCCGGCACCGCATCCGGTCGGCACCACGGTCGATGTGCGCAGCCTGTTCTACAACGTGCCGGCGCGCCGCAAGTTCCTGCGCACCGCGCGCACCGAGTACCAGCGCTGCGAGGCGGTGGTGCGCACGCTGGCGCTGGCGCACCCGGGCTGTGCGATGCAGCTGGTGCACAACGGACGCGTGACGCTGGAGCTGGCCGCAGCGCATGACGACGCCGGCGAGGATCTGCGCCTGGAACGCCTGCTCGGCAAGCCGTTCGCGCAGGCGGCACGTCGGGTCAGCATCGAGGCGCTGGGGCTGTCGCTGGAAGGTTGGCTGGCCGAGCCGGCGTTCTCGCGCTCGCAGGCGGACCTGCAGCACTTCTACGTCAACCGACGCCCGATCCGGGATCGCGTGGTGGCGAACGCGGTGCGCCAGGCCTTCGGCGACCTGATGTACCACCAGCGCCACCCGGCGTACGTGCTGTTCCTGGGCATCGATCCGCAGAGCGTGGACGTGAACGTGCACCCGGGCAAGCAGGAAGTGCGCTTTCGCGACAGCTCGGCGGTGCATGGATTCGTGCGCCGTTCCCTGAAGGAGTTCCTGGCAGCGATCGTGCCCGGTGGCGATGACGGGCAGCGGGCCAGCGTGGCGCTGGACACCGCCGTGCCGGATCGGAAGGCCGGCGCGGGTGCGCGTCCGGGCGTGCTGCCGTTCGACGAGCCGCGTGCGTCGCCTGCCGCGCACGCCCGGCAGTTCGATGCGCTGTCGCGGCTGGGTGGCAGGCGTCCGCTGGATCCCTATGCCGGACCGCGTGGCCCGGGCGCCGGCGGGCACGGATCGGTCGGTGCCGCATCGTCGCCTGCCGCGGGCAGCGATGCCGACGAGCGGTCGGGCGTCGTCACGCATCGCGATTCGACGGACGATGCAGGCACGGCACCAGAGCCGACAGGCGTCGGGCGGGACGGCGGCCTGCGGGTCGACGATGGCGCACCGCCGCCGCTGGGCTACGCGCTGGCTCACCTGCACGGTGTGTACGTGCTGGCGCAGAACGCCACCGGGCTGATCCTGGTCGATGCCCATGCCGCCCACGAGCGCATCACCTACGAGCGGCTCAAGGCCGAATGGCGACGGGGGCGCGTGCCCTCGCAGGCGCTGCTGGTGCCGCTGGGCCTGGACGTCGGTCGAGCCGAGGCGCAGGCGGCCGAGCAGGCCGACGACGAGCTGCAGGCCTTCGGTCTGACGCTCACCCGCAGCGGCCCGGAGCGTCTCACGGTTCGCTCGGTGCCGACCCTGCTGGCCTCGGCCGATATCGGCACGCTGGTGCATGACGTGCTGGCCGACCTGGTGGTCGACGGCCGCAGTGAACGGCTGCGCGACGCGGCCGATCGCGTGCTGTCGACCATGGCCTGTCACGGTTCGGTGCGTGCCAACCGCGCCTTGTCGGTCAGCGAGATGAACGCGCTGCTGCGCGACATGGAGATCACGCCGAACAGCGGACAATGCAACCATGGTCGACCGACCTGGAGCGCGCTGTCGATGCGCGAGCTCGATGCGCTGTTCCTGCGCGGACGGTGAGCGGCGCCGCACCGCTCATCGCGTTGATGGGGCCGACCGCCAGCGGCAAGACCGCGCTGGCGCTCGCGTTGGCCGAATCGCTGGGCGGCGAGATCGTCAGCGTCGACAGCGCGCAGGTGTATCGCGGGCTGGACATCGGCAGCGCCAAGCCGGATGACGACGAGCGCGCCCGGGTGCCCCATCACCTGATCGATCGGGTCGAGATCACCGAGCCGTACTCGGCCGCGCGGTTCGTGGACGATGCACTGACGGCCATTCGACAGATCCGTTCCCGCGGGTGCAGACCGATCCTCGCCGGGGGGACCATGCTGTATTTCAAGGCCTTGTTCGTCGGGCTGGCCGACATGCCCGCAGGCGATGCCGCGGTGCGCGCTCGTCTGGATGCCGAGGCGGCAGCGCAGGGCTGGCAGGCGCTCCACCAGCGCCTGGCGCGGCACGATCCCCTGGCCGCGTCGCGCATTCACCGCAACGATGCCCAGCGCATCGCTCGGGCGCTGGAGGTGCTCGAACTCAGCGGGCGGACGCTCAGCGAGCTGCAGGCGACCACCCGCCCGGCGCTCGACGAGCCGGTGGTGGCGCTGGCCTTGCTGCCCGATGATCGGGCGTGGCTGCACCGACGCATCGAGGCGCGCCTGGCGGGCATGCGCCTGGCAGGCTTCGACGAGGAGGTTCGCCGTCTGCACGCCCGAGGATGCTCGCCCGAGTTGCCGGCGCTTCGCAGCGTCGGCTACCGACAGGCGCTGGAGGCGCTGGCCGCCGGCCGGTTCGAGCAGGAGGCCGACGGTGGTCCGCCCCGTTGGCCATCGCGGGCGGTGGCCGCGACCCGGCAGCTGGCCAAGCGGCAGCTGACCTGGCTGCGCTCGCAAGGCGAGGCCGTTGCGATCGGCTGCGACGTCCTCACGTTGTCCGAACAGTGCCGCATGGCGCTGGACACCGTCCAGAGCGGCCCGGCCATCCGACTGTTCCCGCCCGATCACCGATGATTCGCACGCGATGACCCCTTCTTCGAGCGAAGCCCCTGCGAGTGACGGCGATGTGCCGTCGATGGCCGAGCAGGTCGGCGGCACCCGGCTGGTGCCGATCGCCCGCATCGGCGCCAACGATCGGGGCAACCGGATCCTGGGCAAGCTCGAGGGCGATAACCCGGGCGGCTCGGTCAAGGACCGTCCCGCCGCCAACATGATCCGCCAGGCGCAGGCACGCGGCGATATCCGTCCGGGCGACCTGCTGATCGAGGCCACCAGCGGCAACACCGGCATCGCGCTGGCGATGGTGGCCGCCTCGATGGGCTATCGCATGCGTCTGCTGATGCCGGACAACATGACCGACGAGCGCAAGGCGACCATGCTGGCCTACGGTGCCGAGCTGGTGCTGGTCAGCGAAGAGGAAGGCATGGAATTCGCCCGCGATCGCGCTCAGCAGATGGGCGATGCCGGCGAGGGGCTGGTGCTGGATCAGTTCGCCAACCCGGACAACTGGGGCGCTCACTACGCCTCCACCGGCCCGGAGCTGTGGGAACAGACCGGCGGACGCATCACCCACTTCGTCAGCTCCATGGGCACCACCGGCACCATCATGGGCGTCTCCCGCTACCTCAGGGAGCGCAACCCGGACATCTGCATCGTCGGTGTGCAGCCCGAGGACGGCTCCAACATCCCGGGTATCCGGCGATGGCCCGAAGCCTACCTGCCCAAGATCTACGAGCCGGCACGGGTGGACCGCATCATCGACGTCAGTGCCGCAGAGGCGGAATCGATGGCGCGTCGTCTGGCGCGCGAGGAAGGCGTCCTGAGCGGCGTCAGCTCCGGCGGGGCGCTGGTGGCGGCGCTGGAGTTGCAGTCGTCCGTGAGCGACGCGACGATCGTGACGATCGTCTGCGATCGGGGTGATCGCTACCTGTCGAGCGGGTTGTTTCCGGTCTGAGACGGACGCGGTCCGAGACGGGCAGGGCCGGAGCGCATCGAGCGGGCTCTCCGGCCGGACTCGCAGGGTCAGGAAAGCATGAACTCCACGTCGATGCCTGCCACGTTCAGTTCGTCGCCACTGTGCAGCAGCACCGGCTCGTCGCCGATCAGGTCCGCGTTCAGCGTCGGGCGATCCACACTGTCATCGCTCTCGATGTGCATCAGGAAGTAGCCGTCCGGCTTTCGCATGATGGCGGCGATCTGGATGCCGGGTCGACCCAACGTGGTGACCGGCTTGTCGATCGGCAGGATCTGGCCCGACTTGGCGCCGTTCTTGATCTCGATGACCGCACCACGCGATCGGGCGCGCGGCCCGTCCAGCTCGTGGGTGGGCATCAGTGGCTCGTCGTCCAGCGACCCGGAGCGCACGCCCGACTCGGACGAACCCGGACGCAGGGCGACGGCCGTATCGCCCTGGCCGAAGCCGTTGCCCGCACCGCCGGCATGGCCGCCGCCCTGATCGCCGCCCTGATCGCCGGCATGGCCGCCGCCTTGCCTGCCGGCATGACCTCCCGCCTGCTGCCCGGCACCCGGCACCGCGTGCAGGTACGGACGCGCCGCAGGCTCGCGACCCAGCGCCACCTTGGCGCGTGCCGACAACGACATCGAGTCGTCGGCCGGTTCACGTCCCGAGGCCGCGAACGAGGCGCTGGTGTCCGCCGCCTCGGCGACCGGCTCGCTGCTTTGCGCGAACAGGCGTGCGTCCTCGGAAAAGTCGATGTCGTCGTCCTCGTCGTCGTCGACGGCGGCCGCAGGGGCGGGCTCCTCGTCCTCGCTGTACAGGGCCAACGCGGCACGCATCGAGGCGTCCAGGTCGTCATCGTCGTCGTCCAGCGGATCCGCCATCGGGCCGGCGGCGGCCGCGTCGCCGGCCGCTTCGCCGGCCGCTACGGCGCTCACCGCGGACTCGGTGACCACGTCCTGATCCCTCTCGCGCGCCGCAGGGGCGGTGGTGTCGGCCTGGGCCGGCTCGTCGCCGGTCGGCACCGCCGCGATGCGCGTGCCGGCGCGCACCTGCAGCTGCACCTTGCCGACCAGCACCTCGTCGTCGGGGCCGATGACCGATCGCTGCACGGGACGCCCGTTCAGGTAGGTGCCGTTGGTGCTGGACAGGTCCTCGATGGTGATCGAGTCCGCGGTGATGTCCAGTCGCGCGTGGTTGCCGCTGACCGAGCGGTCGGCCAGGTGCACATCGTTGGTGGGCCGCCGTCCAAGCGAGATGCTGGTCATCTCCAGGGGGAAATCGAGCGTGTCGAGTTCCTGGTCGTCGTGCATCACGATGATCGTCGTCATTACGGCTCCTTGGATTCGCGGCGGTGCGGAATAGGCGTTTCGACCCGTTCGCGCTACGCCACGATTATTTCAAAAATCAGTGAGATGCGTCAAACATTTTAGGTGTCGTCGAACGATAGTCGTCATGAGGGATGAGCGAACGATCGATCACCCGTCGATCACGCCCTTGCCCCGCGCTTGCACCGCCCATGCCCCGCCCATGCCCCGCGCTTGCCCCGCGCTTGCCGAGCCTGCGGGACGGCCCCGGCAGATCCGCTCAGCCGGTGTTGCCCAGCGGCACCACGATGCGCAGGAGCTCGCCCGGGTGGATGAGGTCACCGTCCAGGGCGTCTCCGCCGGCATCGCGGATGGCGTGGCGTTCCACCGAATGCAGCTCGGCGATGCGCGACAGCGTATCGCCGATCGACACCACGTACTCGATCTCGGCCGCGTGCCGGCCGCCGGTGTCGATCACGTTGAGCGATTGCCCGATGCGGATGCCCGAATCGCTCAGCCCGTTCAGCTCCATCAGGCGCGCAAGGCGCATGCCGTATTCCTGCGCGATGCCGCCGAGGGTGTCGCCGCGCACCACGCGGTGCTGCATCGGCAGGGAGAACAGCCGGTCCGCGTTCACACCGGCCAGCCGTTCCCGGAATCCGTCGACCGAGCTGGCGGGCAGGTAGAGGTGGTGGGGCCCCTGTGGGGCGGTGACGCCGTGCAGCAATCCCGCGTTGAGCCGATCGAGCTCGTCGAGCGGCACCTCGGCCAGCTCGGCCGCCTTGGCCAGACCGATGCGGAACCCGACCTCGACCCGCTCGAAGCCGGCGAGGGCATCGCGAACCGGCAGCGACAACACGCTGTGGGGCGACTTGACCAGCTCGACCAGCGCGAGCAGCTTGGGCACGTAGTCGCGGGTTTCGGCCGGCAGGGGCAGCGACCAGAAATCGGTCGGCTCGCCACGCTCGCGATTGCGCTGGACGGCGCGCCGAACGCGACCCGGGCCGGCGTTGTAGGCCGCCAGCGTCAGCTCCCAATCGCCGTGGAACTCGGCGTTGAGGTAGCTCAGGTAGTCGATCGCCGCGGTGGTCGAGGCAATGATGTCGGCTCGACCGTCGAACCAGGCGGTGCGCTGCAGCCCGATCTCGCGCGCCGTCTTCGGCACGATCTGCCACAGACCGGCGGCCTGCACGTGACTGGTCACGTCCGCACGAAAGCCCGACTCGATGGCCGGCAGCAGGGCCAGCTCCAGCGGCAGGAAGCGGGCGTCCAGCTGCTCGACCAGATGGTCGATGAACACATCGGCGCGTACCAGCATGCGATCGACGTACACCGCCTCGCGCTCGTAGCGCTCGCGGAAGGCGAGCACCTGAGGGCGCCCGCTCGCGCCCCAGCGCGTAGAGGCGCGGATGCGTGCCCACGGGCCCCGGGGCGTCTGGGCCTCGGCGCCCGGCAGCGGCTCGGCGCCGCCCCGGGCGGGCGGGTCGATGGCAAGCGCCGAGGCCCCGGTGGTGGCCCGATGGGCGGTGTGGGCCTGCGCGATCGCGGCGTTGGCACCGGCTCGGGCAGAGGCGCTGGAGTCGGGCCGCGCTACCGACGCCGATGCGGACGCGGCGGCCGGATCGGCGCCGCTGCCGGGCGCGGGCGGCACGTGGATGTGGTCATCGCCGATCTCGCGCATCAGCGGTCGATCGATCGCCGCGGTGTTGCGCAGGGCCGGCAGGACGAGCGCCTGGACGGGCGCCTGGACGGGCGCCTGGACGGGCGAGGATCCGGCCGGCGCGGACCGATCGGGCGCGGCCGCGGTGTCCGCACGGGAGTCGGCGCTGCCGACCAGCAGGCAGGACGCGGCGAGAAGGGCGGTGCACCGCGAAGTCGTGGCGGGCCACGCCGCTATACTGTAGCGGTGGGTCCGGGCGCTGCGGTGCGCGGGAAGAGACACTCTGGACAAAGGGCGGCAGATCACTATGGCGCGACGGACTCCGGTCTGGCTGGACGCACAGGCGCCGCTGGCCGAATGGTACGCAAGCGGTCTCGGGCAGTCCATCCTCGATGACCTGGAAGAGGTGCTGGCGGCCCGGCTGGGCGGGGTGTTCGGCTACCAGGGCCTGCAGATCGGCAATCCGGCACCGCACCGCGACCTGCTGGCGGGCGCCGGGCTGCAGCGTTGCCTGAAGCTGGATGCTCCCGAGCGGCTGTTCGCGATTCCCGAGGTGTCGGCCGAGGACCGGGCCGCCGCGCCGCGCGCGCACCTGGCAGCGGACGTCGGCTCGCTACCGATCGCCTCGGACAGCATCAAGGCGGTGCTGTTCTTCCACACCCTCGACTTCTGCGCGCAGCCGCACCAGGCGCTGCGCGAGGCCGATCGCGTGCTGGTGGACGATGGCCAGCTGATCATCGTCGGTTTCAACCCGTTCAGCACGTTCGGACTGCGCCGTGGCCTGTCGCCGCTCAGCGGTCGAACCCCCTGGGACGGGCATTTCTGGTCGCGACGGCGCGTCGCCGACTGGCTGTCCGTGCTCGACTACCGCGTGCTGTGCAGCCAGCCGCTGTTCCTGCGTCCACCGATCAACAGCGAACGGCTGCTGCGGCGGCTGGGCCGTCTGGAACGGCTGGGACCGCTGGTCAACACGTTGGGCGGCCTGTACGTGATCCAGGCGCGCAAGCAGACCTTGCCGGTCACGCTGGTGCGCCGTCCCTGGCTGGCCAAGCGCGGCATGGTGGCCGGCGTGCGCGCCGGCAGCTACGCCAGCACCGGACACCGGCCGCGCCGTGCCGGTGTGGTGAACCTGGACAGCGTGCGACGCGGGCGATGAGCGGATCCAGGCAACCGGCGGTACCGGCGGGCGTGATCGAGATCTACACCGACGGTGCCTGCAAGGGCAATCCGGGCATCGGCGGCTGGGGCGCGTTGCTGCGCGCAGGTTCGCGCGAACGTGAGCTGTGGGGAGGCGAGGCGCACACCACCAACAACCGCATGGAGATGACCGCGGTGATCCGGGCGCTATCGGCGCTCAAGCGTCCCAGCCAAGTGGTGCTGACCACCGATTCCCAGTACGTGCGCAAGGGCATCACCGAGTGGATCGCCGGCTGGAAGCAGCGCGGCTGGAAGACCGCGTCCAAGGCGCCGGTCAAGAACGCCGAGCTGTGGCGCGAGATCGATGCGCTGGCCGAACGGCATCGGGTGGAGTGGCGCTGGGTGAAGGGGCACAGCGGGCACGCCGAGAACGAGCGGGTGGACGAGCTGGCCAATCGCGGGATCGACGAATTGCGCGGCGCCTCCGCCTCGTGAGCCCGGGCGCTCCCCCTGTCACCCGGCAGGTCGTGCTCGATACCGAGACCACCGGCCTGGAGATCAGCGACGGGCACCGCATGATCGAGGTCGGCTGCGTGGAGCTGCGCGACAGGCGGCTGACCGGTCGCACCTTCCATCACTACCTGCAGCCGGATCGAGCGGTGGATCACGGGGCGTTCGAGGTGCACGGCATCTCCAACGAGATGCTCGAAGGCAAGCCCCGCTTCCCCGAGATCATGGACGAGCTGCGCGACTGGCTGGCCGGCGCCGAGCTGATCATCCACAACGCGCCGTTCGATGTCGGCTACCTGGAGCACGAGTTCGCGCTGGCCGAGCAGCCGCTGCGCCTGGCCGACATCAGCCTGGTGACCGACTCGCTGGTCATGGCGCGCCGCCAGTTCCCCGGTCAGCGCAACAATCTCGACGCGCTGTGCAAGCGGCTCGACGTCAACAACAACCGTCGCGAGCTGCACGGCGCGTTGCTGGATGCCGAGATCCTGGCCGATGTCTACCTGGCGATGACCGGCGGCCAGACCGCGCTGGGCCTGGAGATGCAGGGCGAGGGCGGCGGCGAGGATGCGCTGGCCCGCTTGAACCTGGACCTGTCGGCGCTGCGTTTCGTCAGCGCCGACGATGACGGCCGGGCCGCCCACGGCGAATGGATGGAGCGCCTGGACAAGGCCGCCGACGGCAACGCCTGGCGACGGCACCTGGACTGAGCCCTCGGGAGCCTCTGCATAATTAGCCACCCCCTGCATCGTCCTGAGCGGTTCCGGAACCAGGCGGGGTTCGCAGGCGGTAGTGGTTCTACCGCCAAGAGCCCCAACGCAGGGCCGGGACCGCTCAGGACGACCCTTTGGGCGAGCCGCTCGGCGCCCCGGGCAGCGTTGGCGCCCTCGACGGTGGACCCACCACCGCGCTTCGGGCGCCGCCTTGCCCGGGACGCCGAGCGACTCGTGCAGGGGGTGGCTAATTATGCAGAGGCTCCCTCGTGATCCGGACGCTCGCCGGCAGGCGTTCGGTCGGTGCCGGGCTCAGTGCGTGCGCACCACGCGCGCCTTGTCGCGCTGCCAGTCCCGGTCCTTGATGGTGGCGCGCTTGTCGAATTCCTTCTTGCCCTTGCCGATGCCGATCTCCAGCTTCACCCGGCCGCCCTTCCAGTACATCGACATCGCCACGATGGTGTAGCCCTTGCGTTCCACCGCCCCGATCAATCGAGCCAGTTCGCGACGGTGCAGCAGCAGCTTGCGCGGGCGCAGCGACTCGGTGACGCTGTGCGAGGAGGCGGTGATCAGCGGCGTGATGGTGCAGCCGTACAGGAAGGCCTCCATGCGGTAGATTTGCACGTAGCCGTCGACCAGCTGGACACGTCCGTCGCGCAGGCTCTTGACCTCCCAGCCCTGCAGCACCACGCCGGCCTCGAACTTCTCGTCGATCTTGAAATCGTAGGTCGCGCGCTTGTTGCGCGCAATCGTCGTGCCCCCCTTCGCCGATGAGGACAGTCCGCGCTTGTTCTTCTTAGCCATCCCGGCATTATAGGGAGATGCCTGTCATTCAGCGTTCAGCGCTCGTGCCTTACTCGGCCGCCGACATGTTCGACCTGGTGTCGGACATCGATGCCTATCCGGACTTCCTGCCCTGGTGCGGCGGAGCCCAGGTGCTCGAGCGCAGCGAGGCTCACCAGGTGGCGACCGTGTCGGTCTCCAAGTCGCTCAAGCAGACCGAGTTCACCACCCGCAACAAGCTGCTGCGTCCCGAGCGCATGGACATGCGCCTGGTCGACGGGCCGTTCAAGCGCCTGGAAGGGCAATGGCGGTTCGTGCCGATCGGCGAGGCGGCGTGTCGCTGCGAACTGGAGGTGTCGTTCGAGTTCGCCAGCCGGCTGTTCGGCACGATGATGGGCCCGACCTTTCGGCGCGTCTGCGATTCGCTGGTCGGTGCGTTCACCTCCCGCGCGCACGAGGTGCTCGGCGGCCGATCCGGATGATGCGGGTGCGCGTGGTGCTGGCGCTGCCCTCGCAGGCGCGCGAGGTGACCGTCCAGGTGCCCTTGGGCAGCCGTGCCGGTACGGTGCTGCAGCACGCCCTGCGAGCCGGTCTGTCGCTGAGCGGCTCCGGGTTGCAGATCGACGGCGTCGCGCTGGGGGTCCACGGGCGACGGGTCACAGCGGATACGCCGCTGCACGATCAGGATCGGCTGGAACTCTACCGCCCGTTGCAGCAGGATCCGATGGTGCGTAGGCGGCGCGAAGCGCAGCTCCCCACCTCCATGGGCACCGGCAACGCTTGATGGGCGCAGCGCCGAGCGCAGCGGCGCATCGAGGCGGATCCTGATCAGGTTCGACGCAAGGCCGGTCCCGGTTCACAGCGGCATCACGGCTCCTCGGGTGCCGGCGAAAAGGTTTCCCACCAGCGCCGCTGGGCCGGAAGCCGTCCGGACTCGGTGTCGTCGTTGTCCTCCACGCTGGCCACCAGGCCCTGCTCGAACAGGATCGAGACGCGGTTCGCGGTGATCGCCGATCCGGCCGGCCCGCGCGTGTAGAGGTAGTCCCAGCGCTGCTCGTGGAACGGTGAATCGAGCACCGGCGAGCCGATCAGGCCGCGCACCTGGTCGCGCGGCATGCCGGGCACGACCTGGGCCAGGGCTTCGCGGTTGACCAGGTTGCCCTGCTGGATGGTGATCTTGTGAGCCTCGGGCAGCCAGAACGGCTTGCCTCCGCACCCGCTCAGGGCCACCGTCAGTGCGCCGGCGAACAGCAGGGCGAGGGCTCGGGCGATCGGCACGGGGGCAGGAATTCGGCTCATGGGAGGGAGTATGGCAGCGGGATCAGCCGGCGACATCGTCCAGCATCTCCTGCGCATGCTGCAGGCTCTTCTTGGTGACCTTGGCACCGGCCAGCATGCGCGCGATCTCGTCCCGGGTGGCAGCGCCCTGCAGCGGCTCCAGGCGGGTGGTGGTGTTGCCCTTGCTGACCCGCTTGGTCACCTTGAGGTGGGCATGAGCACGCGCGGCGACCTGGGGCAGGTGGGTCACGCACAGCACCTGAGCGTGCTCGCCCACCGAACGCAGCAGTCGCCCGACCGTCTCGGCGACCGCGCCGCCGATGCCGGCATCCACCTCGTCGAAGATCAGCGTCGGCACCTGCCGGGTGGCGACCGTGGCCAACTGCAGCGACAGGCCGATGCGCGACAGCTCGCCGCCCGAGGCCACGCGTGACAGTGGCGCCGGCGAGACCCCCGGGTTCGGACTGACCTCGAAGCTGACCCGATCGATGCCGTGACGCTCGATGCGGGTCTCGTCGCTGTCGACGCGGATGCGGAACAGTCCGCCGCTCATCGCCAGCTCCTGCATGCTGGCGGTGACCGTCTGGCCGAGTGCCTTGGCGGTGCGCACGCGATGGCGCGACAGCTTCCGGGCCAGTTCCAGGTAGCTGGCGCGGTGCGCATCGCAGGCGGCGCGCAGCGCTTCGGGGCCGTCCTCGGGGCCGGCCAGCGCGTCCAGCTCATCGCGCAGCGCCTGCTCGAGCGCCCCCAGACCGTCCGGATCGGTGCGGTGCTTCTTGGCCAGCCGGTGCAGCACCGCCAGTCGGCCGTCCAGCCAGGCCAGCCGCGCCTCGTCGGTCTCCAGCGAACGGGTGCGCGAGCCGAGCAGGTGCGCGGCCTCGTCGAGCTGGATGCTGGCCGATTCGACCAGATCGAAGGCCTCGCGCAGGCCCTCGTCACGCTTGGCCAGCGTCTCCAGCGGGCGCAGCGCCTGGATCAGCGCCGGCCCGGCGATCTCGTCCAGCGCGGCGATGGCCTCGCTGCCCAGCGAGCGGGTGTTCTCTGCATTGGCCAGCCAGCGGTGCTCGGACTCGATGTCGCCGGCATCCAGCCCACCCAGCTCGGCATCATCGAATTCCTGCAGCTGGAAGCGCAGCAGGTCGATGCGCTGCTGCCGCGTCTCGCTCTCGTCCAGCACCGCGTCCAGCCGCTGCCGGACGGCGTGCCAGTCCTGCCAGGCGGCGGCGACCTTGTCCAGGTGCGCACTGGGTTTCCAGGCGTCGAGCACGCGCCGCTGCGCGGCACCGTCGGCCAGCGCCTGATGGGCATTCTGGCCATGGATGGACACCAGCCGGGCACCCAGTTCGCGCAGCGCGCCCAGCGGGACCGGGCGCCCGTTGATCGAGGCGCGCGACTTGCCGGCAGCGGTGACCACCCGGCGCAGCACGCAATCCCCGTCGGCATCCAGGTCGTGCTCGCTCAGCCAGCGCATCACGCCGGCATCGGCCGCCGGCTCGAAGCTGGCGGTGACTTCGGCGCGGCTGGCCCCTTCGCGCACCGCGCTGGCCGAGGCGCGTTCACCGAGCACCAGGCCGAGCGCATCGAGCAGGATGGACTTGCCGGCGCCGGTCTCGCCTGTGAGGGCGGTCATGCCGGGTCCGGGCTCGATCTCGGCATCGTCGATGATCGCGAAATCGCGAATGTGCAGATGGGTCAGCATGGCGACCGGTCAGAGGCTTCCTGGTGGATCGTGCGTTGCGCATCCTGCGCAGCTCCGAAGGTCAGGGTATCACCGCTCGGGCGATCCGATGCACCGTCGTCAGGCCCAGTTGAGCTTCTCGCGCAGGATGCGATGGTAATCGTAGTCGGCCGGATGCAGCATCGGCAGCGCGCGTGGCAGGCGCTCGACCACGATGGTGTCGCCCAGCTGCGCATCGATGTACACCTGCCCGTCGCACACCAGCTGCGCACTGGCGCGTTCGTCATCCTTGAGCCGGATCTCGATGCGGCTGTTGCCATCGACCAGCAGGGGGCGGCTGGACAACATGTGCGGGCAGATCGGCTGCAGCAGCAGCGCATCGATGGTGGGCCCCACGATCGGGCCGCCATTGGACAGGGAGTAGGCGGTGGAGCCCGAGGGCGTGGCGACGATCAGCCCGTCGGCGCGCTGATGGGTCACCAGCACCCCATCGATCACGATGTCAAAGTCCATCAGGCGCAGCAGGTCGCGCACCCGGATCACCGCATCGTTGAGCGCGTAGGAGCTGTGCAGCACCGCACCGTCGCGCACCAGGCTGGCCTTGACCAGCGCGCGCGACTCGGCGTGGAAGTCGCCGGTCAGGATGGCGCGCAGCGCATCCATGCCATCGTCCGGCGAGACATCGACCAGAAAGCCGAGCCGCCCGCGATTGACGCCCACGATCGGCACCTGGTGGTCGACCAGCCGCCTGGCGGTGTCCAGCAGGGTGCCGTCACCGCCGATCACGATGGCCACGTCGCAGCGGCGGCCGATCTCGTCCAGATCGTGGGTGGCCAGGTCGCCGACCAGACCTTGCGTGCTGATGCCGGGCACCGGCTCGATGTCCAGCGCTTTCAGGCAGGCGATGACCTCGATCAGCGTATCGGCGACGCTTGCGTCGTTGGAGCGTACGACCAGACCGGCCCGGGAAAACGTCGTCATTTCGGCACGTTAGCACGAGTGAACGGCACGAAAGCCCTCATCGAGCCGTCCCTGCCAGGCGGGCAAGCTCGTACAGGTGCTCCAGCGCCTGGCGCGGGGTGACCGCGTCCACGTCCAGCTTGGCAAGGTAGTGTTCCAGCTCGGCGGACGCCGCGAAGAGGTCCAGTTGAGGGGCCGCCGATCGCGCCGTAGGCGATCGAGCCGGCGCCGCGATCGATGGCGGGGTCGAGCGGGCGGGACCGCTACGCCGCTGAATCTCCGCCTCGGCGACGTCCCGCTCCGGCGTGCGCTGCGCAGGCGATGTCGCATCCGGGCGATCCGGCGTCGGAGGCGGTGTCGGGTCCGGATGACGCTGACCGGCCCCGTCACGCTCGTGCCGCGCCCCTTCCAAGGCCTGCAGGCGCGCCCGGGCGATGCTCAGCGCCGCCGCCGGCAGCCCGGCAAGCTCGGCTACCTGAAGCCCGTAGCTGCGATCCGTGGCGCCCTGCTTGATGCGGTGCATGAACACGATGCGACCGTCGTGCTCGACCGCATCCAGGTGCACGTTGCGCACGCTGTCGAGCTGTTCGGCCAGGCGCGTCAACTCGAAGTAGTGCGTGGCGAACAGGCACCAGGCACGGTTGACGGTGGCCAGGTGCTCGGCGCAGGCCCAGGCCAGCGACAACCCGTCGAAGGTGCTGGTGCCGCGTCCCACCTCGTCCATCAGCACCAGGCTGTGCTCGGTGGCGTTGCGCAGGATCAGCGCCGCCTCGGTCATCTCGACCATGAACGTGGACTGGCCGCGTGCCAGGTCGTCCGAAGCCCCGATGCGGGTGAAGATCCGGTCGATCGGGCCGATGCGTGCCGCCTGCGCCGGCACCCAGCTGCCGGTGTGCGCCAGCAGGCAGATCAGCGCGCATTGGCGCATGAACGTGGACTTGCCGCCCATGTTGGGCCCGGTGACCAGCAGCATGCGTCGGGTGTCGTCCAGCGCCAGCGGGTTGGCCACGAACGGCTCGTCGATCAGCGTCTCGATCACGGGGTGGCGCCCCTCGTCGATCGCGATGCCGGGGGTGTCGTCCAGCGTGGGGCGCGCCCAGCCCAGCTCGGTGGCGGCACGCGCCAGCGAATTCAACGCATCCAGCTCGGTGACCGCCTCGCTCAGCACCTGCAGCGCGGCCAGTTCGGGTTGCAGCGACTCGATCAACTCGGCGTACAGCGCGCGCTCGCGGGCCAGCGACTTCTCGCGCGAGCCGAGTACCCGATCCTCGTGCTCCTTGAGTTCCGGGGTGATGTAGCGCTCGGTGCTCTTGAGCGTCTGACGGCGAATCCAGTGATCGGCCGGCGCCTGGTTGCGCGAGGTCTCGATGTAGAAGCCGTGCACGCGGTTGTAGCCGACCTTCAACGAAGCGATGCCGCTGGCGGTGCGTTCGCGCGCCTCCAGCGCTTCGAGGAAATCGGTGGCATCGCTGCCAAGCGCGCGCAGCTCGTCGAGCTCGGCATCGAAGCCGGTGGCGATCACGCCCCCGTCGCGCAGCACGGTGGGCGGGTTGTCGACCACCGCCCGCGCCAGCATCGCCTGCACCGGCGAGACGATCGACAGCGGGGCGACCAGCTCGTGCAAGGCCGTCACCGGCTCTCCCAGCGTCGACGGCAGTTGCGGCAGCGCGGCAAGGCTTGCGCGCAGGCGTTCCAGCTCGCGAGGCGAGACCGTACGCAGTCGCAGGCGCGTCAGGATGCGCTCCAGGTCGGCGATGCCCGACAGCACCGGTACCAGCGCATCGGCGCGTCGCTCATCGATCAGCTCGCTGATGCGTGCCTGGCGTTCGGCGATCATCTCGCGCCGTCGCAGCGGTCGCTGCAGCCAGCTTCTCAATCGCCGTCCGCCCATCGCGGTGGCGGTGCGGTTCATCACGTCGAACAGCGTGCGACCGCGCTCGCCGGTCTGGCTGTCGACCAGCTCCAGGTGCCGGCGGGTGCCCGGGTCCAGCTGCACGGTGTCGCCGGACAGCTCGACGCGCAGCGACACGACCTGATCCAGTCGGCCGGCCTGCGTCTCGCGGGCGTAGCCGAGCGCCACGGCGGCAGCGGTGGTGGCCAGCACCAGGGCCTCGCAGCCGAACGCCTCCAGCGTGCCGGTGCCGTAGTGCTCGAGCACCTGGCGACGCGCCGAGTCCGCCTCGAACAGCCACGGCGCCCGCTGTCGCACGGCGCGTCGCTGGCCGGCGTGGCGCTCGGCCAGCGCGCTGCCGTCCATCACCAGCAGCTCCGCCGGCGCCAGGCGGGCCAGTTCCGCGGCCAGGGCCTCGTCATCGTCCACTTCGCTCACCGCCAGGTCGCCGCTGGCGGCATCCAGCGCCGCGATGCCATAGCCCTCGGCGCCCTCGGCCACCGCCACCAGGAGCGCCGTCTCGTTGGCCGCCAGCAGGCTTTCCTCGGTCAGCGTGCCGGGAGTGACCACGCGCACCACCTCGCGCTTGACCGGCCCCTTGCCGGTGACCTCGCCGGTCTGCTCGCACACCGCCACCGACACGCCGTGCCGGACCAGCCGGGCCAGGTAGCCATCGACCGCGTGATACGGTATTCCAGCCATCGGGATCGGCGCATCGGCGGACTTGCCGCGCGCGGTCAGCGTGATGTCCAGCAGCTCGGCGGCGGTCTTCGCATCGTCGTAGAACAGCTCGTAGAAGTCCCCCATTCGATAGAACAGGAGCGTGTGCGGATGGTCCGCCTTGATGCCCAGGTACTGCTGCATCATCGGCGTGTGAGACGTCGTCATGGCGCGGCAGTCTACGCGTGCGCCGCAGCGGGCGACAGACGATCATGAACCCGCCGGCGAGCGGCGACGAGGTGGCGGCGCTGGCGCAGCGGTTGGGCCAGGCCCTGGTCGCTCGGGGCCTGCAGGTGACCGCGGCCGAATCCTGTACCGGTGGCCTGGTGGCGGCGGCCCTGACCGATGTCGCCGGCAGCTCGGCCTGGTTCGGCGAAAGCGTGGTGACCTACGCCAACGAGGCCAAGCAGCGCCTCGCGGGGGTGCCCGCCCACACGCTGCAGACCCATGGCGCGGTCAGCGCCGAGACGGTGCGCGCCATGGCCGAAGGTCTGCTGGCGCGCACCGCGGCGGATCTGGCCATCGCGGTGAGCGGGGTGGCAGGTCCCGGAGGCGGCTCGGTAGCCAAGCCGGTGGGCACGGTGTGGATCGCAGTGGCGCAACGCAGGCACGGTTGCGACGTGCAGCATCATCGGTTCGACGGCGACCGGGCCGCGGTGCGTCGCCAGGCTGTGCTTTCGGCGCTGCGTGCTACGCTTTCCAAGCTATCCGGTAGCGCCTGAAACACGCCCATGCAGTCCTGCGATCGCGGCTCGTCCCGCCTCGTCCACCAGGCCGCCCGGCCCGTTGCCGGTCGGCGGCCGCCTCGGCGCGCCAACCTGCGCCCACGTGTTCGCCAGCGTGTTCGCTCACGTGTTCGGCCACACGGTCGGGCGGCCGGCCCGATCATCGCGTTGGCGCTGCTGTTGGGCGGCCTGCCCGGTGCGCCGCTGGCCCAGCAAGCGGGTGCCGATGCAACGGACGCCACGTCGTCGGACGCTTCGCCCTCGGACACCTCGCTGCCGCAAGCCGCCCCGACGGAGGCCGCCCCGGCCCAGACCGATGCGCTGCCGGCGATCACCGCCGAGGATGGCCAGCCGATGACCCTGGAGGCGCTCGAGGCCTACGTGGCCGAGCAGAAGGCGGCGCTGGAGGAGGTGATCGAGCGTCGCGAGGCCACCGAATCGCAGGCGCAGGCGCTGGAGGCACGGCTGGCCGAGCGCGAATCGAGCATCGACGAGACGCGACGCGAGCTCGAGTCGCTGTGCGAAGAGCGCGAGACGGTGGCCGAGGGCACGCTCGAGGACTGCCTCGCGGCGCTGCCGGACTGAGCGTCCACGAGTGCCTCGGCGCCGGTGCCAGCTCGGCTTTTTCAAGGGCTGCGACCGCTGTATCCGCTTACAGTATTTTCACCCGTGAAGGCCCACGCGGCGGGGTTCGCGTGAGAGAATGCGTTCGCGGTGTTCGACAGGAGCCCCGCGGGTTTTCAAGCCCGCCGCGGGCCCCTGCCGAGTTGGCTCGGAGGCCCCGCCGCATCGATTCGCAACGGAGCACAGCACAGTGGACGACAATCGCAAGAAGGCCCTGACCGCCGCCCTCGGCCAGATCGAGAAGCAGTTCGGCAAGGGCGCCATCATGCGCATGGGTGACGACAGCACCCGGCGCGACATCGAGGTCATCTCGACCGGCTGCCTGGGCCTGGACATCGCACTCGGCATCGGCGGCCTGCCCAAGGGCCGGGTCTGCGAGATCTACGGTCCCGAATCCTCCGGCAAGACGACGATGACGCTGCAGGTCGTGGCCGCCTGCCAGAAGGCCGGTGGCACCGCCGCGTTCGTCGATGCCGAACACGCGCTGGATCCCGAATACGCCCGCAAGCTGGGCGTGGACGTCGACAACCTGCTGATCTCCCAGCCGGACACCGGGGATCAGGCGCTGGAGATCACCGACATGCTGGTGCGTTCCAGCGCGGTCGACATCATCGTGGTCGATTCGGTGGCCGCCCTGACCCCCAAGGCCGAGATCGAGGGCGACATGGGCGACAGCCACGTCGGCCTGCACGCCCGATTGATGAGTCAGGCGCTGCGCAAGCTGACCGGCAACATCAAGCGCGCCAACACGCTGGTCATCTTCATCAACCAGATCCGCATGAAGATCGGCGTGATGTTCGGCAGCCCCGAAACCACCACCGGCGGCAACGCGCTCAAGTTCTACGCCTCGGTGCGCCTGGACATCCGCCGCATCGGCGCGATCAAGCGAGCCGACGAGATCATCGGCAACGAGACCCGCGTCAAGGTGGTCAAGAACAAGATGGCACCGCCTTTCCGCCAGACCGAGTTCGAGATCCTGTACGGCGAGGGCACCTCGCGCGAAGGCGAGCTGATCGATCTGGGCGTGGCCAACGGGCTGGTCGACAAGGCCGGCGCCTGGTACAGCTATCGCGGCGATCGCATCGGTCAGGGTCGCGAAAACGTGCGCGCCTGGTTGAAGGAGCACCCCGACACCGCCGACGAGATCGATCGCAACCTGCGCGACATGTTGCTGACCAAGGCCAAGCCGGTGGAAGAGGACAACGATCCGGCCATGGCCGAGGCGCTGGAAGCCGAAGCTTGAGACGGGCGCCGCCGTCCGAGGATCAGCTCCACGCTTGCGCCGATGAAGCGCCCGCCGCCGCTGCGCGGCGGGCCTACGCCACCGCCATCCGGCTGCTCGGTGCGCGCGACCACTCCCACGCCGAGCTGAAGCGCAAGCTCGGCGATCGCGAGTTCAGCGACGAGATCATTCAGGTCACGCTGGGCGAACTGCGTGAAGCCCGCTACATCGACGACACGCGCTACGCGCACACCTTCGTCGAGCAGCGCATCGAGCGTGGCCACGGTCCGCGTGCCATCGAATCGAAGCTGCGCGAACGCGGTATCGATGGTGAGGCGTGTCGTGCGGCCCTGTCAGCCGCCGCCCCCGATTGGTGCGCGCTGGCCGAGCAGGCCCTGATGCGCAAGTTCCGCCCCGACCAGATCCTGGACGACGAGGCGCGGGCAAGGGCAAGGCTGGCCCGCTTTCTCCAGGGGCGCGGCTTCTCGGCCGGTGATTCGATCCGGGCGATCGAGCGGGCGCGCCGGGCGGTCGCTCAGGCGGATCGGTAGAGCGTGCCGGCAGCTCACGCCGTCGTGGCCTCTATCGGCCCTGGCGCGACTCGTAGCGACGCAGCAGCCGGCGGTGGCAGCGCGCCGCGGGCACGTCGCCGGACAGGCAGTGCATCGCGATCGAGGTGGCGGGCTCGATCTTGCCCGTACCTGCGGGCTCGTCATTCGATGATCCTGCCGCGTCTGGCAGGGCGGCGCCCGCATCGGGCAGGGCGGCACCTCGGGGCGGCTCGTCGCCGAAGAAGTCCATCGGCAACAGCTCGGACAAGCGCTCGTCGTCAAGCAGTATCCTGATGTCGGAGTCATCCTGGAAGGCGACGTGAAGGATGGTCTTCAACGAATCGATCTTGCCGCTGGTACCGTCCAACCCCGACCGGATCTCATCGACCTTGAGTTTCACCTCCACGACCTCGTCCTTCACCTTCACGGATTCGACCTCGGCCACCGCCACGGTGTTGTCGACGCTGCTGACCCGGCCCCCGACCTGATCCACGCTCGCGTACAGCGATTGCATTCGGGCGTCGTGCTCGGCAAGTCGCGCGTGCAGGCTCTCGAGGGTGTGATCCACGTTCCACTGGATGAAGGCGAACGCCGCCGCCAGGGCCGCCGCGGCCATGATGACGTTCGACCGGGTCAGCGTCAGCACGGGCGGATCGGCGGTCGCGTATCGTTGTCGTCGCTCATGAACGGAGACCTTCGTCGAGAGGGGCGGTGTCATCGAGCGCAGCACGATCCGCGCCCGCCGCCGGCCCCGACCGGCCCCGACCGGTACCGGTCGGCACGCTGGTCAGCCGGTATGCTGCGCTCCTCGTCCATGTCCCGGAGCTCGTTCGCTCATGCCGACCCACTTGGTGCTCGACATCGGCAACGTGCTGTCCGAGTGGCGCCCCGATGCGCTGATCGCCTCGGCCTTTGCCGACCCGGCCGATCACGAGCTCGCCATGCAGGCCACCATCGGGCACCCCGATTGGCTGGAGCTGGACAAGGGAACGATCACGGTGGCCGAGGCGGCCCGGCGTGGTGCGCATCGCAGCGGGCTGGATCCGGACCGGATCTATCGGGTGTACGCCAACCTGCCCGCATCGCTGGTGGCGATCGAGCAGACGCATGCGGCGGTTCGCGAGCTGCACGCGCGCGGCATTCCGATGCTGGTGCTGTCGAACATGCAGCACGCCTGCTGGGACTGGCTTCGCGCCAACCATCCGATCTACGCCCTGTTCGCCGGTTGCGTGATCAGTGCCGAGGTCGGTCTGATCAAGCCCGACCCGGCCATCTACCGCCACCTGACCGATCGCTTCTCGCTGCAACCGGGCGATTGCCTGTTCATCGACGACATGGCGGTAAATGTCGAGGCGGCGCGTGCCGTCGGCTGGCAGGCCGAGCAGCTGACGGAGCGCGCGGCGGGTGGTGCGTTGCTGCGCGAGGTGGCCGTGCGCTTCGCTGGCCGATGATGAGGGGCCCTGGTTCGTGCCGGGCGCGCGGCACTGTGCGGCCCGGGAGCCTGCGTGGCAGGCGGCCGCGCAGACTCCTGGCTGGTCCGATTGCCCGTGCCGACGCTGGATAGTTGCGCCCAAACTGCCTATGGTCGAGGGGAATGTTTCTCGTTTTGAGCAGTCGCACCGTTGCGCCGTCCCGCGGCGCGGTCGCTAGTTCCGCCTACCTTGCCAGGAAGCCTGCCGATGATCCGTCCCTCCCTCCGACTTGCGTTCACCGTTGCCGGTTCCGCCGTGCTGATCGCCGGCTGCGCCTCGATCAACCCGTTCGCCAGCGCCGATGCTCGCTGGGCGGACTACAAGACCTGGCAGACCGCTACCGCCATGCCGACCACCGGCGCCTCGCCCGGACTGGGCAATGTGCACAAGGGGCCCGAGGGCGCGCGTCACGTCTACGTGAACAACGTCGGCGCCGCGGTGATGAAGGGCGAGGGCCCGTACGAGTACCCGCAGGGCACCGTGATCGTGAAGGAGCAGTACGACAGCCTGGCCGATTACCAGGCCGGCAAGACGCCGGACGTCACGGTCAGCGTCAAGGTCGGTGCCGGCCCCAAGGCTCGCGAAAACTGGCAATGGGCCGCCGGACTGGCCGCACCGGCCGAGGACAGCGCGTTCTGCTCGGGCTGCCACTCCATTCCGCTGGCCGAGGACTTCGTGTTCTCGAACGCCGACTACCTGGCCGCCAACGAGAACTGAGCCGTCAGAACAGGCCCAGCTGCGCGTCGGTGAGGGTGCCGAAGCGGGTACCGATGAACGGCAGGATGCCGTCCGCGGCCGGCGCCAGCTGGCGTTCGATGTAGTGCTCGTAGTCGATCGGCGAGGACAGGCGTTCGACAGGCTCTGGACCGTTGCGGGTGATCACGTAGCGGATCCAGCGTCCCGGGCGCCCGCCCTGACTCGTCAGCTTGCGAGCCGCCTGGACGTGCGGGGGCACGTTGCGCGCGTAGTCGGACACCTCGCGGCGCAGGCGCTTGCGGTACACCAGCTTCTCGTCCAGCTCGCCCTCCAGCAACCGGTCACGCGTCTCCAGGATCCAGGCCTCGACCGGCTCGTCGTGGAACACGCGGCGAAACAGCTCGCGCTGGAAGTCCCGCGCCAACGGGGTCCAATCGGTGCGCGCCGCCTCCAGGCCCTTGACCACCAGCCGGGTGGTGCCGTCGGCGTTGACGGCCAGGCCGGCGTAGCGCTTCTTGCTGCCGGTCGGCATGCCGCGCACGGTGGGCATCAGGAAGCGGGCATAGCGCGTCTCGAACTCCACCTCCAGTCGTGACACGATGTCGTGCTCGGCGCGCAGGGCATCGCGCCAATGGGCATCGATGAGCGTGGCGAGCTCCCGACCGATCGCATCCGCCCGCGTTTCGTCGACCTCGTCGCCGACCAGCACGAACAGCGAATCGGTGTCGCCGTAGATGACGCGGTAGCCGGCGCGCTCCACCCGATCGCGCGTGTCGCGGATGATCTCGTGCCCGCGCCGGGTGATGCTCGAGGCCAGGCGCGGGTCGAAGAAGCGGCAGGCGGTGGTGCCGAGCACGCCGTAGAACGAGTTCATGATGATCTTGACCGCGGTGGACAGCGGCGCATCGTGCGCCGCCTTGGCGGCATCGCGCGCCTGCCACAGGGTTTCGGTGATGCCGGGCAGGATGTGGCGGCGGCGCGAGAAGCGGGCGTCCAGGAAGCCTGCCACCGGATCCGGATCCTCGTCGGCGGTGGCCAGGGCAAGCGGGTCGACGAAGAAGGTGCGGATGATGCTCGGGTACAGGCTCTTGAAGTCCAGCACCAGCACATTGTGATACAGGCCCGGCACCGAGTCCAGCACGTAGCCGCCGGGGCTGGCCGTGGTGTCGCTGGAGTGGCCCACGTCCGGGGCAACGAAGCCCTCGCGGTGCAGGCGTGGCAGGTACAGGTTGTCGAAGGCGGCCGCCGCCCCGGCCAGCCGATCCAGCGTCAGTCCGGTCAGGCGTGCGCGGGCGATCGCGAACTCCAGCAGCTGGGCGTGCGCGAAGATCTCGTTGACCAGCGTGCAATCGGTGATGTTGTAGTCGGCCAGCGCCGGCTTGTCGTCGCGGAACAGCCGGTTGATCTCGGCCACCTTGTCCTGCTCGGGCGTGATCAGCTTGCCGGTGCCCAGTAGCTCGTGCGCGACGTTGTCCAGCGAGTAGCTGTCGAACAGCCAGAAGCCGGCCTTCAGCACCTCGATGCCGTCCAGCACCGCGCGTCCGGGAATGCGCGCCACGCGCGGTCCGCCCTGGTTGCCCGGCTGCAGCACCACGGCGCGTTCCGGGCCGCGGCCCATGGCGAACGGCACGCCCAGCGCCTGACACTTGGCGAACAGGACGTTCAGATCGAAGCCCACCACGCTCCAGCCGCTGAGCACGTCCGGGTCGATGCGCGCCAGCCAGGCGAAGAAGGCGGCCAGCACCGTGCGCTCGTCGGCCGCGTAGTGCAACGTGTAGTGACCGCGCTGCTCCGACTCGCCCGCACCGATCATGAAAACGCAGGCCTCGCCGTCGGCCACCGCGCCGGCGATCGAGTACAGCTCGCGGCTGGAACCGCGGGTCTCGATGTCCACCGCCATCAGGGTCAGCGACGGCTGCACCTCGGCCGGGCGCAGCACCGGGTTGCGCATCAGGCGGTAGCCGTCTCGTTGCTCGATCGGGCCGTCGGCCTGCACCCCGGCGCGCACGAAGCGCTCCATCAGGTGCCGGTCGTGCGGTTTGACATCCGATTCGTGCAGCGCCAGACCGCGCTCGCGCAGGGTGTTCACGGTGCGCCATTCGCGACTGTAGAGTGCGTCCACCGGCAGGCCGGCCAGCGTCGTCAGCGGCCGGGGAACGCGGCGTACACCGTGCGGCAGTGCCCCTTGCTCGTGACGTTCGATGAAGCACACCGCCTCGATCGCATCGAAGTGCAGGTACAGCGGTCCATCGGCGTGGGCTGCCCAGAAGCCGATCTCCAGGCCGCGTGGCGTGTCGCGAAAGTGGCGCGTGAGCAGAAACCCGTCGATCATCGGCCAAGCCTACCGTCTGGAGTAGCATCGGGTGCCGGTTCCCCACGAACCTTTCACCGTTCCGAGACCCTGTGTCATGTTGCGTTTCCTGCCCGGGCTGTTGCTGGTGCAACTGGTCGTGCTGGCGTTGTACCTGACGAACGCCGGCGGCTCGCTCGAGGCGCTCGCGGTGCGCGTGTTGCTACCGGCCCTGGTGGTGACGCTGGTGACGGCCCTGTGGTTCGGCAACCTGTCGCGCATTGCCTCCGATCGGCGCCACGCCGAGCTGGTCGAGCGCCACGCGCGCGAGCGCGAGCAACTCAAGGTGGACGCGGTGGTGCAGCGCGAGCGCGTCAAGGGCGATGCGGCGCGCGAACGCGAGCGCACGTTGGAGCGACTGCACCGCGAGTCGCGCAAGGCCGAGCGGCGCGTCGATCGGATGGCCAACCTGAAGGTCGGTCTGGCCGGGCTGTCGGTGGTGGGCGTGGGCGTGCTGTTCCTGCTGACCGAGCTGCTCACGCTCGGGCTGTTGACCATCACCACCTCGGCAGGCGCCTTGGGCGGCTACCTGCTGCGCTGGCGTCAGACGCGCGGTCGAGCGGCAACGACGTCGGTCATCGTGCCCGACGCGGCGCCGCGCCTGATCGAGGGCAAGGCCACGTCGCTGACCCCGTCCGAGCGGAATCTGGCCGAATAGCTGCATCGGCGCAGGGCATGTCGCACTCGATATCGCGGGCCGGACCGGCTGGCTGGCTGCTGCCGGTCTGCCTGGTCGCGGCCGCCTGGATACCCCTGCACGCCGACACGGCACCGCCGGCGCCCCCGGAGGCCATCCTGTCGCTGGCGCTCGAGGCGGCGGGCATCGAGGCCCTGCTGGCAAGCGTGCTGCCCACCCTGGAGGCCGAGCTGGGCGTCGGCTGCGGAGCCCTGGACCGACAGCGGCGCACGGCGCTGTTCGATGCGCAGGCGCTGCTCGGACGCTTCACCGACGCGGTGGCTGCCCAAGCGGACGGTGAGCTGCTGGAGGGCATTGCCGCCTGGTACGACAGCGAGGCCGGGCAGGCGATCGCGCGGCACGAGGCGGCAGCCGCCATGCTGGACGAGGCGAGCGTCGAGCGTCGGTTCGAGCAGATCAGCGCTCGGCCGGACTGGCCGCAGCGGGCAGGCGTGCTGCGGACCAACCTGAAGCGCACCGGTACCGCCCCGTTCCTGGCCCGATTCCACAACGGGGTGGACGGGGCGATCGCGGCCTTGCGGGCGTGCCGACCGAGCTCATCGGATCGAGCGGCGCTGGCCGAGGCGCGTGCCGGTGCGCGGCAGGACGAGCCGTTGGTCGCGTTCTTCATGCAAGCCGGTCTCGTCGCCCCGAGCGCGGTGATCTACGAAGGGCTTTCCGACGGTAGGCTGCAGGCGTACGACGACTTCGCGCTGTCGGCCGAGGGGCAACGCTGGTTCGCGGCGCTGCGCCGAGCGCTGGGCGAGACCTGGGACGGCGCGCTTGAACAGCTGATGGTGGAGCGCACCGCCGGCGCACATTAAGCGGTGCGCGGCGAGCGCGCCGCGATGCAGCCTAGACATCATGTAGTGACCTGTCCGCCTTCAACGCCGTGGATTATGTTGGAGGCGGAACCATCCACACAGAGCCATAATTGAAGGGGACAGGTCATGAACGAGTTTAGC
>Ga0209303_1000427_pt1 | contig 33388 bp, 23 predicted proteins | sample SidtaG_3_FD_187449 | JGI IMG/M metagenome (GOLD analysis project Ga0209303, IMG submission 187449) | Marine algal microbial communities from Sidmouth, United Kingdom - Sidmouth_Asex1 metaG (SPAdes) (version 2) | ecosystem: Host-associated > Algae > Red algae > Unclassified | place: Sidmouth...
TTTTGTTTGATCAGAAGCTATTTATCGACTTGCAGAAAACAATATGTATCTGCAAGCCTAGCCCTTGAATTACTATTCAAAAATCAGCTTCCAGATATATTTATTGAAGATAAGGCTGAATAGTTACGTTTTATTTAGTTTGTTATTGAGGCTTTTTAACGCGCTAATCATGACTAATTAAAATTAGTTTACCCGTTTTAGGGTCTTTATACACTTGCCCCATTGATTGGTAACCTTCCTTACTTTGGATTTTATCTTTAAGTGCTTTTGGTGCGGTGGTGAGTTCTTTACCTTTTGAATTTACTGGCTGTATTTGCGTGATACTTTTTATTTGTTTATTCGCTTGAAAATGCTGCTCTAATTCAGGGCTAAGCGCCACCAAAGTGGCAATTAATCCACAAGCAAAAACCAGCATTATATCAATCAAGTTAGCGAGAGGGCCAAGAGGTTCTTGCTCTTGGTTATCAAACTGGCTACTGCGCCATGAATCACTCATATTATGTATCTTACCTTAAGCATTTTGTACTAAAGTGGTTTATCAGTAGGTGTTAACACGACGGTGCTTTTTTCAATATCGGTTAATCTTTGTATAGCATTGTCGTACCAACGTCTGCGCATTCTGCCTAAAACAAAACCCATTATGCCTGCAAGTAAACCTATTATGGTGGTATCAAATGCTACGGTCATAGCGGTAGTTAATATGCTTATATCACCTGTACCTAACGCTGATAAACCTGGTCCTAAGGGGATTAATGTGCCCATTAAACCTAACATTGGTGAAATGCGAGTTATAAAGTCTGCCCGTTCAATACGTTTTTTACCTTGCTCTATTAATTGCTGTTTTTGTTTAGCGGCAACTAATGTCGAAATAACCGAAAATCGCTCACCAATGGCTAATCCATACTCGTAAACAGCTAATGCGGTAAAAAATAATAAACCCCAAATTACCGGTTGTAATAACCATGAGGTGATTAAGTGCATTAAATCTAAAGAAAAACTATATACCATATTAAAGCTCCTTCTTTGATAATTCTGCTAGTTGACGGCGAGAGCGGAAATATCCAGCTAATACTAATAGTGAGATCACAATAATGATATCAAGTAATAAATACTCGTTTTCATTCATGCCTTCGTTTTTACTCTCATCGGTATTGTCATGGCTACTGTCATTATTTTGGTTAGCTGATTCAGTGCTTTTTTCTTGTGGAGAGCTTTTTGCCTCGTTGTTATTGTTTGGCGGTATTTCAGTACTAATTTCTTGAATATGTTGAACTCCAGAGCCAACATTACCGGCAGGTGTATGGTTTGCTGATGCGAGCATGGCAGTCAATTTTTGGTTTAATTCTGTCGATAACATAGGTTTAATAAATTGATAAATAGGATGGTTGGCATGAGTATGTCCGCTACCAGGAATGCCATGTTCAACAATATTGTTAGCAAACTGCTCGGCAAGCTCGGTTTGAGTGTGTTGGCTTGCTTGCCAAAAGCCTTTTTCAATTGAAACTAACATAACGGCTAAAATATTACTTTGTACATGCACATTATGTTTTTCTTGTAGAAATTTATCTAAGCCAATATTTAGGTTGTCATCAATATAAATAGATTTTAACTCTTCCCATACCCACGAACGAATAATCTCGGGGCTTGTTGCTTGCCAGCCCCATAGGTTTTCAATAAATTCACTGCCCATGGTTCTTGCGCCAGCGTAGCCTTGTTTCATTAGAGGTTCGATCCATTGCCTATTTAAAAATCGACCGCGTAGCTCTGACAATAAAGCGGTTTGCAGTGGGTCTATTGATAATTGTTTATTATTAGTATGAGAAATAACAAAGCTGTTCGGTTGTTTACCTTTTATAGTTTCAATGGCTAAGTTTAAGCCACCTAAATAATCGTAGGCGTCATTGTTATCAAGTAACCCATAAAGGTTACTGGCACGACCAAGGTAAGTATTATTTACACTGGCTAACTGCTGGCGAAAAAGTGTTTGCACATTGCTTCCCATAGCCATGTGGTCGTTAGGTACACCATAGGCGTGGCTCATACGTTTAAGGTAAACTTCTCCTAATTGTTTACGCTCTTGCCATGCGCCCGAGCGTTCAGCTAAACGATTAATACCTGTGCCATAAGCTCCTGGTGCGGTACCAAAAATACGATAACTTGCCTGACGCCCAAGTAGTTCAGGGCTGATGTTTTTATTTGCGCGTAATAAGGCTTGTGCTTCAAGTAGCCAATTACTTGCTACCATATTATTGCTTAGGCTCTCGTTTAGAGGGTGTTTTTGTTGCGCTAATATGTGCGCAACAGGTTGCAGTGCTAAATTTAATGCACTGATCAGGGCAGGGTGGTCACGTTCAAGCGTATTTTTACTTGCTGCAAGGGCCAATAAAACCGAACGATCAAGCCATGCTAGTTGCTGTGCATACAAATCTCTAAATAATCCTGAGGTGGTAAATACAATATCTCGGCGTTTAACGCGTTGGTTATCAAGTGGCATTAATTGAAGTGATTTTAAAATACCACGGCGATTCCATACCGGCTTTACGCCTAACATATCCATGCCAAACGCTATCATCGCGCCTTCATCTCGCACTGCGTCAGAAGCCCATAAAATTATTGCCTCTTTATGCGTTTTATCAATAATGGGGTTTTCGTTTCGTGCTTTAGTTGCAAGTTGTTGACCGGTAGCAAAGCCTAGTTGTGAAGGGATTAAGCTACCGTCTAATGCGTAAAAATTACGCCCTGTTGGTAAAGCGTCGGGAGTTCTGATTGGGTCGTTTCCTTTACCTGGCGCAACAAAACCACCATTTAATGCATTTAAAAATGCTGACATTTCACTTTTAGGTGACTTGATCAGGTTTTGTTTAATAGTATCGTATTGAGTGTTGGTAAAATCTAATTCACCTTTTTTAATTGACGTCATCATGGTGTTAATAGCATCGGGTTGCCAATCTTTACCATATACATGTAAACCTAAAGGCATAAAATCTTCTTGTAATTTTGTTAAATAATGCCCTACCTCGTGCAATAAAAAATCATCGTCAACTTCACCAAATCCAATGCCTCTAACCTGTAATTCTTCATCCATGCTAGCAACCAGTTCATCAGTTAAATGAAGTACTTCAATTTTATGGTGTAAGGCGTTAATGGCTTTTTTCTTGGTGTCTTGATTTGATGCCGCCTCGGCGCTCTCAATAAGTTGCCTTAATTGTAATAAGCCATCATACAATTCGGTGGTGGCTAAAGGGGGAGTTAAATGATCTAACATTACGGCAATACCACGGCGTTTTGCTTGTATGCCTTCCCCTACGCCATCAACAATATAGGGATAAATACTAGGAATATTTTCAATGATTAACGACGGGTAATCACTTGCCGATAAACCCACAGCTCGTTTTGGTAAAAACTCATAAGTAGAATGTCGACCTAAATGCACAATAGCATTGGCTTTAAAAACATCACGTAAATGATAATAAAATGCCAAATATTGATGAGGCGGTGGAAAGGTCATATTGGCATGTAAAAGTTCTTCGTTTAACTCCCAGCCTCTTGGTGGTTGCGGTCCTAAAAATACGTTGCCAAATTGTACGCCAGGTAAAAGAATTTTATTATCCCATACCATGGTTTTTCCAGGGACTTTACCCCAGCCTCGTGTGCCTTCAATTTGCATATTGATTAACGCTTGTTTGAGTTTTTCAGCTGTTTTATTTTGCCGTGCCGTTACGTCATTATTGTTAATTTTGAAAGTTATTAATGCGCTATATTCTTCGGTTAATTGCTCAAGTAAATTTAAAGCACGCGCACGACCTTTGTGCCTAATACCATCAAGTGCGTGGTGTAAATCTACCGAGATACTTTTAACATTGTTTAATAATGCTTTTAATACGGAACTGCGCTCAAGGTTCGATAGTTTTTTTAATTCAACTGCGCCTTGCCCATACAAATAAAAATTTACTTGAGCATGTAAGTAGCCTAGTGGCCCTTCAATCATTTCAGTTTTAACTATTGCAGGTAAGGTATCAAAATAAGATTGGTAGTCGGCTACCGACATGTTATTGATAAGGGGTGCCATTTTGTTAAGTGCGCCGGCGTCTTGTGGCAAGTTAACCGCTTTTAGTTGCAAAATATTCAGTAGTTCATCGGCTGATTTAGGAAAGTTCTCGTCTGAACCAAGGTAATAACCTTCGGCTTTTAACTGTTGCAGTATTTGCCATAGCGATTGTTGTACGTCAAGGTTATCTGCACCAATATTATGTCGCCCCGGAGGATGGTTATAATAAACAATAGCGACTTTTTTGGTTGAATTTTTTGTTGTGCTAAGTGCTAACCAAGCATTTATACGAGATTGCAAACGCTTTACTTCATGCGTTAATACTTGGCTAGTAGATAAACGAGCACCGGTTAATAAATCTAATTTTGCGCTTGATGCTAACGCTAATATGTGAGGTTGCGAAACGCCTTGCAATTCTGGCATTGCTACACGGTAATGTACGCTATCGCTAGGTAAGCCTGTTGGCGAAAGTTGATATTCTAACAAGCTTAATTCCGTTATTCTTATGCCTTTAAATACCGGAATGTTTAATTCAGCAAATTTAGCTGTAACTGCCGCTCGATTTTCACCACCACCAATAACAAAATCTTGTAAGGCGATTAAAGCAAAGGGTTGAGGGGTTGAGTTTTGTATAGCTTTTAAGTGGTGATCAGCTTGTAAACTGCGAATTACTTCAACCGCTTGCTCACTTGCTTGTCCCCACCCAGCTAAAACTGATATACATTGCCACTGGGCTTCACATAATTGTTGATGTAACTGCCACTGCCCTGGTTGATCGCCAGTTTCGTGATCAATAATAAATACAATCGGTTTATTGGTATTATTAGCTATAGTGGTTTTTAACTTTTGGGTACTAACAAGTTGATCTTGCCAATAAAAGCGTATGGGTTGTAGTGGTAATATTTTTGGTGCTTTGGCTAATAGGTTGTTGTTGGCGTTGATATTACTATCAGTTTGTAGAGGTTGTGATATTACTTTTAACCATTCAAATAAATAACCAAAATTTTCTTTACCTCTATTTTGCCAATAAGCCCTAGCTTGCAACCAATAGCTAAATTGCGGCCATTGTTTTTGTTTTGCCTTTAAGGCTTGTACATAATTATTTTTATCTAAAGATGCCATCAATACTTGTAGTTGCTGTTTTGATAAATTAGCTATTTTCCCCTGTTGAGCATCTTGATGTAAAACCATCAATCGTCGATCGGCATTTAGTATTAAACGGGTTTGCTGAGGTTGATATTTTAAGCCGAGCAAACGTTCTACCGACTCGCCAAAAACACCCGCTATAACTAAAGCTTGATGAGTATTAATTAATTGTTGTATTTGATTATTACTCAGCAAATTAAGTTGGCTAACACTACGGATAGTAATATTATTTTTATTTTTGCTCGCAGTATTAAGTAAAGATTGATTATGTAGGCTTTGTGCGGATAAAAATTGATGGGCTCCAGAAACTATGCTTGCCGCAGAGCGATCTGATACTATCGCTAGCATTATTAACTCAGTTGCATGTAGCGTGAAACCACTCATCAATAAGCTGAAAAATAATACCCGTTTAAAAAAGGCATTAAGAATTTTTTTACTTAAAACAAAGCGTGGCATGAGTACTCTCATAAAAGTGTGAATAAGGCGATAGTAATTAGGGGTTGTAGATCTTTCAAACAAGTTCTGCTTTGTGAATTAATTTAAAATTTAATCCTAAACGATAAACAGACCCTAACAATAAAAAATTCAGTTTTTAGCTAGGTCTTAATTGTGTTTGAAGCACCTATTTTTATTAAACAAACGTAATGTTAAAGCGGTATTACTCGGCAAGTACCAATGCATATATGAGGCAAGTATATTGTTATGTTGATATACAAATTCACCTAAACGTTCGCTAGGGTGATGCATCGTTTGACCTACGGGTATTAACTCAACCTTAGCACTAGAATAATGAAAGCTGTGACCGCGCATAATATTTTGAGAAGCATCGCTAGCTTCAGCAAATTGTGTTAAATCAACCCACTGAGAACCTATTGAAGCAAGTTTTTTCTGCATTACTGCTTTACCTGGCATAAGCCCAAGCATTGAAAATTGTTGTCCTGACATATCGGTAAGTTGGTCAAGCAAATATAACATGCCGCCACATTCAGCAATGACGGGTTTGTTACTTGCAGCAAATGCTCTAACACTTTCTAAAAAACTGACGTTATTGATGAGTTTTTCAGCGTACAATTCTGGATAACCTCCAGGAATATATAATATATCGCCTTCGGGTAAGTGATCATCATCAAGCGCTGAGCAATAAATAAGTGTAGCGCCAGCTTGCTCTAAAAAAGAGATGTTAGCGGCATAAATAAAACTAAAAGCATTATCTCGAATGATTATAATACGAGTACCCGCTAGTGCATTATCTGTAACACTTTTTTGACTGGCATTTTCAACAGCAAAAAACTCAATTTTTTTAGGTAAATCAACCAACTTGGTATTAGCAATGTGGCTAGCAGCTTGGTTTAACTGGTTATCAATATCGGTTAATTCCTGAGCTTGAACTAAACCTAAATGACGCTCTGGTAGTGTTATGGTTTCATCTTTAGGCATACGACCATAAAAACAAAACTCTTCAGGCAAACTGTCACGAAGTAACTCGATATGACGTTCGCTGTTAACTCTATTAGCAATAACACCAGAAAAAGGTAAATTTTCACGAAACTTAGCCAGGCCAAAAGTTACCGCGGCAAAGGTTTGTGCCATAGCTTTTGCATCAATAACACCTAACACAGGAATATTAAAATATTGCGCTAAATCGGCACTGCTTGGTGTGCCGTCAAATAAGCCCATTACGCCTTCAATTAAAATAAGATCTGATACTAGAGCCGCGCGATAAAGTAATTCTTGGCAGCCTTGTTCACCCACTAACCATAAATCTAATTGGTAAACCAATTCACCGCTTGCTTGTTGAAGTATCATAGGATCAATAAAGTCAGGACCTACTTTAAATACTGTAACTTTACGACCTTGATTACGATGATAGCGCGCTAAAGCAGCGGTTACCGTTGTTTTACCGGAGCCAGAATGCGGAGCAGCTATAATTAATGCTGAACACATAGTTCCACTGCCGGTTTTGTGGTTTGGCTTATTCTGAAATACTTTATTGGTTAATGTCATTATGCTGCTCCTTTGATGCAAACCACTTACTGTAACAAGCTGTATCAACTTACTTTTTTTTACAGTTAGTGCTTAGCATTAAGGTTAGTTTTTATCGCTTTATCAGCAAAAAAGTGGCTTACGGTAAAATCAATAACGATTGCAGAAATAACATAAAAAGTTGGGTTAGAAATAGATTTGAAAAAGTACTTGTCTACACGAGTAGAGTATTCAGCCCACGATAATTCAGGAAAATTACCAGACAACGTGTAATAACTACCATTTGAAATAAAGAAAGCGATCGAGCTTGCAACAAATAAAGTTAATGCCACTTTAATAAGTGTTAACTGCCAAGCATTTTTTTGCCAATTAGGTTTGGCATAAAAACCTGCGGCAAACATAACGCCATAACTAAATACCAAGACAGGGTAAGACGTGGTGATGCAGTCGCCAAACTGACCGCGATAATATGATGAGGTAAGATCTATAGTGACGCTTAATATATAAAAAAACCAAAAGGCTTTCATATTACGTAAGTACATACCAGCTAAGAAAAATATAGCAATTGATGCGCTTGGTAAACTATTAAAGGTAGCAAAGTGATGCGTGCGAGTAGCAAGCATGAGCAAAGTTAATAGGGCAAATACAGCAAGAATTAAATTAATAGGTGATTTTTGAGTGACTGATTTCATAGCGATCCCGCGGTTTACTATATAAAAATATTAACGGGGAAGGATATCAAAGTTGGTAAATGGTCTTGGGCAACAACAAATAAGTTATATGCTTTAATAATTACCATTAAACGGCACTAACTTATGAAGCACTAAAACAAACCATGTACGTTTCTCTGAGTTACCGCCCACCGCAGTTGTCGAGTAATATTAATAAGATATGATCAGGCCGGTCTCCGGACTTCTGTTCATCGCATTTGCAACACCTTCCCATATTGTTCATGTGTTTTTAACAACATGTTCAATACAGTGGTTTTGTTGCTGCTCACAGTTACCGTTGCGGGGGCAGTACAGGTATTTCACCTGTTTCACGTTTCATCTTTATAAGTTTTTTACTCACCCAATAATTTAATCGGATAAAGAATAACTCAAGACACCTAAATCAACGCAGATTTTACGTTATGCCTAGCGGTTATTCAACAGTTAGCCTTGTCCAATATGAAATGAGTTTGAAGCAATTACGTACTTCTAACATGAAATGCGTCTAAAGCTTTAAATTTTGTTCATGATCATAAAATGAAAGCGATCATGAATATAGAAAACCTTAAACCATAGAAGATCTTGATAATTTTATTCAAGGTAATCAAACCGTTGTTTTTACCGTTTTAGGCGAAAAAATGAGCGATACCAATTTATTCAAAAAGCACTGATTAAATATCGATATATCACGCTTAAAAAATCAGATAAAGGCGTCGTCAATAGATACCTTAGAAAGGTTACTGGCTAATCAAGACAACAACTTACTCGCTTAATTAAGCAGTATAAGGATGTCGGGTGTATTAAATGGGTTCCATGTAGAAGTAACGGCTTTTCAAATATCTATGATAAAAAAGACATTAAGCTACTTGCTCAAATGGACGCTAGGCATTGAAGATATCTGTGGTCATGCAATTAAAAAACTTATAGAGCGAGCCTACAATAAATATGAGCAACAAGAATACCAAATACTCGCCAACATATCTGTTTCTCACTTATATAATTTAAGGCATGGCACAAGTTATTAAAAACAGCGAAGACACTTTACTAAAACACAATCAAGACAAGTTGCTATCGGCGAACGACGCAAACCACAACCTAACGGGCAACCTGGCTACATAAGCATTGATACGGTACACCAAGGCGACTTAGATAAACAAAAAGGTGTTTATCATATTAATGCTATTGATGAGGTGACTCAGTCTGAAGTTATCTGCTCTGTAGAACGAATAAGCGGGCGTTACCTTATTCCTGTACTAAAGCAAATGATTGCTGCTTTCCCTTTTATTATCATGGAGTTTCATTCAGACAATGGCTCTGAATATATCAACAAACATGTTTGTAAATTACTGAAAAAACTTGAAATTGAACTGACAAAATAGCGCTCTCGTCATTTTAATGATAATGCTTTAACTGAGAGTAAAAATGCTTCAGTCGTAAGGAACAATTGGTTATCAATATATTGCCCAAAAGAGGGCTCCGTTGATAAATGAATTTAATTTAAAATACCTTTATCCGTATATCAATTATCACAGACCTTGCTTCTTTCCTAAAATCCCAACTGATGATAAAGTAAAGCAGCGCAAAACATACCCATATTAAAATATGATGACGCCTCATGAGAAATTAACATCATTGCCCGATGCAAAACTTATTTGAAACCTGACTTTCATTTGAAATACTAGATGATCAGGTAATGGCAATGACTGATAACACTTGTGCTGAATTACTTCAAAAAGAACGTAATAAATTATTTAACCAGATCTTTTAACAGAATAAACGAGCCTAAAAATTTATTTATTTCAGACTCATTTGTTAATTGGAAAATACTAAGGTTTAAAAGCTATTGAAAAATTATTGAATCAAATTTGTTACAAGGATTTTCAATGAATTCTTTTTTAAATAATAAAAGAGTCACTATTCAACAATAGCTGTTCTTACTTTATAAATTATTTTTGCTTAGGTTGATTAACGAACCAATATAACGCAGCCCCAAGAACACCACTATATAAAGTAATTAAGAACCAAAAAAAGCCGTTCATCAATTTAACTTTTTGATCATTGCGATGTAAATCTAAAGCATTTGAATAGACAGCTATAGCTAATATTATATTTATAATAATCGCAGCGATTAATGAAATAGGCCCTAAGTGTGTTGTAGCCATGTTTAACATAATTAATCCTTAGACCTTACGGACAATATAAAGTGCAGGTATATTCACCACTATCAGATTTAAAGCATCTAGTTTGATAATTATTGTTACGGCAAACCCCACCACCAAAATTTAGATCCCTTGATATGTTCTACTTTCTTCGATGCAACGTATTGTTCTTTAGTTGAATATTAAACCGTGAATCTATTCACTAAACCATACATTTTTTGACTCGCATCTTGAATAGAGCCACCTAAAACCACTAGCTCTTCACCATGCTTCAATGAATTTTCACTCATATCAGTAATTAAATGTATTGATTCATCAATAAGCTTACATGTTACCGACTGCTCTTCTGTTGCTGATGCAACTTGATCGTTTAACAATAACATATCGTGTACCATACCTTTGATTTCAACCAAGGCACTACCCGTTGATTCTGTCGCTAGAACTGTTTTTTCCGTAACGGAAGCACTTTGCTGCATAGAATCAACTACCGTATTAGAAGAAGATATTAATTCGTTTAACAAACTTTGAATTTCAACAGTAGATTGGTGTGTTCTTCCTGCTAAATTTCTCACTTCATCTGCAACGACAGCAAAACCTCTACCCTGCTCACCAGCTCTAGCAGCCTCTATAGCTGCATTCAACGCAAGTAAATTGGTTTGCTCTGCAATCCCTTGAATAGTATTTAAAATACCACTTACGTTATTTACTTGAGCTTTTAGCTGATCCACATTGGTTGAAGTTGCATTAATTTCACCGAATAAATTATTAATAAAACCGATAGATTCTTTTGAACGTTCGTTACCTTCCTCAGCCGACGTTGTAATGCTTTGTGCTAAGGCTGATGCATTTGTCGAACTTTCTGTAATGTAACCAACACACGTTAATAACTCTCTTACTGCTGTAGTTGAGTCTTGAATAGAATCATTTTGCTTATTGTTTTGCTCGTTTGCTACCTGAGTACCCGCGATAAGTTCTTTTGAAATATTTTCTAACGTTGAGGTCGTATGCACAACTTCTGAAATGATGGTATGAAGCTGATCAACAAATTTATCAAAACTGCCTGCTAACTTACCAAGTTCATCATTATGTTTGTAATTTAATCGTTTTGTTAAGTCGCCATTTCCATCTGAAAAAGTGGTTAACGATTCTGTAATTAAGGAAATACTGCTAACTACATTTTTGCTTAGTAACCAATTATAAGCAAATAAACAAACCACCCATAAAATAGAAACGGCTGCAGCCATCCATCGTGCGTCTTGCGCTTTTTGTTCAATACCTTGCACGCTATCTGTTAATTGATTATCGGCTAAAACTTCCAAGTTATCTAAAGCGCTCTTTAATTGAGCTAAGGTGTCATTATTCTTTTTAGCTATTTTTTGTAATACATCCATCTCAACATCACCTGAGATAAAATTATTAGCTAGCCCAACACTTTCTTTGTAATAAATGTCAAACTGCTTTGAAACATCCTCTATCCTCGGCAATTGCGTGGGGCTATTTTTAATAAATTTGAAATTATTTTTAATGTTGTCAGCAAACGCGACGGTTTCTTCCAATATATCGCTATCACTGATAGTCACACTAATATTAATCGTTGATTCTAATTGCCCTAAATACAATTTACTTTCTTTGATTGCTACTAAAGCTGGGTAATAACTTGTTTTTATTGACTTAGAATTGCTTGTCATAGATGAGAATGCGAAGTGATTAATGCTAAAAATTGCAATAAAACCAACTAAAGCGGCAAACGATACTGATATAATTTTTTGTCTTATAGTTAAATTCAACATGAACACTCCTGTTCTTTATTTACACTAATCAACTTATACCACATCTATTGTATGGCGTAAGTTGATTTAAACATCACTTAACGCTATTTAGCTAAAACAACTATGTCAGAAGTCACTTCTGAGCTATCCACATATCCGATAAGACCAGGATTACTCGCAATCATACTAATTAGCTCTTTACTATCAGATACTTCTTTTGGCATCTTCCCTTTTCCAGTAAATACCAAGCGCGTCCAATATGAATTTAGTTGCGCTTGTGTCTTTTTAGTGAATTTACTATGAAACTCTTCACGAATAGGGCTTTCAGTGTTTAGTTCAACTACCTCAATTTTAGTACCATCAGGCAATGCTTGGCGTTTCCCTAAAAATAAATTTTTAACTTCACCTGAACTTAATGTTGTTTTTACACTCGGGTTACCAACTACAACTACTTCTGCTTGTGCAAAAGCGGTTTGAAGATAAAGAGCGCTTGCTAATATTATTAATTTTTTCATGTGTCTCTCCTTAAAAAACCGCTTGTAAGCTAACGCTATACAATGTGTTATCAGCTTTAGCTATATTGCCATTAACATGTGTGTATTCATGGTCATATTGATCAGCTTGCGCTTTAAAGGCTAAATTGCTTGAAATGTCGTAACGAACGCCTATAGAAGCTATACTTTGTTGTATTGTTTTTTGAGTGTAGAACCAGGTTTTTGTTCCATCTGCAGCTTCGTATATGTACTGACCTGGGTTGCGGTCGCTATCATTTAGCGTGTCTCTATACTGATACATTCCATATGGGGTGAAAGCACCAAAGCGATAACCTACTGATAACGCGTATTTACCACTGTCAGGTTTTCCGCCATCCGTCTCTTCAAAAATAGTTTCTGCATCTATTTTCCATTCACCATCATCATATGTATAACCTAGAGAATAAAATGTTTGACGATCGCCAGCCCAATAACCAAAACTATGCAACTTTTGTTTACCTGCATCATTTAGAAATATGAAATCTTCTAATTCACCAGGCTCTGTACGAGTAGTGGCTCCTAGCTTAAATAAGTGTTCGTCTAGGGTGTAAGTAAAGTGCAGTCCCATCAAGTCATCAATAATAAATGTTTTACCCGTATCTGATTGAGCTGTAGCACGAGGATCTTCATTTTGCCCATAAAAAGCTTGAACTTGAATCGTTCCGTCACCCACATAAAAATCGTGTAATATTTCAATACCTGTATAACGTTGAACTTTATTGTTGGCATAAATAAGCTCAGGGGTCCGTAACCATAATTGGGCAAAACCAGTGTCTTTATAATCACTATCTTTATAAAGTGGCACACGCAATATACCTGCACGTAGTTTTGTTTGGTCTGATATCTTGTAAGTTAAATAAGCTAAGTCAACACCAAAACTATCGTCAAAAGGTCGACTTTCAGCATAAAATTTAGTCAACAATGTAAAGTCTAAATTTTCAGTCGCGTTAAAATCAATCTGAACACCACCCCAAGTTTCGTGAGTAGCACTTAATTTTTTATCGTAATTCCAAAAAGTATTATCTTTTTTTGCAGTAGCTGCAGTTAAATTTACGTAACCTGAAATTTTAACTTTTTCTAATGTTTCGATAACGCTATCGATACGGCTATCTGCAGATGCAGAAAAGAAAGGCTGCGCTAATAAACACGACGCAATAAGTGAGTATTTAAAAGTTTTATTCATCAATTAAGTCCATATGTTTGTTTAATAAAAATCCGAGCTATATCACACAACCCTGAATGTAATACTAAGATAAACATAGGGCCAATCATCGATTAATACAATAAATTAAAGTAAAGAAATGCAAATAAAACAGCAGGATATACAATATACCAATTTGGAATCATTTTGTTAACAAGACATAAACAAGACATAAACAAGACATAAACAAGCTATACACAATCTACATAAAAAATTAAAAAGCTTTATATTTTTTATACAACAGATGATGAAGCGAATTACGTCTATTAATAAGTTTAAAAAGAATTAAATGAAGTGTTGAGCAAAAAATGGTTTGAATTTTGAGCAAGCAAGAGAAAAGTAAGGTAAAAATATTCAGCCTGTAATAGCTTTTGTTACAGGCTGAATATTTTTATAAATGTCTAAGATCTTGCCACTCATCTTCGTTAAGAATTTTTTCAGCATCCAATAAAATAAGCAATTCGTTATCTTTATTGTAAACGCCATCAATAAATTTTGCTGTTTCATCGTTGCCAACATTAGGTGCTACGTCAACATCCTTTGATTGAATACTAATAACTTCAGCAACACTATCGACTAAAATACCAATAACCTGTGTCCCTACTTCTAAAATAACAATACGCGTATCGTCAGTAACGTCTAATTCTGGTAAAGCAAATTTTTCACGCGTATTTAAAACACTGATCACTTTACCGCGTAAATTAATAATGCCTAATACGTAACTTGGTGCGCCGGGTATAGGGGATATTTCACTGTAACGCTGAATTTCTTGTACCTTTAGCACTCGAATACCGTAATTTTCACCGTTTAAACTAAACTTTACCCACTGTGTAGTTTCATTTTGTGCGTTTTTTTCAACCGCAGGTTTACTCATGTTTAAACTCCGTTTGTACATTTTAAAGGTAAAGTATTAATTACTTTAGTTGCTGATAGCTTGATTATACAATTAAAAAGGATATGGGGTCAGGGTAAACGGGTTTAATTTCACCATATAGTTTATAATTTAAGCATTCAAAGCAGATCCATTGACCGATCATTACGGTCGTGGCATATAATGGTCTTTGCCTAAAATATTATGACAGAGACAACTATCAGTAAAGCTTTCGGTGGTTTAACCGACCCAAGAATAAATCGACGCTTGCGTCATCCTTTAGTAAATATATTGACGATATCTATCTGTGCAATAATCTGTGGTTGTGATGATTTCTGTGCCATAGAAGAATACGGCCAATCTAAAATTGACTGGTTTAAAAGCTTTTTAGATTTAGAGCATGGCATTCCAAGTCATGATACGTTTTGTGATGTATTGAATCGTTTAAAACCCAACGAATTTTCTCAAGCCTTTACCCAATGGGTAAGCCAATTAGGCCATTTAAAAGATGATATTGTTTCAATAGATGGCAAAACAATGCGCAGAACTTTAGACAAAGCTTCTGGTGCTTCACCGATACACCTCGTCAGTGCTTGGTCAGCAAAAAACAATCTATGTTTTGGTCAAATAAAGGTGAATGAAAAATCAAATGAGATCACCGCTATCCCTTTGTTGCTCGATTTATTTTATAAAGTTATCAGTGTTCTAATGAGCTCCCAAGGGCCATCTCTAAAGACTTATAAGCATTACTATTGATAAGGCTTTTTAAATCAGTGTTGTTGGTAATTTATTAATCAGTTTGCTTATTATTTGTAAGCTGGTTGGCAATATCAATAAAACTTTGAATATACTCAATTTCAATATCTTTTTCCCGCAAGCCTATAAAAATTTGTTTTTTAATACCACTATTACCTAATTTAATTCCCTTAATAGGTAAAGTTTTTGAATATTGTTTTACAAGCCAAGCTGGTAGTGCTGAAACCCCGCGTTTACTTGCTACCATTTGCAGCATAATATCGGTAGTTTCAATTACTTTATGTTTATAGGGGCTACATTGTTCAAGTGTTAGAAATTTATTGAAAATATCCAGTCGTTCAATCTCAACAGGATAAGTGATCAAGATTTCGTTGCTCAGGTCTTGTGGTGTAATAAAATCTTTACCAGCAAGCACATGATCTTGATGTACAACTAAAACCAACTCGTAATCAAAAACAGGTAGGTAAGTTAATCCTTTTTTATAAAGTGGATCTGGCGTCACTAAAGCATCTATATCGTGGCTAAATAATGCGCCTAAGCCGCCAAATTGAAAACGTTGTTTAACATCTAAATCAACATCTGGCCATTGCTCTAAATACGGAGAAACCACGGTCAATAACCATTGGTAACAAGGGTGGCATTCCATACCAATTCTAAGTGAACCTCGTTTACCTTGAGCAATTTGTGCTATTAAATGCTCGGTATGCTCAAGTTGTGGCAACGTTCGGTTAGCCAACGACAATATATTTTCACCTGCTTGGGTTAGTCGTAAATTTCTCCCTTCTTTTGTCCATACTTTGATCTTTAGCTGACCCTCTAATTTTTTGATAGCATGACTTAACGCGGATTGTGTTAAATAAAGTACTTTAGCTGCTTCGGTAAGTGTGCCTAAACGGTTAACTTCTCTTATTATTGATAAGTGAGTTCTTTCAATCATGAGCTACTATGTGTACCAATAGATTTGTCCTTAAGGAGTTATTCATTAACAACGAAACAATCCCGACCATTTTTCTTAGCCTTATATAGCGCGTCATCAGCTCTAGATATAAATGCGCCTAATTCTTCATCTGGTTTGTAGGCGGTAATACCAAAACTGATGGTGACTTTTGGTTTATTATCGCTATCAAGCAAATTTTCTTGAATACGCTTAACGGTTTTAATTGCTTCATCAGTTGAGGTTTCGCTTAACATAATAATAAATTCTTCCCCTCCCCAACGACAAACTGCATCGCACTCACGACTATATGCTTTGAACACTTCAGACACTTGCTGAATAACTTTATCACCCGTTAAATGACCATATTTATCGTTCACTTTTTTGAAATGATCTATATCAAGCATCAATAACGTTAAATCAGTTTTTTTTCTTTTACATTGCTCAATATTATTTAAAATAATAGGCTCAAATACTTGCCTATTCAGCAATCCAGAAAGTTTGTCGGTTGATGCCATTAACACTAATTTTTTTTGGTAACGATTAAACACGGTATATGCAATTGATAATACAATGAATGAAACGAGTAAACTTAGTGCTATGTTAATTTGTAAAGTTTTAGAGAGTTGTTGTTCACTATTAATATCGGTATGTTCAACAATTAAATGCCATTTATATTCATCTAAAAAGCGGCTATTAAGGTAAATTTTATTACCATCAACCTTATATTGAAATGAAGTTGATGTGTTGTTTAAAATATTACTAGTTAATTCTTTGTTTTTTAAATGATTTTTAAGTGCCAGATTTTGATGGTTTTTATCACCGTGAAGGGTTATTTTCCCTAACTCATTGACAAAATATACAGCATAGTTGTAGTTGGTTTGATATCTTTCAATAAGTTGTTTAAACGTTTGTAAAGCTAAACCTACTCCAATAACTCCTATGAATTGTTTGTCGCGATCAAACATTTTGTAATTAACGAAAACTGCCATGTTATCTGAATATGAATCGTCATGATTGATATTTATTCCATACGCTTGAGTTGAGGGAGTGTTTTTAAAAGTAAAGTACCAATGATCTTGGGGATCGTTTTTAGAAAGTTTTTTAAGTATGCCATTGGGGTGATAATAATACCCCGTTTTTTCACTGGCAAAAAAACTCGTTAAAGTATTATTTTTGATTTGTATCTGTTGGAGGTAGCGAATGATTTTATTGGGATCTTTTTCACCATTTAGCACCCAGTCGTTAGCAAAAGTGTCTTGCGCCATCAATGATGAAATAAAAATAGGTTTAAACAAGTCGTGTTGAATTTCAGAATAAATTTTATCAGTGGTAAGTGGAAGTAGTTCATTTGATATGTGTTCTTCAATTGAGCCTCTTGCTACTTCGTAACTTAACCAACTTGTTGTTAGGAAACCCGCAAGAATTAACACTGCGAGAAGTATGCTAAAGAATTTTTGCTTTCCTAACATATGGTTTTTCCTGAACAAATGGTTAAACTATTTTGAACTAAAATTAACCAAATACAAGAACCAAAAATTAATTTTTTTTACAAAATTTAATTTTTGAAAAAAAATTAATTAATTCAATAATTAAAAACTTTATACAAGTCAAATTTTAAATCTTATTAATAATATTTTTCAGTTCGTCATTTAGTGTTGTATTACTTAAAATGCCGGTTTCATTATCAAAATTGTCATAAAAGTTAGGCACTGATAATGTACCAATAACGTTAGCTGCAAAATGTGGAGCTGAACTTAGCGCGGTATTTAGTACATTTTTAGCGCCTCCTGCTCCTGGTGAAGTAGCTAGAATAATCATCGATTTGTTTTGATATACCTTCATATTGATTCTTGAAGTCCAATCAAATAAATTTTTAAAAGCAGCACTGTAAGTACCATTATGCTCCGCATAAGAAATGAGAATGGCGTCTGCTTCAGTAATATGATTATAAAAACGTTTAGCTAATTCAGGTATACCGGTTTCTTTTTCTCTGTCTTCACTGTAAATGGGCATTTCATAGTCGTTTAAATCAATAAGGTTAAGATCTTTATTATAAATTAAGCTAGTGGCATAGCTTACTAATTGTTTATTAATAGAATTTTTACTATTACTTGCAGCTAGGGCTAAAACTTTCATTATTCATACTCTTTATGTAGTTATTTGTGAAAAATGACGTTCGACGGCTGTTTGATTTATTACACTATTTTATTAATTGTATTTTTGATTCAATCTTTGTTGCCAATTACCATCATGGGATAGGTTACAATTTTCTTCATTATCAAACAGGATTTGTTTATGTGCTTTTAGTGGTTTGATATTTAAATCGTTTAAATTTTTTAATATGGCTTTGCTCATCAGTGTTAATCCGCCATTTGATTCTGCTTGTTCTAAATGAATTTGTCTGTCAAATATACAAATTACTTTTATAGTTTGATTAATATCGGAAAATTTCATTGTGTGAGTAAGCCATTCAAAACCATCAACTTCGTTTTTAATAGATTCACAACATGTGGTAAGGTTTTTTATTAATTCTTTTTCAAACTTGCGTTCTTGTTTATTCATATAGCTTCTTTAAGCGATAGCAAAAAATTATATTAGTATCTTAAAAGAATAATATCAATTGTTTATATTATACCCATTACCATTCAAGATGCATGTTTCGAGCACTTTAAATGGTAACGGGTATATAAGGTTAGCTTGAACTGAAAACTCAACGCAGAAATTATGGCCTCTGCGTTGAGTTAGTTTAATGGGTATCTAGACTGTCTTTGTTTGTAAACGTTTAATTACTTTTAGCTGGCGTTGGAGTATCTTCGTACCAGTCGGTCATGTCGTCGTACATTTCACCTTTGATAAGGTGATAAACTGATTTGTGATAAATTTTAATATCATGAAAAGGGTCAGTTAGAATTTTAGTAAACCATACTAAACCTGATTGAACTCCCATCAATTTAAATAAATGTACAGTTCTAAATACTACTGCTCCAAAACCTATCACCAACCAAATAATAGCCATGTTATTAATAAAACTCATTATTTCGGTATGTTCTTGCATCATCCCAAAAAAAGAGGGTTCTAAAAACAGTATAATGGGTGTTAAAGCCCAAATAGATAACAATACAACTTTACGTTTTAAATTGTAGCCAACCTTTACGCTTTCTTTGTGTGCATGAGTGGCTTGGTTTATTTGATCGTAGGTTTTTGGTTCAAAAAAGAAATGCCCTGTTTGGCGAAGCGTCATTGCGAGTAACCAACCGACTAAAGCCGCAGCCGCTGGATAATAAAAAACTAAAATGTAGCTCGCGACAAAACAACATGCGCTGAGTAAATGTAAAAACTGATTGATTCGATTGTGATGGTAAAAGCGATGATCGTCCCATCGTTGTTTTTGTAATTCGTCATAAAATTTCATAAGTTTCCTATTTATCGATGTAAGTAAAAAATTAATTGCCGGTTTTAATTAAATTCAATTCTGTTTACGTAAAATTAAGCGCTTTAAATAACCTTGCTTTACTCGTTATGACTAAATTTAAGTCTTAACAATTGTTGTCTGGTTGTAACTCATGTCCTGTTAAAAGAGCTTGTCCTATATTTACACGTTGATCTTTTTGTATACCGTTACAAAATTCATAATTTTTAGTGGCAAATAAAATGATGGTTGAACCATGTTGAAAATATCCCATTTCTTCTCCTTTATTAAAGTGCGCATTACAGTCAATATTATTGGGTCCTTGGTACTTTATATTTAAGGGCTTTGGTAAAAAATTAAATTTCATACAAGCTACTAAAATAGCGGCAACCGGTACTAGCGTTATGCTTGTATTTGCATTGTTTGTTTTAAGCTCAATAATGGCTCTTTCATTTTTACAAAAAAGCTTTTCAACACGTTTTAATGCGATAGGATTTACATTCCAAGTATCACCCGAAATGTAATTTACTTTGCTTACTTTACAATCAATAGGGGCGTGAAAACGATGATACATACTTGCTTTAAGCCTAAGTGTTATAAACTTACCGTTGCGGTATTTATTATTTAGATGAAAATCCGGAATTAATTCATTTAGCTCATACGGAAACCCTTTGGCTTGATAAACCCGTGTATCTTCAATTGTGCCAAATTCACCAATAATGGCATCGCAAGGGCTAGTAACAATATCGGTATTTGAGTCTATAGGTCGTAAACCTTGTTTTAACTCGCGTGTAAAACAATCTTGTAGGCTGGTAAATGTTTGTTTTTTAGCGTCTTCTAAATGTAAGTTGTCAGAAAATAACTGCCAAAGCGCGATAGATACTTTTGTTAACGCTGGGTTTTCAATTGCACTATACCAGCCCATAAATTGAGTTAACCATCGCCTTGGAATTCGATTAGTGATCAAAAAGTTAAGTTGTTCTTGTTTGGTTAATGTTTGAGTAGATTTAATCATGAATTAAGCAACCGTTTTCTCATTAACATAAGTATATTTATTAGAGGTTAATACTTTATTAATACTAGCGTTGTCATTACATTTAACTTCAACCGTGTTGGGCTTAAGTGAGGATACATCTGTAAAATATTCTTCTGGAATATCTAAACCTAAATCTTGCATAAACTGCTGCATTATAGGTTGTGCTTGGTATTGCGACGCTCTAACTAACGCGTTATTTTTCATTAATTGTTGATGTTTTTGGTTGGCATAAAACTCAACAACTTGAATTGCCATTTCGTTTATAGTGTCAACTAGGTAACCGTTAATATTATGCTCAATAATATCTTTTGGACCTTTGCAATTATAGGCAAGTGTAGGCATACCATGGGCAAACGATTCTAATATTACGTTGCCAAAGGTGTCGAATTTTGAAGGAAATATAAATAAGTCGAGCGATAGGTAGAGTGCTGAGAGTTGCTCTTTACTTTGCCAGCCTAAAAATAGAGCGTTGGGAAGTGCTGTTTTTAGTTCATTTTCTGCAGGGCCTGAACCTGCAATAACTAGGCGTAAGTCGGGGAGTGTTTCTTGCGCTTTTTTAAGTATGTGAGGTAAATCAAAAATACCTTTTTCTTTGCTTAATCGACAAGCAATAAATAAAATAGGCGTTTGTTCGTTCGCATCAGCAAAAAGATCTGATTTTTTTATGGTTTGTGAAATGTTATTTGTTGGCTGTGTATGATGAGCAGTTAAATATACTTTGCTAGGTTCTAGCTGCATTTCATGACCGGTTAACCATTCTTTATGCTCGCTATTTAGTACAAATATTCCGTCGTATCGGTTGTATAACGCGCGTAATAATCTGCGCGCCCGGTCGCGTTCATACTGAGTTAAATCAGTACCGTGTTTAATAAAATCAATCCAATCGGTGTGCATAAAAAAGTAGCTAGGCACATTAAACATTTGTTGAATAAATAACGATACTATCGCCATAGGTCCTTCGGTTGAGCATACAATTCGATCGTAACCCCCTTCGTAAAATATTTTGGCAATTTCCATTAAATCTGGCAGTCGTATTTCTTGGTCGTGATAGTGCGGCACTGAAAAACTCGATATAGGTCGTACTACATATAAATGAGGTTCGGGTGCTATATTTTCATGGCAAATTAAAAAATCGATAGGTAAGTTAGCTTTTTGAATTTCTTTTAATTTTCCCGACAATGAATTCGACACGCCATTTTTATCGCGCAGAGTATCTGTTATATAAAGTGCCTTATTTTGATGGCGGTTTTTTCCTAAGTGTTCAGCAAAATCATTTAACAAACTTCGGTTTTGATACAACACCCTGGTAGAGGCTAGAGTAGCACCAGCTAAAAACGTACTAATGAGTAATGGAAAGGAAAGATGATCCAGTAATTGCTCCACTTTTATATTACTCATGTTGTCTTTTTTAACATTATTACCAAAAAACAGAGCGGTAAGCTGGCTGGGTATTTCAAATTTACGGGTGAGTGTTTCGGTCGAGAATTTGGTGTGTTTAGAGCCTTTATCTTTTGTTTGGTGTGAAGCGATAGTTTCTTCAATTTTACTCGCCATCAGTTTGTTTAAATAAGCGAATAACTTACCAATAACTTCATTTACTGTACTTACAAATTTTTCTGGTGATTGATGTTTGCTATCAGCTATTTGTTCAAGGTAATCAAAGCAAAAACGGTATTTTTTTGAAGTTTGCCATTTAATTAATTTATTCGGTTTTTTACCTTGTAATGCATCATGAATAAACTGAAAAAACTTCATCGCTTTTTTGTTTTTTTGCATCTCTAGCAAAAAATTACTTACGGTAAAGCAACCAATCTTATCCCAAGCTGATCCTCTGTGTAGCAAAATTCGCAGTAAACCTGGGTCGGTGATTTTGGTAGCAACTTGTGAAAAATAATCGAGCAGGGCGATATTGAGTTTTTGATTTTCGCCAATTTGACCAAAAGGCGATACATTGCCAATTCGTAAAGCTTCAAGCGCTAAAACAGACGGTTTTTCGGTTTCTAATCTTTTGGTTAAGTTAGGCACATAAAGGTTAGAGCCACATTGACCGGCAAAAATACCAGTATGGTCGTCTGAGCCGCCCGTTAATATTTTAGCTTGGTGTGGATCAACAGCAAAATCTGCTGGGTTTAGCTTATGCTTTTCGGCGTAAGAGAGTATTTTTTCAGCGGTTAAGCTTTCTGCCCAATTTAACGTAAGTACACTTTGCCATAAATCACGCTGACCATTAAGTACTTCAAAGCGCTGAAACATTACGGCGAGCTTTTCAAATAAGCTTAAATTTATTTTTTCGTTTTTAGTATAGAAATAAAGTGGGTGAGGCATTATTACCGGAATGTTTGTTTTGGCGGTGTAGCGTAAAAAATCATAAACATTTTGACGCTTTTTATTTAATTCAGTTTCTTGTGCTTGGGTAAAACCATAGGCTAAAACATGTATATATAATTCGTATTCAGGAAAATAACAGGTAAATTCTGCAGCAACTAAAACATCAACGCCTTGCTCAATTAGCTGCCAGCACGAGCGGGCATTATTATGATTACTAACGGTAATTACATCCATATTGTTCTTTTTTAGTAAACTCACCAGCTCTTTAGTTTTTAGCCAAGTTTCTGGTAAGCGCAATATACGCCCCCATAATTCATCTGGTACATCACTGTTATGATCATGACAATGTAAATCTATCTTTAAGCAATTTTCAGGTTCGAATCGACTTTCTTGTGTTGCTAAATAATCGTTATATTCATTTTTTAGCGACTCTCTAAAATTGCTTTTATTAACATGCTCCGCAGGGGATTTATCTGTCGATAGTGCATTCATATTTTGAAGCATATTAAGATACCTTTTTTATGGTTGTTTCTTTCATTGCTATTGCTTTCATTTTTGACAATGGCGTTACCGGTTTTGTAATTTTGGTTATCTCAGCAGTTTTAAGCTCAGTACTTTTAGGTATTGCCGTTTGATTTGAGCTTGCATCTAAAACATGTACTTTTATTAGCATAGGGAATACTTTAGCGATTACATAGGATAGATTTGGAAACTTATGAGTTAACAAATCAAATAAAAATTGACGTTTAATTATTTGATTTGTGAGTTTAGGTGATTGCCACCACCAACCATCATTTTTCATGGTGAGTGCAGCTTCAATAAATAATTGAGTCACTTCGTTGAACTCTTCATCAGTAAAGTTAAAGCTCATTATCATCCTGCCAGAGCCTAACCAACTTAATTCTAAACCTGCATTTTTTAAATAAAATTGCAGCATCCAGTTGTAACGACTTGGCTGAGTATAAATAACGGATAAAATACTGTGCATATTGGTAATTTTTATCGGCAAGTGATTAATTTTTAATTTATGATTAAACGCCTCAACACGTTTGTCCCAAGTGTTTTCAATGGTTTGATAAATATTCTGTATTTCAGGCGATTGAATTCGGTTTAAAAACTCATTCATTGCGCCCATTACATAAGGATGAGAATTAAAGGTGCCACGCGCAAAAGACACATCGGCAGGGGCATCTTTTCTAAAGCGTTTCATCAAATGTGCTTGCCCTGCCAACACACCTACCGGTAACCCACCACCTAAAGTTTTACCATAGGTAACTAAATCTGCTTGTATATCAAAGTAGCCTTGTGCGCCTCTGTAGCCGAGTCTGAAACCAGTAAATACTTCATCAAAAATAAGTACAATATTACGTCGGTTACATATCTCTTGAATATTTTTAAGCCAAGTTGTGTATTGTTTTTTGTTAAAATTAGTTGCTCGATCACTGGCTATAAGTGTGGAGTCTGAGCCTGAGTCGGAATTTGGATGAAATGCTTGTAAAGGATTTATTAATACGCAAGCAATGTCGTTACGAGTAGCAAGAACATGTAAAGCGTGATCGCTTAAATCAGCTAATGTGTATACATCATTTACCTTACGGCGATTGCCAACACCGGGTTGTACGCCATCCCACCAGCCATGATAAGCACCACAAAAGCGAACTAAGTGTGTTTTTTTAGTGTGGTAGCGCGCTAACCTAACGGCTTGCATTACGGCTTCTGTTCCCGACATATGAAAAGATACTTCGTCTAAACCCGAAATACGTTTAATTAGCTCAACGTTTTCACCAATAATGGGGTGGTAAGCACCTAAAACTGGACCTAAGTCTTTTACTTGTTCAAAACCTTTATCCATGCAGTCTTTGTAAAAGTCGTAACCAAATACATTTACCCCATAAGAGCCGGTTAAATCAAAGCGCCAATTACCATCAATGTCTTTAATTTTTGTACCTTGAGTTTCTTCAACAATAGAACCTAATTTAAAGGCTTTTGGTAACAGCTTTTGAAAAGGGAAAGGTATGCGATAGTTGCTGGTAAATTGAATATCTGAAATGTTCTTTTCAAGTTTGTTACCGTAGTGGATTGTTTTTTCACATGATTTACTCACATTTTTTGTTAAATGATTTAATGCGGTCTTACGCTTTAAAGCAATAGCTTCGGGCGCACCGTCACAGGTAAAATAATGAGATTCATTATATGAAAAGTATGGGATTTTACGGGTGATCCTACGCGACCATTTACTGTGTCCACGTAATGAAGGGTGCTTAGCTCTTGATAACTGCAAGCGAATTCTAATGCGATTAATGGTATAAACTACTAACACCGAACATATTATGTAAGCCCAAAAATTCTCGTTCATTGTGAGTCTCATCCATTCATTTAATAATGAGATTACCAATGATATTTGAAGGATTTATTTCAGATATATGTCGTTTGTGTAACAGGTTTGTTTTAGAAAAATGACAAAGGAATTTAGTTTTTTGTTTAGTGTAAAAAAATCAGTAATAAATCTATTCAAAAATATAGGCAATGTTAATAGTTAAAAAACGTTTAAATCAAATACCTAAAAAAATGTTTAACAACAGTACAAAAATGTAAAAAAAGTAGCATGTAAATCTGCTGAAATGCAGGTGAAAATGCTACTTTTATTCAGTTAATATATAAATCTTAGCTAGGGTCTGTTGATCTTTCGAGGTTATTTTTACAGCAAGGTGTTTGATATTTAGGCAAGGCAGAGTATGTGAAGTGTAGCTAGCTACTCGAACATACGATAACGACGTATAAATTTCAAACAGGTACTGCCCTCTGGGTTCATTTAAAACGAATTTACTCATTGCTGTTCGATTCTTTAATAGAATAACTATTAGACAAAGCTCACATCGCGATTAAATTCGTTTTAAATTGAATAAAATTTAACCCTGAAAGATCAACAGACCCTAGGTTTTATTTACCAAATCGTCGTTGATAAAGCTCGCTGTTTATTTCTTTTGTTGCCTCTATCATTGCTTTATAAGGTACGTCGGCAATGGTTACAAAACCTACGTTATAATTTTCACCATCGTAAGCTCTGCCGGTAAGTGGCGAGTCAATGTATTGAAACCAATGCGCGCCTACAAAGTAGGGATTGTCTACTACGGTTCTCATATATTCTTTGTACATACGCGCTCTGTCTTGTTGATCAGAGGCGAGTATTAAGCCCGGGTGATATAAACCGGTATCGCTAGTTGCACCAATATGATATTCGCCAATAATACTTGGCATGTCAGTTTCTGCTAAAAACTCCCACGCTTTTTCGTGTAAACCTTCTTTGTAGTAATTGTAGCTCATGACATCTACGTACTTTTTAGAGGCTTTTACGGCTTCGGGTGTCATGCCCCAATGCGCCATTCGAACACCCATGTACATATGATTTGGTAATACTTTTTCTAGAGCATTATGTACAATTTTAAAGTACTGAGTGGCGTAAGCTTCTAACAATACTGAAAAATCGCTGATCATTTCATCCGTTAATTCACCTACTTTATAGCCATTGCTGAGGCTTTCCCATGAGGCTAAATCAGAATTCCATGCTTTATTTAATGCGCCTATGGTGTTGTATTTTTGTTTTAATAAACGGTTAAATTCATTTTTGGTTGGGCTGTCATTTTCTTCAGTTGATAAGGTGTGAATAACGATGCCGTAATGACCACGTTTGGTACTAACGTTCCCCCAACTTTTTTCGTTATCAACAAAGACTCCTACACACCAAGGGTTGTTGTTAACTTCATCAGCGATAACTTTGGTGGTTAATTCGGTTCTACGTTTAAATTCAGGATCAAATGGATCAGGCATTTTTGACCATACGTCGTTCCCAGATGATACGGTTTTAAAATCACCTATGATCCAGCCATTAGCAAAATAAGGAATTTGATCCATTTGATAAAATGCTGAATCTGTCCAGTTTCCAGTTGAGGTAAAACCCCAGTTTTTAAAGCGCTTAATGGTTACATCTCGCCATTTTTCGTTATACGAATCTAAATGGGTTTCTCCGTAGCGTCTTTCTAAATTAGCTTGGTAAAAACTAAAGGTTTCACCGTGGTGAATGGGTCCACGATGTACTGAGCGTCGGTAACTATAATGGTTAGCTAATTCATCGTCATAACTTGGTAACCATGTAAAAAGGTTATGTCTAACGTCTGATGAGATGTAACGTGTTTTTTGTGCATCTTTTGATACAGGACGGATACCTAAGGAGTCTTCAGGAGTTACGTCGTTTGGATCGATATAACGAACTGAATCGTCTGTAAAGTCTACACCTGTGGTAGTGGTTGTATTGGCAATACGAATATTAGCTAAGGCAGATGAGAAAAATAGATGACCTTCAGGGTCTACCATTGCCCATTTTCCGTCTACTTTTTCGGTTCTAAAATAGCCGGTAGCTTCAAGTTTAGGTCCGCTTTTCCAACCACCAAATTTAGAACGATCGGCCATAGGACCTTCTTTTTCTAACGTTGCTAATTCAGCATCGGCTAGGGCTTTTAACTGTTTTTCAGTGCGTACTTTATTTGGAAAATCTATTTTTGCATTTTGACCAAATTTGTCTGCAATACCCACTAAATAATTTGGATCTATAGGTGGGTTTTCTCTTAATCTGATGTTGTCAATAATCAAGCTTTTATCTTGGTTCATGGTATCAACGTGATAAGTAATACTGGTAATGTTATCAAGCACTAATTTTTTACGTCCATTTTGCCAAAACATTTTATGATCAGTGCTGGTCCATGCTGGTGGATCTTCACGTAAGCCACTATCAAATTCTAATTGCTCGCCTTTGAGTTCTACATAGTAAGTGCCACTAGATTGAGCAGGTACGCTAACGCTGCGTCGATGAAACCAGCCAGTGTTATCGCTAACTGTTAGATATAAGTGTACTGAAATATCACTGGGGTTGGTGATATCGGTTGCTAAGTTAAAAGCATTAAGTTGACTCCAATCCCAAGGTTGTTCTGGTTTTAAAAATAACGTTGATTTTTGCTCTTTAGCGTCAAAATCAATACTTAGGGCTTGTTTACCTTGGCTAACACCTTGAGATGAAATTTGTTTTATTAACGCATTTTCGCTGGTTATCCAAGGGGGAAGTGCTTGTTCAAAATCGGTAATAATAACGTCTTTGCTAACATGGACTTTGTTTGAAGAGTCATTAGGAGTGGTTACGGCAGTTTTATTATCTGTGCAAGCTGTTACGCCTAAAAGTAGCGTAGCAGGTAAAAAAAGGGAGTACATTTTATTGTTTTTCATTTTTTGCTTGTACCTATGTTTATTGAATAAATGGATAATACCAATTGAAATAATGAATTAGTCACTTAGAGCTGTATTAGATGACTTAGAACAAACGAACTAATTCAAGCATAGTTGTTCTATGCTTTATTTATTTTGTGAAGTTATCAGTTGTCTAATGAGCTCCCAAGGGCGATTTTAAAAGGCTTATAAGCGTCGTTATTGATATTGAAAAGGTTCCTATATGGATGTAGGAAAATGAGGTAACGCAGGAGATGTTACCAAGAATAACCATTCTCTCAATCAATGACTTGCATACATGGATGTATGTACTTAGATTTTGTTTGGAACGTAAAATCTGTGCTTATAAACCTTTAAATTATTGCTAAGTGATCAATTCATTAATTCAATTGGTATAAGCCTCATTAGTAACGTTTAAACATTAAAATTACTAATTACTAATGAAGGTGTTTATTTATTGATAAAAACTAACAATTTAGCATGTTGGTAAGATGTTTTAAATAGGGCTTTTTAAATAACTGGATATTGGTTACAGCTTTAATCATTGTATTTAGCTCTATACCCATCACACTTTAATACGCAGGTTCAGAGCTAAACGAGGAAATCAGATCAAGGCGCGTTACGCAGATAATAGTTATTCCCTTATTAAGTATCGCAACGCTGGACTGATGACCCTTTATCGCCTTGCTGAATTCTGCAGCTTGAGGTGAAATGGGTATATGCCAGTAAATTCAAGATAAAGCTATTTGAGCTGCTTAATTTAAAATTTTATTAAAAAATTGATAACTTTTAGCGTCATTTAATTTTTGAGAAAAACTTAATCCAAGTTGTGCCAGTTGTTGAGGATTATTTGCCTTACTGATCATTATTCTTAAGTGCATTGTGGCTTGTTTGGTTTTACCTACGCTATCAAGAGCTAATGCATATAAATAAATATATTGCGCATTGTTGGGGTCGAGTTTAACGGCTTGTTTAAATGCGGTAATTGCATTTTGAGCTTGTTTATTGCGAATCAAATATAAGCCATAGCTGTAATGCACCATAGCGTTTTGCGGCATGGCTTTTAAAGCTTGTTGGAATATATTGGTTTCGTTTGCTATATCACCTAAAGATTTATATAAGTCGGCTAAGTTGATATAAGAAGCACTAAAATAAGGGTCAACTTTTATTGCACGTTTTAACGAAGCTATGGTTTTTTCTGTTTGCCCTAAACGATAGTGCACCATACTTTGATTTAAATTACCTTCGCCACGCCATGCGTTTGTATTATTTGCGGCTAAAAGCTCATCAAGGGCTGTTGTCATTGTTTTAGCATTGACCTTGCTATTAATCACCAAAACATTACCTACTAAATTATTCGCGGCAGCAACTCTTATTGCTTTAAACGGATCAGCTAATAAAGTTGCAAACACTCGATGATGTTGTTCAATTGGAATAAGACTGGAGGTTTGCGCTAATGCTAAACGAATTAATGGCTTATCGGATTTTACCCAAGTTTCAATGTGTTTAATAAGCAATGTATTAGGTATTGTATTAGGCTCTTTATAAGTTAATAAAGATAATGCGCTTGCTCTAATAATTTCACTAAGTTTAGCATCATTAATTATCGCAAGATGCTGAGTTAACGTTAAAGGATTGCCGGTTTGTAGATTTAAGAAATGCTGATAAGTTAAAGGCATTTTTTTGGGTTTGCCATGCCATTGTTCAAGTTTTTTTGTAGCCCAAATATTGTTTTTATCTTCATGGCAATGAGTACAAGCATTTGGGGTATTATGAGTGATTGAAAGGTCAGGGCGCGGAATTTTAAAACTATGATCTCGCCTATCATCAACGCCCATATATCGATTGCTTGACATATGGCAATTAACACATTGGCTACCTTCTGAATCTGCTTTGTGATAGGTATGGGTAGGTTGGTTAAATTTCTCGCCGCTATGGCATTGTAAACATAAACCGTTATCAGGCACTTTAATTTTCATGGTGTGTGAATCATGACAATCAATACAGTTAACTCCTGCTTGATACATTTTACTTTGCAGAAACGATCCATAAACATACACTTCTTCTTTTATTTGCCCATCAGCATGATACAAAGAGGGCGTAATAAGGTTGGGAACAAATTGATCCAAAAAAGGTGCTGCAGGGTTTATACCATCAGTTAACGGTGAGCGCAGCGAATGACAAGCAAAACAGGCATCCATGAAGGTATTATCACGCTTAACGCCTTGCCAGCTTGCGGTATTTTCACCAATTTTTCGTAACCAGTTATTTACGATGTTAGGTTGTGTTCTAGTAGATTTAGGCTGAGTTGCTGTGCTTTTGGTATGTTCATTCATTTTTCCATGACAAGACTGACACCCAACATTAATATTGTCGAAAGTTGTATCAAAGCTGTTATTTTCAAGGTTGTAATTACGTTTTAATCCGTCTGAATGGCAATCAGCACACATACCATTCCAATTTTGCAGCGGTTGTTGCCAATGTAAGCGGTCTTGCTTTTTTATATCCTCATTTTCATAAATAACAAACCAGCGTTGTCCACCTTCGGTTTTAGCTCTGCTATCCCAAGCAAAGGGAAGTATTTGGTATTTTCCGTTGGTGGTGGCAACCAAATATTGCTGAAGTGGAAAATGTCCAAAAGTATATTTTATTTGATGAATTTTGGTTTTTTTTTCATGAGTTAATTCAACAAAGTAGTGTTTTTTATTAATAAAAAAACGTGCTTTTTGGCTATAGTGGCTAGTTATTGAATTATTAAAATCAGCTAACACTGTTTTGTTTGTTGCAATATTCATCGCCTTGGCGTGATCTGATTGTTGCCACGAAGATACAGCTGCCTGATGGCAAGCTACACAATTTTGAGGATCAGCGATGGTGTTTTTATTTTCTACTACTTGCGTTAAAGAGGTGGTTAGAGAATTTGTTGATAAATTATATGGCTCTGTAAAAGGGTGAGATAATGCTGGTGCACTAAATAGTAGAATGGCAGATAGTAAACTGGCCGATGCTATAAAAAGTAAAAATCGCGTAAGTAATGATGTAAGCATGAAAGCAGCCAAACTAAAATTAATCATTGTAAAATTACTGTCAGTATACCTTAACTGTTAACGGTTTTACTCTTTCACTTTGTGCTTTTATCGCATTAATTTTTTGTTGAAATTGAGCTACTTTTTCAGGGTGTTGCTTGGCGATATTAACTTGTTCAGAAACATCGTTTGCTAAGTTAAATAATTGTGGCTCTGTAGATAAGCCTGATTCAATATTTTTGTTATTTTTAATCCAAGTGTTTGTTGCTTGAGTAGGCGCAATATATTTCCATTGGTTAGTTCGTAAAGCAAGGGTGTATGACTCTTCAATTAATTCTTCTCTACCATTTTGGTTCGCGTTTAACCATGCACCAAGTGTGTTTTTACTGTCTATTGCTTCATCTTTGTTTAAGTCAATATTAACTAATTTAGCCAATGAGGCATAAATATCTATTTGGCTCATTAGCGCATTACTTGTACCGGAGTTAACTTTAGCTGGGTAATGTACAATGGTAGGAACACGAGTTCCTGCTTCGTAAGCACTGTATTTACCGCCTCTAAATTTACCAGCAGGTTTGTGGTTGGCTAATTTTTCAATTGCTTGATCATCATAACCATCGTTAATTACTGGACCATTGTCACTGGTGAAAATAATTAAGGTGTTTTCTAGTAATTTTTTTGTTTTTAGCTGATTAACAATATTTCCGGTAATCCAGTCCATTTGTGCGATAGCATCTCCGCGAACGCCAAGGGTACTTTTACTGGCAAACTTGTTGTTGGGTAATTGAGGTACATGAATATCGTGAAATGAAAAAAATAGGAAGAAAGGTTGCTGCTGCGAGCTTTCTGCAATTGAGTCTTCTATAAAAAAGTTAGCCATGTCGGTAAATACTTTGTAAAAATCTTCATCTTTCCATTGTGCACTTTTTCCACCTTTCATCCAGCCCATGCGGCTTATTCCGTTGATAATGCTATTACTGTGCTGTTCATCAGCGCCTTGCCTTAAAAGTTCAGGATTTTCGGTGCCTGTAGGTCTATCACCTATTTTATTCGTGTAACTTATTTCAATAGGGTCATTGGCACTAAGGTTTAATACGTGGTGATTTTCTAAATAAACACTTGGAACTCGATCACCCGTTGCAGGTATTACAAAACTATAGTCGAAACCTACCTCTAAAGGCCCTGGTGAAACTTTTTCATTCCAGTTGATGGCGGATTTTCCATCACCTAAGCCTAAATGCCACTTGCCAATAACGGCCGTGGTATAACCCGCTTTTTTAAGCATTTTAGGTAAAGTAGGTTTATTTGTTGGAATAATTAATGCTGCATTCCCATTAAGAACAGCTGCATTTTGACGAAATGCGTATTCGCCAGTTAATAAAGCATAACGAGAAGGGGTACAAGTTGCTGAAGAACTGTGCGCATCAGTAAAACGAATACCATTATTTGCTAATGCGTCAATGTTAGGTGTGTTAACTTTTGTAGCACCGTAGGAACCAATATCGCCGTAACCTAAATCATCAACATAAAATATAACGATATTGGGCTTGTTATCTTTTTTAGTTAGCGCCACATTTTTGATGGAGTTTTGATCTTGGGTATTATCGTTACTGTTAGAATTTGTGGGTACTTTATTACACCCAGCAAAAACTAAGCTCGCAAGGGTAAGTGAAACTGTTAACGTTAAAAACGATGTTTTGTTTTTATATACTGCGTTATTGGTATTTTTATTTGAATTTTTATTATACATAACAGTTTATTACCTAATAATTTTATGAGTGCAATGATTTATGCAAATTGTACAATTTTAATGCGCATTACCATAACGTATTACTCGTCAGTATGCACATATCTTATACAGCTGCTAATTAATTTACTTAAAATTCAGAGAAGTAAGCACTACAAGCTAGCTGATTGAACACAGGCTAAATAAATTTTGCGAGAAAAAGCCCAAAGGTTTCTTTGGGCTTAAACTCTTTGGGCTTTGGCTCTTTGGCTTAGGTTTAGGCTAAGTTGAATTAGCTGAACTGTTTAATAAAACCCGTTAGTCGATTTATTAGGGTCTGTTGATCTTTTGAGGTTATTTTTACAGCAAGGTGTTTGATATTTAGACAAGGCAGAGTATGTGAAGTGTAGCTAGCTACTCGAACATACGATAACGACGTATAAATTTCAAACAGGTACTGCCCTCTGGGTTCATTT
>Ga0209303_1000430_pt1 | contig 33225 bp, 24 predicted proteins | sample SidtaG_3_FD_187449 | JGI IMG/M metagenome (GOLD analysis project Ga0209303, IMG submission 187449) | Marine algal microbial communities from Sidmouth, United Kingdom - Sidmouth_Asex1 metaG (SPAdes) (version 2) | ecosystem: Host-associated > Algae > Red algae > Unclassified | place: Sidmouth...
CGTAGAATTTGTGATACAGCCGGAAAATGCCGACTTTTGTATATAGCCCGTGCATAGAATCAACCACTATATGTCGTATAAAAAGTTATGCACACCCCTCAACTATATCAGTAAAATATTAAAGATAGCTGTGTAAAAAAGCGTGTATGTGATTTTGTTATGAGTAACTTGATGTCATGTACAAATGTTTTGTACAGCTTTTAATGCACGCATTGATCGGCTCTTCTTCTCATGCTCCAATCTACTTTCTCTTCAACTGCGATATCTGACCACGGTTTTGCAACGCGCTTGCGCCTTTTTCGGGCCATCCTTTGGGCTGCAATTGGCTCCGCAGTCGTATATTCAGTCGTTTTATGGCTTTTTGGCAACATTACCGGATACGGTCTTCTCTACGTACTTACTCCTATACCTGTCTCTTCCTCATTATTGATTCTGCTGCGCTATGGCTATGTGCGCTTTGCCGCACTTGCTTTTACCGTGCTTGCATGGCTGATCATGTTCTTTGGCGCGGTAATTGCCGGCGGTGTAGAGGCGCCTGCATACAGCGGCTTCATTTTACCTATTTTAATTGCGGGGTGGCTGCTTGGTAAAAGGGCAGGAATTTTCTTTGCCTTTCTTTCTTCGTTGGCTGGTGTGATTCTGATAATTTCTTATGGTAATGGCTGGTTAGAGCCGATTGTAAGAAACACATTCTTTTCTATTTGGATTTCGCAGCTATTCTTCTTTTTTATTGCTGCTGCAATTCTCTACGTTTCAATCGACAACAGCGATAAAATTGTCGAAAGAGTGAAAAAGAGTGAAAAGGCCGCATTAGAGACGAATGATAAATTGCGTGCGGAGGTAGATGCACGCAAGATAGCCGAACAAGAGCTTCAATTCCAAGCTGATGTTTTGTCTCAAGTACAGGATGCAGTTATTGTAACAAATACCAAACGCGAGATTATTTACTGGAATCAAGGGGCCGAAAAGCTTTATGGAACGCCTAGCGAACAGATACTTAATCAGAGTGTTTTTTCTGTATTTCAATACGATCATGCCGACAATCCGCAAGCTGATGAGCGGATGGAAGCCTTAGCAACTACTGGTGTATGGCAGGGTAACGAGACCGCTATTGTCCGTACAACAGGCAAAAAAGTGGCAACCGAGGCGATCATCAAGTTTGTAAACGATGAACGCAGTACACTAAGCCATATAATTATCTCTGCACGCGATATTCGCGAACGGCTTAAAACAGAGAATGCGCTCCAATATCGAACCGAAGCGCAACAATTGGTTACAAAACTGGCTACTCGCTTTATTAATCTCCCCGTTGCCGAGATTGATCAAGGCATTGTCGATGCTTTGCAATTACTGTGTGATTTTTTTGATATGAGTCGAGGCGTTATTGCGCTCTTTTCGGAAGATTTGCAGACACTTCATTACGAAAACCAATATTATGATAAGAACTCTTCCTTTCCATTGGAATTGGACACGATGCCCACGTCAAAAATCCCTTGGTCTATGGAGCGCCTCAAACGTTTCGAACCCGTGAGCATGCCCTCTGTTGCTGATTTACCGCAGGAAGCATCGATCGACAAAGCAACTTTTCAGGCTTTTTGGTCACATTCGTTTATTGGTATACCGCTTATGCAGAACAAAAAACTAGTTGGGCTACTTGGCAGTTCATCATCGGATAAGAAAGATGGTTGGCCCGAGGATATGATCAACCAACTATATGTATTGGGGCAGGTAATCGTCAATCTGCTTGAACGTCGCACCGTTGAAGAGAACTTACGTATACGCGATGCAGAGCTAAATGCCACCGCCAACCAACTAGCGACACTGCTTGATATCGACCGAACTATTTTTTCGGCACAAACATTACAGGATGTTACAGAGCTAACGCTCAGGCGTCTCTTCGACCTATTCCGGTGCCAATATAACAGCATCTTTCTAATTAATGAAGCAGGCGATGCTGGATATTATATTGCACAGTATCCCACAGAAAAGTACTCCTCTTTTAGTAAATTCATACCGCTGGTCGAGATAATTGAACTGGACGATCTGCGCAATGGCATAATTAGTTTGAATGGCGATTTTGAGCATACAAAAAGAGATGCGGTTGAGTCTGCATTTCTTCCAGATTCAGGGGTTTCGGCCTTGGCACGCGTTCCGCTTAAATCCAGCGGTCACTTGATTGGCATTCTCTATATGGGCTTCGAAAAGAACGATGTATTCGCCCAAGTAGATGTTGAATTGCTTGAGGGTATTGCTACTTCTCTTGCGTTGGCTATTGCAAATACGCAACTTTATGAGCGGGTGCAGTCCCACGCTGATGAATTGGAAGACAAGATTGAGGTTGCAACTGCGGATCTGATGAACCAGTACAATCTACAGGCTGCGTTAGCAAAGATCGAATTAGCCATAAATAAGCCAAGGGAGCTACAAAATGTACTCGAACAGATCGTTACTATCGTCACTGATAGCCTTAATATTGATAAAGGAGCCAGCATCATCCTCTGGAATACAGAAGCAGAGACGTTTACAATTAGCGCGACAACGGTCTTCGACCAGAAAAGCCCGGCTACTGCGCAATGCGTGCGCAAGCGGGGTGGAGCCACACGCTGGATTATTGATCATGGAGAGTTACTGATTGTTGCCGATACTAGTACAGATCCATTTGGCCCAAATAATATGATTAGAGAGAATGGGATAGGAGCATATGCTGGCGTGCCGCTCTTAAATGAAGGGCGCGCTATCGGTGTACTTTATATATTAAACAGTGTCCCCCGCTCTTTTGCTGAAGAACAGATAAATTTTTTGCAAATGGTGGCGCATCGTGCCACGCTTGCTATTACAAAAGTGCGTCTCTTTGAAAGAACTCGCGAATTGGCAATGGAAGAAGAAAGAAGGCGGCTAGCGCGTGATTTGCACGACGCTGTCAGTCAGTCACTTTTTTCGGCTACGATGATTGCCGAATCTTTGCCCCTCTTATTTGATCGCAACCCAGACATGGCAAAACAAGAGTTGAAAAATCTTCATGGTCTTACGCAGGGTGCTGCCAATGAGATGCGTACGCTCTTATTCGAACTGCGCCCCACAGCGTTAACCGAGAATACGCTAAGCGATCTTTTAAAGCAGCTTTGTAACGCATTTGCCGCACGTACCCATATCCCGTTATCGACAAATATAGATATGGATATTCGCTTTCCCCCACGGTTACAGTTAGGCATTTACCGAATTGCTCAAGAGGCATTAAACAATGTAACAAAATATGCCCGAGCGCGTAATTTATGGGTCGAAATGACCTGCCAAGATGATGAATTTAGATTAGTTATCCGAGATGATGGCCGTGGATTTGACCCTAACAAAATTCCAGCAGATCATGTTGGCCTTCAAATTATGTCCGAACGCGCCAAGGAGATTGACGCAATATTAGAGATAGATACCGCATTAGGTATAGGCACTAAAATTTCTTTATACCGAAGATTAGGTGAGCATACAAATAATGGAAACAAACGTAAATACGATAAGAATTTTGCTCGTTGATGATCATGATATAGTACGCAAGGGGCTATCCGTTTTTTTGTCAGCACATGATGAGTTTGTATTGGTTGGCGAGGCCGCAGATGGTTTCGAAGCAGAAAAACTATGTGCTACATTAAAGCCAGATGTTATCTTGATGGATATGGTGATGCCCGAACAGGATGGCATTGAAACGACCCGTAAAATTAAAGCACTGTACCCCGATATACAGATAATTGCCTTAACTAGCTATGCAGATGATGAGCAAGTGGAAGAGGCGCTGCAGGTCGGTACTATCGGCTTTTTGCACAAGAATGTATCGATAGAGCAATTGGCTGCGGCTATCTATGCGGCACATAAAGGGCAACCAACACTTTCGCTCGAGGCAACGGAAGCTGTTTTTCGCTCTGCAACAAAGCCTGCATCAGTTGTGGGCGATTTGACCCCACGCGAGCAGGAAGTGCTTGCGTTGCTAGCAGATGGTCTCAACAATATAAGGATTGCCGAAACCCTATTTATTGGCCGAGCCACAGTAAAAACGCATGTAAGCAATATTCTAGGTAAACTTGGCGTAGAGAATCGTCAAGAGGCAATTAGCAAAACAATTCGCCAAAATTTGCTTTGATTTAAAAACTTCTCACTCTTATTCCGTAATCAGATCAAAAGCCGAAGCACGTAATTCTGCCTCTGACCTGCGCCCAATACAGCGCGTTGCTGGGTTGAGAAAGAGATAGTAGATAGCCACTGTTCCGCTAAAAAGTAAAATGCATAGATAGGCAACCATGCTTAGAAAAAATTCTGGTTTAATAGTAGGCAATTTTGTTAAGAATGGAAAAATCAATACTAGATCATATGCCAGAAAGCTCCAAAGTTGAGCTTCACCATTGGTCCAGCGCGGGTTGACTAGTGCATAGCCAAAGTAGAAGGCATCGCCCAGAAACATCCAGCCAAAAAGGACAGACGTAACGGGTGGCAGCGGCCACGGTAAAACATTAGGTAGCTGCAAAACAAGCGAAGTGCCTACTCCGATCAGAGCGACAATAAAAATCACATACGCAATACGTACGCCTGTCGGTAGCGGTTGTGGGTCGGGTGCAGGAAAGCGCTTAGCCCAAAAGAAAAGCCAGATATTAAAAATTGAGAATGCAACACAAATACCGATATATACCCAGTTTGGCATCGCAAGTGGAGCCGCATCAAGCAAAGATGGATTTAGCCCCAGAAAGATAGCCTTCCCCCCAAACATCACTGCCAAATTAAGCGCCCCCGCACGCATAAAATGCAGATTGCCGGTAATGCCAATCCACAGCATGGCCGCAGCAATCGCTGCTGCCATCGATGCGATAAATTGGTGCGACAGAGGGCTGTCAACCGCCGCCCAAAGAATCGTGGCCCACGACTGCTGCGTATAAAATCCAGCCGCAAGAACCAACGTAAGCACGCCACCGATAATTAGAATATTACGTATCAAGCGTTCCATACTCTCTTTCCTTATTATAGACTCATATAACTAATATTTCTGAAAAAAATTGATATTCTTTCGGAGAGGATATCACGCTATCATTACCTCATCATTACCAGCCTACCTCTTCGCCAAGCAAATCCTGAACCGATGTAATAGATGCTCCTTTGTCCGCACAGGGCGAATCAACCGGCATCACATAATCGCCTAGCGCAAGAGGGTCAACCCCGTTGATAGCCGCAAATTGTGGATCAACATTATCGCCAAGCGTAAAGCCATCTGCCTGCCATTGACAATTATTGCTAAAATCATCCAGCCCATTCTCAAGCAAAATCTGCGAACCGTAAATAATCGTATCGCGGATGTTATGCTGCGGTGTATCGATATTGATACAATTATACTTTGTCGTCGTACAGTCTAACGTTAAATTCTCCAGCACCCAGTTGCGCGAAGCCGTATCTTGATACGCATAAATCGCATTGTCAGTTGCCTTCGTAAAAATAGTGTTGCGCAACGTAACATCCTGCACATCGGCCCACGTATTGCCGTTGACAACCGTCTGCCCAAAAATAATCCCATTGGTCAGTCCTGGGCCAATCACCGACTCGTCAACCGTAATTCCAGAAATCAACCCCCCATCATAAATTTGTATCCCATCCGCATGAGTACAATAATTCGAAGATTTATTCACCGTAGGGTGGCGGCGCATATTGTGTAGCCACGAGCGCGAAATCGTGATGTCTGCAAGATTATTATCCTCCCACAAAGATTGAATCGCATCCTCACCATTATCATAAACAATCAGGCGATCCAGCGTATGCCCAAACCCACCTAGACGCACACCCGGGCGAGATGGAAACCATCCATCCGACCTCTTTAACGCCGCTCCATTATCAAAAATTTCGAGATTGCGCATCGTAATATTTGATGTGTTCCGCTCCAAATAAAGACCGCTGCGCCTATGGCGTCGGATTGAAATACCGCGCCATTTCTTACCATCAACCACCACCCAAGATGCCCCATCAAACAAAAAGCCATGCGCCTGCGCCGCGTCGTCATCCCCTGCATACGTTGGCTGCCCACAGTAGGGCAACGTTGCGCCGCGACCACCATCGATCACAACCCCGCCGTCACGACCCTCTTCAGTCGAAAGCTCAATTCGTATCGGCCTCGTTGCACTACCACTCACATTCACTGCAAGCGTACTCGCATAGCGCATTTCCACCTCTCCACCATCAAGCAGAATGCGCGCACCGGGGCGAATCATGCGCCAATCAATCTGATCAAGCTCATTCCACGCGCTTGCCCACGAGCGCCCATCGCTATTATTGCCCAAACGAGAGACATAAAAGATAGTTTGTTCACCCGCCATAAAGGGTAAATAAATGGCCTCATCGGCAACCGTCGACAGCATAGGAAAAGTCACCCCTCCAATCATCAACGTGGCAACTATAATCCAAAGCCAACGCACATATGCAACAGATTTGGGAGAAAATTGTCGCCATATGGGCATTACACGAACAAAGTTCGTTTGCGTTTGTTGTTGGTCTATCCTATCCATTGCGTATAGCCTGCCTGCACTTTATTTGAATCATAATTTTTTCCAGAGTACGATGAGCATGACCATCTATCAGACCGCGCCCTTTATAAAGGTATTTGCAAATAATCAATGTTATTCAATTAAGAGTCGAATGCAGTAAGTCAAAGACCATTCATCAAAGTTTATAAAAAAACAAGGCCACCTGTAAATTTTACAAGTGACCCTGTTTGAAACAACTGTATTAACTATGCAATAAACCTAACGTAGCTCGATACAGATTTGATCCAAAAGCGTATCGGCTTCGCGCCCTCGTATCATAAAGTTATGTGTGCCTGCGCTCAAGTTAAACGTTATCGGCTTGTACTCATTATTTGTCTCCGACCCCGCGCCGCGCCGCGAAATCAACGTATCTTGAAAACCAGATGCAGGAGGCACATCCCATACCATCTCATTTGAAGAGTCAACAGGTTCTTGATCCATATTTACAAAGAACGAATTACTTGCGATCGTAGGGGCCGACACCCGCGCTCGAATATGATATGTGCCACTTTGTTGTACATTAAATCGATAGGTTGCAAGAAAACCATCCCAAGGTTTCTCTACATTGAATAGCTGCCGTAGATATCCATTTTCAGTTGCAAAACTGCCCCACAAATATCCCTTCTCAGCTTCGAACAAAATTCCCGTCGATCCGTTGCATGATAAGGACCCCCCACTACTTGGTGGGGCTGGCGTGCTGGATGGGGCTAGTATAGTAGATGGAGTTGGCGTACTAGATGGAGTTGGCGTACTAGATGGAGTTGGTGTAGTAGATAGAGTTGGTGTAGTAGTTGGATTACTGGACGGGGGCAATGATGAATTTCCGCTGATCATATTCTCGACAGACGTAATTGATGCACCTTTGCCGCTACAGGCGGAGTCTGAAGGCATCCGATAATCATTAAGCGCAAATCGATCACTCGCATTGATTAACTGAAACTGCGGATCCTGCACTGCACCAAGCTGAAAACCCTGCGTTTCCCATTGGCAATTGTTGCCAAAATTGTCCAGCCCACGCTTAAAGTAAATGCGCGAATCGTAAATAATAGAATTATGAACCTTATGCTGCGACGTATCGATATTAATACAATTATACTTAGTAGTTGTGCAATCCAGCGTCAAATTATTCATCGTCCAGTTTTGCGCATTCGAATTGCGGTACAAATAGATTGTATTGTCTGCCGCTTTTGTAAAGATTGAATCACGTAGCGTTACATTGTTGACTTGAGCCCAAGTATTATTACCAATTAAGGTTTGACCTAAAATAACGCCATTCGTTAGCCCCGGCCCAATCACCGATTCTTCGATTGTAACGCCACTAATTTGTCCACCATCATAAATTTGCAAACCGTCCGCATGTGTACAATAATTCGATGATTCATTCACAGAAGGGTGGCGTCTCGCGTTGTGCAACCACGAGCGAGAAATAGTAATATTGCCCAAATTATTCTCGCCCCATAGCGATTGAATTGCGTCTTCACCATTATCGTGAATATTCATTCGGTCTATCGTATGATTATTGCCGCCAAGGCGCAGACCCGGTTTTGCAGATTTCCATCCGCTCCCGTGGCGTCGAGCGCTTCCATTATCATAAATTTCTATATTGCGCAGCGTAACGTGCGTTGTATCCCTATCAAGATATATGCCGCTACGCAAATGGCGTCTGATAACAATTCCGCCCCACTTCATACCATCTATCACAACCCACGAGCTGTCGTCCACAAAGATCCCGTGGCGACGTGCCGAGCTTGCATTGTCCGAATAGGACGACTGTCCACAATAGGGCAACGTCTGACCGCGACCACCGTCAATAACTGCCGTCCCGTTACGCTCATTCTCGGTAGAAAGCTCAATTGTAATCGGTAAACCAGAGCGCCCTTTCTTCTTAATCAACAATCTGGTCTTATAAACCATTTCAGAAGAGCCACCATCAATCGTAATTGTTGAGCCAGGCGTAATTACGTTCCAATCAATCTGATTAAGTTCATTCCAAGCATTTGACCACGACGTGCCGTCACCATTATTTCCTAAACGAGATACGTAAAAGTTTGTAAGTCGATTGTCTCCATTCCCTGACTGTGAATTTGATGTCGATTCGACTTCTAAAGCTTGATTTGGCGTTAATCTAGAGGGCACCGAGACAATTGTCGCATCCGTCGTCGGGGCGTCCATTCCCGATGTGCTAAGGCTGCCCATAGGCATAATGAGCGATTCTGATTTATGTTCTTGTGGCACAGGCGATGTCTCTACATCTACATCAATATAAATATTTTCTTCGATTTCAAGTTGGAAGGTGTCGGTTGTTGCTACAGTTTTAATTTCTTCAACAGGTGGGGAAGATGTAGGTGGGGAAGATGTAGGTGGGGAAGATGTAGGTGGGGAAGATGTAGGTGGGGAAGATGTAGGTGGGGAAGATGTAGGTGGGGAAGATGTAGGTGGGGAAGATGTAGGTGGGGAAGATGTAGGTGGGGAAGATGTAGGTGGGGAAGATGTAGGTGGGGAAGATGTAGAAGATGCTGTAAAACTATTTGATACAATCGGTAAATAGATACTTCCATCTGCTAAAACAGAATGAGATGGTGAAAAAATGTTACAAAGAATAAGTACGCTAATTATTGCCCAAAAACGAGACAACCTTATCTCCTTCTCTCTCGTCGACGTAGGTGGAAATGACTTCTTGATTGGAACTTTTGGAAGCTTCATTAAAAAACTCCTTAAAAAATATTTTTAAAGAATACATTTGGATTCAAACGATAAGTTTAGACAAGGAAATAGCCACAATAATTTCACAAAAAGTTCAACTATAATTTGAATAGGATGAAAACTTTGAATATTCAGCTGATCACAATTTTGAGAGCAGCAAATACCTTTCACTATAGCTCTAACTAGATACAAGCCGCATCTAAAAATGTTAACGCTTTGGTCTTCGACATTTTTATGATTGATTAGACGCGCAGCATTCATTACTGAATATACATCAAAATTAGGTGGGATATATAGTCGCGGTAATGGTACGAGGTTGGCTATAACCAAGCTAAAGAATACAGAAAGAAATTTTGTATGGTTAGATGATAGTAAGTTCGAATTCAGTCACAAACTCTTGATAGCACTACTGCAAAATGTCGTATGAGCCTGCGGTAATTCTGCGATAACAGAGCGGCGTCCCTGTGACAATCCTACGCCTTCTATCTATTCGCGCGAACAAAAAAGCGGAGAGTAAGATCAGCAGTCACTGATCTTACTCTCCGCTTTCCACAGAATTATCGGTTGTCAAAAATTAGGATCTGGTGTCGATATTATTAGCTATGCCCATCAGGCAGCACGCTTGTAAGTCGCTCGTTCGGATCCTGTGTCTGATAGATATAATCGTCGGGATCATCAGCCAAGTAAACGAGCGCACGCTCCTCTGGCGATAGATAACGCAACTCAGTACGATAGCGCTGTACGCTGTTTAAATCGGCCAACCCCAGCCCATGGACTGTGCGCACAAAAGTGATGCTAAATGGATCCTCTGTCGGCAGCAGCGTAACGTTGAACTCATCCAACATTGCGCGCGTCAAATCGCTCTCCGGATCGCCCGACGCCGCAGCAAAATCAACCGTGGACCCACGCGTCGCCAGCCGATCCACAACATCGTAATTGGCGGTAGGTTTTGCGCGGCTCCACGCCGATTCTGCATACTGATGCTTTGAACGCACCTCGGCCAAATTAGTGCTCCATTCGCTCACCTGCTCTTCTTTGGGGCGCTCCAAATCAACATTCATTCCTTTCAAGTAGCGATTAAATGCCTGTGCCTGTGCCCGTCCACGCCAAAGCAGATGCTCCAAGCTAAAATCTTGTGCTAGCTCGCGCACAAGCTCCGCCTGCGCCGGACCATCGGACTCAATATCCACCGACATTTTGGTTTGGCTCACCGTTAAACGAATCAGATCTGCTATCGAGCGTGCCGTCGGCTGCCCATCCATGCGCAAGACGGGCGCATCAACGCGTTGCTGAGGATCCATCGCCAGCAGCCGCTTCAGTTCGCCACTCCATTCCGCTGTAGACCACAAATCTTCCAGTCGCTCCGCATCCTGCCCACTGTATGATTCTTGCTTACGCCGCAGATATTCGCAGCAGCGATCCCACAGCATATTGTTGACCATCGGTTGGCGCAGATAGCTCACATAGCGGTGCGGCACAACTTTTTCAAGCGGCGAAACTACATTCCCATTCTCGTCTAGATCTTCATCCTGCCAGTTGCTTAATTCATCCTCCGCATCGGACAAAATGCGCGAAAGATAGTGGAAACGCTCCGCCAATTTTTCGTACAAGCGCATCAATCCATAGCTACTTTCAAGCTGTAACGTTGCGTTCATTTGCGCTTGCACCAATTTGACGCGCGCTCGCTGCAGGCGGCGAATTTGGATCTGACGGTTGCGATAAATACCCATGCATACCGCAACCGTAATGATTAAAAATCCGCCAATCCAGATGCTGTCGTTCATCAAATTCAACATCAGGCTCTTGTCGATAAGCAATCGATAACCTAAAAGAATTAGTGCCACAAACGCACTCAACCCCAGCGCCAGGTAGAGCAATACTCTGCGCGATGGCACACGTTTCAGCGCCTGCTCATACTGACCGCGCCAGTCGCGTAAACCCAAATCATCACGGGCCTGCATCAACTCGGGCGAGGTGGATGTGGCAATCGACTGTACATGCGTGCGATGTTCGCGCCGCTGCTGCTCTATCTCGCGCAGCCAGTGCTCGATTTGGCGACCCGCACGCGACAACCCCGCAGGCGAAACGGCCAAAATATCCAGCAGTTGATCCTGTGCTTGTTCCATAATGGTACCGAGAAATTTTGTGTTTGGTTCACTCCATTCTGCCCTTTGCGCACTGCCATTCGGATAGGCATCGCGCGAAACGGATCCAGCGACAGTCGAGCGCGGCCCGTCTATCCCCAATGCTTTATCAATTGCATCACGACCGGCCACTAACTCAAAGACACGTTCGACTTCGGCTAAATTTCCTTCAAAATGTTCATTCCACTCCGACGGATCAACCGTGCGCAGATTTTCGGCAACACTTTTTGGCAAAATAAAGCGCTCCTGCACTTGCAAATCCGCAACCGTGCTAGGTGATTTTGCGTCAAACAGCTCGGGCAGCCGCAACACAAGTTGACCGAGTGCGTTTGGCTCCGAAAAGCCAAGATCGGTGATGGTGGTATAGGGCGCGCTTGATCCAGCCGCTGTGTCGCTCGTCGCATTCTGCGTAAATTCCGTATTTGCCTGTGTTGCTTCCAGCGCCCACTGATGGGCCAACCGGCGTCCTTCTTGCCGATTAACCGCGTGTAAAATTTCTGTTACCGGCACATAATCATTCGAGGTACCAATCAGGCTGTACGGATGTTTTTCGCCGCTGTAATAATCGATGCTGTGTAGCCCGATGCCTAACTGCTCTTGTACAAAAAAGCTGCCGTTTGCCACAATTAACGATTCAAGCGCATTGGCCGCTAAGATGGCTAGCTCGTGCCCATTTTCGGCTAACCCTTGATTGCTCTTTTCGCGATCAATCAGGTAAATATTGTCGAAAAGCATTTCGCCGATCTCACTGGTTAGCTGAGGGTTTCGCTCGGCGATCTGGTTCGTTAACTCGGCACGACCCATAGGCGTACTGCGCAGACCGCTCAACACCTCTAGCTCGGCCAAACCCGCATATGATGCCGCATTCTCCACCGCGCGCGACACATCGTCGGCGTAGCTGCCCATTGAGAATAGCCCTACAACTTGCGAAATATTGCGGCGACCCAAGCGGGCCATTAGCTGTGCAACAGTGGGCCAGATGAGCGATGCGGCCAGCGGTTCGTAAAGAGGTGCGATAACGTAGAGTGTCGTTTGCACAAATGGATCATCTGGCGCAAGACTATCTTCGCGAATAGGGTCAATCAGGTGCGTTTCAAGCAGACGTGCAACCCGATCCGAATGATCTAAGCCGGTATGGAACATATCCGCCCGCGTAGCGTGGTTCGCATCCGAAGCGTACTGATCCAAGCGGGCCGTATTTGGCTGCGCACCCAGTGCATTGGAGCGAAAGCCATGACCGATCGCGTTAGGTGCATATTCAATCGGCTGCAAAATTGCTTCGGTTGCCTGCAATAATGCACTGGCGCGGCGCTCGGCATCGGTCAACGTCTGTTGCGTGCGACGATCCGTTTGCACGATCGACTGTTCGTGTAGATCGGCCAGCAGTTTTTCGACAAAATAGGGTTGAGTGTTAATGCTCTGTTCGCTATCTTTGCGTAACTTGCGCAAATAGAAGAGCGATTGATTGTTGTGATCGAGCAGCGGTTCGGGCAAAATAGCCCCAAAGCGAGTAATCCGCTCTAAATCTGGGCCAACCGCGCCCAGTGCGCTGCGCCGAACTTGGGCCGAATGCAATCGGGGTTGTAGATGGAGCATGGTCTGTAGTCCCCATCCCCCAAAACATAAAACGGCTGCTCGGCTGTGGCTGTATATTGTGCTCATAGCGTATGATTATACATCAGAGAGCCAAAATTCGAATAGCACATAGCTACACTTCTTACTCATACTCATTCCCCTGCTCTTTCTCGTTTTGTAACAATTCACTTTGTCTGGTCATCCGTGCTCACTGGACATTTTGTGCAAATTCTGACTTACAAGGTGAACTGTTACCTCGTTTTTAACTGCGGAAGTAAGAGAATGAGTAGAAGGCGGGGCATTTCGGCCCATATGTTATATTTCTCCCCAGTGATTGCGCGCTGCATTTGCCAACCAGTGGGGAATCACGCCAGCGCGTGGCTGCGAGGATCCCCGCCTTTTTTACAGAATTTGGAATCACAAGATATGGTATATAACCTTCACGCGTTAAATCTTTAGTTCTCTGAGGTATTGTGTGGGTAACTAGGAATGAATTCCCAGCCTGATACGGAAAACGTGATAAATCACGTTAAAGTTACGGCATTTAGCCTGTTTTAACAGGTTTCCCATAGCAGACGCAGAATTCATTCTGCGGGCCACCCCACAATTCCTCATAGAACCACAATTTATATCACAATTTAGTCGGCTTGAATCGGGAGAATTAGCATCATGGACTTTACAGAGCAAGTGGCCATTATCACTGGCGGCGCATCGGGAATGGGGGCTGCCACCGCCCGTAAATTTACGCAAGCGGGCGGCAACGTGATTGTTGTAGATCGCAACGCAGATCTCGCGCGAGAGGTCGCGCAAGAGATCGGCAGCGGCGATCCATTGATCGGCGACGTGGGCGATTCGGCCTTTTGCGATTCGGCCATTCAGGCGGCGCTCGATCGACACGGGCGGCTGGACGTGCTAGTCAACGCCGCGGGGATCATTCTGCGCGCGGACGCGCTGGCAACCACCGACGAAGCGTGGCAGCAGATGCTAACTGTCAACGTAAGTGGCGTTTTTTACATGTGCCGTGCGGCCATCCGCCCAATGAAAGCACAGGGCAATGGGGCCATCGTTAATTTTGGATCAATCTGGGGCGGTGTTGGTGCCACCAACGTGGTGGCCTACTGTGCATCAAAAGGTGCGGTCCACCAAATCACGCGCGCGATGGCGCTCGATCACGCGGAAGATGGGATCCGCATCAACGCGGTCTGTCCCGGCGAGGTAAACACGCCCATGTTGCGCACCGGTCGCGACGCGCCACCAACAGAAGCCGAAATGCAGGCCATCGCCAACACTGTACCCATAAAGCGGCTTGCGGATCCAGCCGAGATAGCGAACGTCGTTTGTTTTCTCGCGTCCGACGCAGCTAGCTATATGACGGGCGCGATGGTTCCGGTCGATGCGGGCTATACAGCGCGGTAAGGACTGACAAGGTGAAGAAGTGAAGTATTCCATCTGATCTTTTCTGCCTGTCTCGGTTCGAATTCCATCATGCAGTCCAGTCCTGAACATGACAAAATGACATTGCTCAGTGCAATAATTGCGCCTAACGATGTCATCTTGTCATCCTGTCGTTTTTTGTTATCTTGTCAGTAGTTTCACCGACGAAGGAAACCCACACCAATGAACCACCGCCTCCTTGGCCGAACCGGCGTGCGCGTCTCGCCACTGGCGCTTGGCACGCAGAACTTTGGCAACCCAACCAGTGAAGAAGATGCAGCAAAGATCATCCATACCGCGCTCGATGCGGGGATCAACCTGATCGATACGAGCAATAGCTACAACGATGGCGAATCCGAGCGCATCATTGGGCGCACGTTGGCGCAAAGTGGACGCCGCTACGAGACGCTCATTTCAACCAAGGCTCACTACCCTACCGGTCCAGGACCAAACGAGCGCGGCAACTCGCGCCTTCACTTGGTCCAAGCATGCGAGGAGTCTCTGTGGCGGCTGCAAACCGATCACATTGATCTCTTCCAGATCCACCGCCCGTCGCCCGAAATTCCTATCGACGAGACGCTCTCGGCGCTGACCGATTTGGTGCGTCAAGGCAAGGTGCGCTACGTTGGTACATCGACTATGCCCGCATGGGGCCAGATGGAAGCGGTGATGATGAGCGAACTGAAGGGCTACGTGCGCTTCGCCTCCGAGCAGCCGCCCTACAACCTGCTTGATCGGCGCATCGAAAATGAGACCGTCCCGTTTTGCCAAAAATACGAAGTCGGATTGATCACATGGTCGCCTCTAGCAATGGGCATCCTCATCGGTCGATATGCCGACGACAAGGAGTACCCTGCGGATTCGCGCGCACGGCTCGTCGGATCGATCTATGCCGACCGAGTTACAGCGCGCGGGATTGAAACAGGGAACCAATTTCTCGAAATAGCCAGCGAAGCCGGGATTCCGGCTGCACAATTGGGCGTGCTTTGGGTCAAAGAACAGCCCGCCATTACCGCACCGTTGATCGGCCCACGCACGCTCGATCAGCTAACCCACCTGCTGCCCGTGCTCGACATGACGCTGACGGACGAACTCGCGGCCGCGTGCGACAAACTTGTGCCGCCGGGCAGCGCAGTGGCAAATTTCCACAATACCGCCCCATGGATGAAAATGAAGATAGAAAGTAGTTGAAAAGTAGCAGGGTTACAAAGTTGAAGGGTTGAAGAGTGGACACTCGGCAGATTGTTTCGACTTTCCTTCGGTTAGGCCCAAAGCAAGCGACCAGAACCGTACGCTATCGACCCTGCCACCATTATCTTTGCAACCCTTCGACTTTGTAACTATTCAACCCTGCAATCCTTACCTATGAAAAATCACTCAGAAATTCTCATCATCGGCGGCGGCGTGATCGGCCTCTGCTCGGCCTATTATTTGCGCAAAGCGGGCCATCGCGTGACGCTGCTCGAAAAAGGCACAATCGGATCGGGCAGCTCTATGGGCAATGCGGGCATCATCCCGCCGAGCCACAGCATTCCGCTGGCCGCGCCGGGCGTATTGACCCAAGGTATCAAGTGGATGCTCAATCCATCTAGCCCCTTTTACATCAAGCCACGGCTCGACGCCGACCTGCTCTCGTGGTTGTGGAAGTTCCGCGCCGCCTGCCAAGATGGCCCAATGAAACAAAGCATTCCCGTGCTGCGCGATCTGCTTTACACAAGCCGCGATCTTTACCAATCATTGATAGCTGACGAGGATTTGGCGTGCGATTTTGAACAAAAGGGCCTTATTATGCTCTTTAAAACAGAGGCCGGATTGGACGAAGGTCGCCACGAGATGGAGCTGCTGCGGACGTATGGCGCGCCTGCCACAGAATTGATTGGCGATGCACTGCGGGCTGTCGAGCCAGCGGTAAGCGACGCAGTGATCGGCGGCATTCACTTCCAAGATGACGCACATTTCCATCCGGCTCGCTTTATGGATGAGATGGCGCGGCGGGTCGACTACTATGGCGCAACCATCGAGCCCGAAACTGAGGTCACGGGGATCGACATGGCGTCTGTAAATGGTCAAAAACGGATCGACTCTGTTACGACCCTGCAGCCAAGCGGCCCGCGCACCTTCACTGCGGATCAAGTGGTGCTGGCGGCTGGATCCTGGTCGCCCAACGTGGCGCGCAACTTGGGGCTTTCGCTGCCGATCCAGCCGGGCAAGGGTTACAGCGTAAGCGTCGCCAACCCAGCCAACGGACCGAGCCATCCGCTGATTGCGCATGAACGACGCATGGCGATCACGCCGATGGGCGACACGCTACGGCTGGCGGGGACGATGGAATTGTCGGGGCTAAATTTAGATGTGAGCGAAGCGCGCGTGACCGCGATCCGTGCGGCGGCGGATGAATATTTGAAGTTGGATGAACGAGTACCAGCCGAGAATGTGTGGGTGGGGATGCGGCCATTGACGCCCGACGGGTTGCCTATTATCAGCCGCGTGGACCAGGTTGAGAACTTGGTGGTGGCGACGGGTCACGCCATGTTAGGCATGGCGATGGGGCCGATTACGGGGAAACTTGTGGCGCAAATAATCGACGGGGAGGAGCCGAACGTGGATTTGGAGCCACTGCGGGCGGGGCGGTGGTAGGGATGTAGATTTAGCGCAGAATTTGATTCGACCAAACTAAGAATTCGGATAAACTCACGACGGAGATTTCTTTGGGGTTGTTCGGGTCTTGGTAGAGGTGTGACACACACGCTTCTTTTAACCACGTAACCGCGCCCAACTTGGCTCCGCCACCATCCACAATAATAATGATCCGCTGTTCGGGCATCCGCTCGACGCAATTCATATATAAATAGGGGAATTTTTCGTCCACGCTGCCTGCTGATTGCTGCCACTTGCACTCAATGCGGATTTCGAGCGCATATCGTTCGGAGCGCAACAAAAATTCAGTATTGCCGCGGTGTCCGTAAATCGTTTCAAACGGGACATTGCGCAGCAGCAATTCATTGCCATATCGCTCAGGATGCTTGGCCCATTTGCGATACATCTCCGATTCAAAGCCTTTACTTTCAAGCGTGGCAATAACAGTTCGTTCGAGCGTGTTGCCCGAACTAGTGGCTAAGTTTCCCTGCTTTGGTGGCGTGGCCATAGTTGTTTTTACTTTTTTTATGAAAAGATCGCAAGCAATTCGGCCGCCTTACCGCGCTTTTTACCATTGCAGCTAATATAACGCTGTACATCAAATGATTTTAGCTTTGCGTTAGCATATTCGGCCCGCACAAAATCAGTATCGTGATTTGAGACGATGACGGGTATGCCGCGCTGCGATAGCTTTTCGGCCATACGCGCCAGTTGCTGTTGCTGCTCTTGCCCGAAGCCACCCGTGCTGTAGCTAGTAAAGTTTGCTGTAGATGAAAGCGGCACATAGGGGGGATCACAATAAACGACGTCGCCTGGTTGCGCTGCTTCCATTGCTTTCATAAAATCTACGTGTTGAAAGGTGGCGTCTTTCGATTTTTCGCAGAAATAGCGCAGCTCTTCTTCGGGGAAGTATGGCTTTTTGTAGCGCCCAAATGGAACATTGTACTTTCCCTTTTGATTGTAGCGGCACAATCCATTGTAGCCATGTTTGTTCATATACAGAAAGAGGGCCGATTTGAGTTGTGGATCATCAGCCTGGTTAAAATCAACGCGAAATTGATAGTAGACGTCCTCTTGATTATTTTTGGGTATGAAAAACGTGCGCGCATACTCTATAAATGTTTCGCCCTCGGTTTGAACATGCTGATAAAGGGTGATCAGATCTTGATTGGCGTCGCTAATGAGATATGATGGAAAATTTGTATTGAGGAAAACCGCAGCCGAGCCAGCAAAGGGTTCGATCAAACGCTTGCCTGTTGGCAATACTTCTTGAATACGAGCCACAATTTGGTATTTATTGCCAGCCCACTTTAAAAATGGTCTCATCAGGTAATTTTTTACTAGGATAAAATTGGGGATAGGAAGTTATCACCTATCGTGAAATTGCTTGGTTTAAAATTAAGAAGTTCAAAATAAGAAACGACAATTAAAAAGGCATATTTTATGCTAACCGCTCGCATTAGAGAATGCCCGCTCCGCGCGTCGCAGCTTTATTGAGTATACCATACGGACCTAGCCTTAGCTCATTTGTTCAGTACGATTCCCTTGCAGCCGCCCCAGCAATTTCTGCGCCATTTCTAGCTCGGCTCGATAATAATGATGACTCCACTCCACTGCCAATGCTGGATAGGCCATTGCGTCGTCGCTTTCCATATATTCTTGAACCACCCCAAGCTGCCCCAGCTGTTCTTCTGTTTCTACAATAAATTTCTCTAGCAGCTTGATCAATAACTCTGGTGAACTCATATGCCCGAAAAAAATTTTGAGCACGACCGAGTGCTTAATTACAGTTATAGTGTCTAATTCATCGGACGCTAACCAGCGTTTAAACTCCTCAATACCCTTATCCGTGATCTGATAAAGACGCTTGTCTGGCTTTCGTACTTGCGAGACCTCGCGCATAGTTACCAAATCATATGATTCCAGTCTGCGCAATTCGCTATAAACTTGGCTCTGTGCCGGGCTCCAATAAAAAAAGCGCATATTTTGCGCCCATTGCCGAATGTCATAGCCAGACATTTTTTCGCCAAACGAAAGTAACCCCAAAATAGTATAGCTAGTGGTTGATAATTTAATCGCTTTATTTGTCATAAAGCAAGCATATAGTACTACTTGACATATGACAAACAGTACTATATGCTATTGCAGTGATATATGACTATTTGAACTATGTGATTATGGAGAAAAGCCATGAGTGAAAAAGAGATGTTCGACGCACTGCATCCCGATCCAGAGAAGCAAGGCACGCGCGTAACCAAAACCACATATGAAACATATAAAGAAGCTTTATTAAAGGTAATTCCGGCGAGTGAGGGGGGTGTGGAGTATGGCAGCCTGAGCAAGTCTGTGGTCCCGTATTTAACGGATGAATTAGTTGAGAATACGTCGCAAGGTTGGTGGGTAACGACGGTTAAACTTGATTTAGAGGCACGAGGTATGATCGAACGGGTGCCGGGGAAGGGTCGACAGCGGGTGCGGAAAATCCCGATAAGCTAATGAAAATACCCAGGTCGTTAAAAACAAACTACACCGTATGGCTGAAAGCTATTCCAAAAAATCTGCTAAGAATCCGTAAAATTATTTTTCTAGTACACAGCGGCTCAAATAAGCCAATAGTTAAATATCGGCGTTTTTACGGAAAATAGTGATTCCATACTATGGGTCTACTTACGCCATCGTGTACTAGCAGCTTGTCAGAGAAATTTCGTAGTTCTGTCGAATTTGGTGGGTACCTTGGGAAAAAAGAGAAATCTAACGCAGAGGCGCAAAGAGTGCAAAGGAGAACAACATAAAGTTGAAGTTTTCTCATGCCTTTCTCTGCGTGCTCTGCGTTCAAAATTTAGCCAGAAATTTCCTTACTCACCAAAACTGACAGAAGCAAGAATTTTCTGTACTCAGACTTGGCCACAGGATGACCGAGAGATCGGACAGCCATGATCCCCATTCTAAAAAATTTGAGTGTATCTGTATTTGTACCACACGGCACAATGTCTGGGTATAAATACAGCTTTTTTTAGCTCTTTTCAATAGCCTGCTAGAGTAGCCTCAATCTACTAGATCCTGAACCGCAATCCCTAAGGCAATGGCGATTATTGACATTTCATCAAGTATTACGTCTCGTTGGCCCGATTCGAGAAGAACAATATCTTCTGATGCAATCCCAGTAACATATGAGAGCATCTTAATACTAACTCCTTGAGTTATGCGATGATGCTGAATATTTTTACCAAATTTAATTAAACTTAGTGACGTAGTGAAAGACTTATCTTCTTTTAGTTGACGTGGCATATTCTTCAAAACCTTTATGTTATACTGCTGGTTAGGGTTATTAGGGTTATTAGGGTTATTAGGGTTATTAGGGTTATTAGGGTTATTAGGGTTATTAGGGTTATTGTGTGGGAATGACCCGTTTTGGTTTTGCCTCGACCAAGCTCAGTGCAAAGCGACACACTTGCTGTGCTTCCAAGCTGCATACTGCTATAGCGCCAGCGCCCAGCTCTCAATCGGCGCGACCTTACAAGACATTCAGAGAGCGGTTATCATTATGATAAATATGTGGAAGGGGTAGCTTTTGATGCAGGTAAGTAAATATCAGAAGTCGTTCCTAAACCGACCTTGCTTATAACAATACGATCACCCATTTCTGTAACAAACTGGTGAATTATCGGGAGCCCAAGCCCCGTGCTATAGCCAAATAATCTTGTGGTATAAAAGGGTTCAAAACAGTGATTTAGCGTCTCCTCGCTCGTGCCACGGCCACTGTCTTCAATGCGCAAATGGACAGATAGTTCTGTCTTTGTTGATAACAAACTTGCAAAAGACTGATCTGAAGATTTATCCTCTGCAATCTCTGCTTCGTTTATATATGTTTTTATGAATAATTATCTTTCCGAGGTGACTCTGAATATTTTGGTTCCGAATGTACAGAACTATTGAATAATTTCCTGGAGTCTTGTTTTGTATTCATTTCTAAAAGACGTGTAACACTTGCACGCAACTCGGCTATTTTAAATGGCAAATGGAGTTGTTCTGCTATATTATGAGCATATTGAAGGTCTGTGTTCTTCTGCGCAATGATAGCTAAAATCGGCGTATGGGGACTTACCGACTTTAACTCTGAAAATGCGTTTGAGTTGTGATTGTCTACGTTAAACAACTCTGATGTAGTGATAATTAAATCTGGTTGATTGGATTCAAGAAGTGTTAACGCTTCTTGAACCGTAGCTGCGGTATCAATAATATATCCATCCAAACGTAAAATTGTTTCGTACAGCTCACCCACAGATTGGGTGCCTATACTATGGACACTATCTACAACTAATACTCGCTTTCCATTTTGTTTTTTTACAAATCCATTTTCACTAAACATATTTTTGTATCCCTCCTACTCTTTACCGCACCTTACTAACGGCATTTTGTAAAGGCTTAGCCCCATTCCAGAAAAACAAATGTCCATAACTGTGGAGTAAGCACTCTCTGATGCGGCTCTATCCTAAGAGACAGTGGTGCAAGAGAATGCCTCCTCCTCGTATAATTTTTCTGGATTGACCATAAGTTGGAGCACGAACGTCTGTCCGTATAGATAACTATACTAAAATAGCTAAATAATTACATCAGGTAATACGGTTATTTCTTTTCCACTAATTTAGTTATTTTTTTTTCCACCACTTGGGGGATGTTTACTATTTAGTAGTGGGTTTGTGCGAATTTTTGAAAAATTACTTATGATTTTGCTTAGGAATTCGGTAACGTAACTGCTAATGATATAGTAATGAGCTAGTAGTATCATTTAGACTACATAAGGCTGACGCTCTCTAATTTTATTTCTACTTCTGTCGAATTTGGTGGGCACCTTGAAAAAAAGAAAAATCTATTATAGGGATGCAAAGATCGCAGAGGGAACAACAGAAAGCTTTAGCTTTCTCATACTTTTTTTAGCGTGCTCTGCGTGCAAAATTTAGCCAGAAATTTCCTTACCCACCAAACCTGACAGAAGCAGTTTTGTTTTTTGAATGGCCTAAAACATTGTGCCAGTGCTCACCCATCAGTGGCACAATGTTTTAGGCAACAATTCCTGCACACCGAGAATCGAACCATGAAAACTAAGCCCACAAAAACTAAGCCCACAAAAACTCCATCGCTCGCTGCTGCTGAGAAGGCTGCCACCATTGCGTCGAGTACATCTGCTGCGCACGGATTGCATATTCACCTGTTAGATGGCTTTCTGCTTACGTTCAATGGCGAACCGATTAGAGCGTTTTCTAACACGCGCCTGCAACGGCTGTTGGCTTTCCTCATCCTCAACTCCGACACGCCCCAATCGCGCCAGCATCTTGCCGCTCTCTTTTGGCCAGATTCAAGCGAGAGCCAGGCACGCACAAACCTGCGCAACGCACTGCACCTCTTGCGCACGCACCTGCCGCTGGTCGAGGCGTGTATACATAGCGATAACAAAAGCGTTACTTGGCGTGCGGATGCGCCCGCGCACGTCGATCTGCTTGAGTTTGATGCGCGCTATCAAGAAGCTATTCGTGCCACGGACAGCGAACTTGCACAGATTGCCTTTGCCGATGCAGTTGCACACTATCGCGGCGAATTGCTGCCCGACTGCTACGAAGATTGGATCTTGCCCTTGCGAGAAGAATGGCAGCAGCGCTACTATCAAGCGCTTCAGCACCTAGCCCATCGCCTAGAGCAGCAGCGTAAATATGTCGATGCAATTGAAATCGCCCAAAAGATGATGCAAATCGATCCCCTGCAAGAGGGCAGCTACGCGCTCCTAATGAGTTTGCAAGCCGCCCGCGGGGATCGGGCCGCGGCCTTGCGCACCTATCACACCTGCCAAACCGTACTCATCGACGAACTGGGCGTGGAGCCAGGGCCAGCCACTCAATCCATCTACGAGCGGTTGCTCAACTTGGACCCCGACGAAGTGCAGACTGAAACGCTACCGCGTAGCGCACCGCTAGTTGGCCGTGACACAGCGTGGGAAAATTTGCAACAAGCGTGGACGCGCGCCACACAAGGTCACGCCGAGATGAGTTTGGTTTTGGGCGAGGCAGGCATTGGTAAGAGTCGTCTTGTCGAAGAGTGGTCTACGCTGCTCACGCGTCAGGGGATCATCACCGCCGAAGCTTATTGCTATAGCGCCGGCGGTCGGCTGGCCTATGCGCCCATCCAAGCATGGTTGCGCACGCCGCAGATTGCACGCTATGTTGAACAACTATCCGCCCACCACAAGCAAGAGCTATTCCGCCTGCTGCCCGAATTGGCGGGCGACAAGCACCCCGCGGCGTCGACCGTTAGCGGGGCCGAATCGATGCAGCGGCGCAATCTTTTCGAGGCAATTACCACACTTTTTTTACAGGTTGAAGGGCCGCTGCTGTTGCTTTTAGACGATATTCAATGGTGTGATCCGGACACGCTCGAATGGCTTGAACATCTTTTTCAGAACGCGCCTCAACTTCGGCTGCTGCTCATCGCGACGCTACGTATGGGCGAAATTGCAGCTGAACACCCAGTACATACGCTTAAATATGCGCTCGGACGCAACGATCGCTTGAACGAAATTGAACTGGACAGATTCGACGTGGCCGCAACGGGCCAACTCATCAAAACGCTGGCAGGGCGAGAGCCAACCAAAGCAGAAGTTGCTCGCATTTTTGCCGATACCGACGGCAATCCGCTCTTTGTCGAAGAGATAGTGCGCAGCATGGCACAAACAACCGCGCAAGAGGGTGATGCGGGCACCAGTGATGAGGCTGTACAACCGTCTCTGCCGCCCAAAATTCAGTCGGTTGTCGAGGCAAGGCTTGTGCGCCTTTCTCCCGAGGCACGTTCGTTGGCCGATGTAGCCGCTGTGCTTGGGCGCGTCTTCACGACGGGGCTTTTGGCCTCTGTTACCGGCGAAAGTGAGGACTCGCTGCTGATGGGGCTAGACGAGTTGTGGCAGCAGCAGATTATCCGCGAGCACGGCATGGGCATTGCGATGCGCGACGATTCGTATGACTTTGCGCACGATAAGTTACGCGATGTTGTCTACCAGACGCTTAGCCCCATGCGGCGGCGTCAACTGCATCGTCGTGCGGCGGAAGCGTTGGATAAAGAGGCGTCTCGGGCGGCTAAAGATGCGACCCAAGATAGAGTTAGCGCACAGCTTGCGTCGCACTACGAGCGTGCCGGGCTGCCGCTGCTTGCAATTCAGTGGTACCAAAAAGCGGCACAGAGCGCCAATCAGCTAAGCGCAACGCAAGAGGCGCTGATCCATTTGGATCATGCGTTGAATTTGCTGGATGGCATCCCCGGTGCTGGCACGCCCGAAGCCGACGATGAGGCAAATTTGTTAGAGCTTTCGATCCAAATGGGGCGTGCGCCGCTGCTGCTAGCGACCAAAGGCTATGCAGCCCCCGAAGCCGAAATTGCGCTTACCCGTGCGCGCGAGATTAGTTTGTCAATGGGTGGCAAAGATGATTTGACTCTACGCTTTAAAGTCATGTGGGGGTTGAGTCGCTTCTATCAAATTCAGCCCAATTTTGAACGAGGCATGGGTATCGCCGAACAGATGGTGGCGGTTGCCGAAGAGGTCGATAGCTCGGCGCTACGGCTTGAAGCGTATGCTGCGTTGGGCACGTACTATCTGCATTTAGGCAAGTTCGACACAGCCATCGACTATCTTGATCAGAGCTTGGCGCTCTACAACCCAACCGAGCACGATCAGCACGCATATATCTATGGGCAAGATCCAAAGGTGGTTAGTCTAGCTTACAGTGCGTGGACGCTTTTCTGTTTGGGGAGAAGAGAAGAGGCGCAAACTCGCGTTGACGAAGCGCTGGCGTGGGCCACATCGTTGGAACACCCCTATTCGCTAGTTATTGCACAAACGTATGCTGCTGTCCAAGCTCAGTTTTTGGATGACGCGACAGTGTGCCTTACGCTGGCAGATGCAGCAAGCGAAGTCGCCACCGAGCACGGCTTTTTGCTGTGGGTTTCCATGTCTGGTTTCCTGCGTGGATGGTCCATGTGTCGGTTGGATCAGGCCGAGGTAGGGGTAGAATTGATGCAGACGAGCGCATCGCTGTACCGATCAACTGGGGCAAAGACGGGAGCCTGTTATTTTGCTGCACTCCTCTCTGAAACGATGGCGAATATTGGGCAGCCCGATGTGGGCCAGATGATGTGTGGCTTGGCCTTAGCCCAATTTGAAGAGACGCAGGAAAGCTGGTGCGAAGCGGAACTTTATCGCATTCAAGGATCGATTTTGCGTGTGTGCGATCAGCCAGAAGAGGCCGCCGCTGCATTCGAAAAGGCGTTGTCTGTTGCCACGGCGCAAGGCGCTCTGTGGTGGGTCGAGCGCACGAAGGCCGCCATGTGATGGGCGCAGTATATTATGCCCGTACGAATGGATCCGCGCGAGAATGTTATTTGTCTTACGCCCCTTTATTTTCAAAAACGCTTTTCATCTCGACCTCCCCATTTAAAAACGCATATCGCATCAACCCTCTCTTCTACCAAACCTACCCAAAACGCTCTACAAACGGACCGCCCACTATGCTGTGTGTATAGGGGTTGTACCATAATTTAGGACAGCCTCCGTATAAAGGGTTTATCTTGTGGTTGTGAAAAAACGCACTCGTTCGAAGCAGACAATTTTTTGAACAGAGCCCAAGGTATAAAGAAACGCTTGCAAGCAGGTGGATAGCCTCCACTGAGAGATCTCTCATCTTAATAACCCTCCAAATTTATTCAATTATTAAATAGGAGATTTGAGATGATTACTAGAAATATTGCGAAGTTTGTTGTTGCTGTCGTATTGACTGTGGCGACTGTCGTTGGCGGTGGTGTTGTGGGGCAGGAGATCGGGCTAAATATTGCGTCAGCAGCCTATGCTGGTGACAATTGTGGTACCGCTAGTGGAGGTGGCTGCTAGTGGGGATGGCTGCTAATTGTTCAGGCTCTCTGCGAAAAGAATGGCCGATAGAAGCGCTAGGGGGACTAAGTATTTGTTAACCAAAAATTGAACAATTGGGACATAGCTTCGTTATGCGGCTATGTGAGATTAGCAGCCAAAAGGAGTTGTGGCTTCGTCAGCTAATGATTGAGCCACAACTTTTTCCAGATCTTTTTGGACGGTGGCAATACGTATTTGATTGTTGAGCTTTTGATATAATTTTAGGGATTCTTCTAAATACTCAAGCGCTTTGGCATGATTCCCTGAACCCAAAGCGATTAAACCAAGGTTGTTCCACACAGCAGCTAGACCAGAAAAGTTAGCAGCCTTTCTAAAAGCCTTTTCTGCTTTGTATGCGTACTTGTTTGCATTTCCCCAATCTAAATTAAGCCGGTGCGCAAAGGCCATATTATTCCATATGCCAGCTGAGATTGATAACTCGCCAGTTGTTTCTGTAATGTGATGAGCGTTTGACAAATGTTTGAGTGCTTCTTCGGAATTTCCCATACTGGTAAACATAAGCCCGAGATTGGTGTAACCATTAATCAAGCTGTGGTTATCTTGTTTTTCTTCCCAAATTTTGCAGGCCATCGTTAAATATTGCTGCGCGTCTTTCCATTTACTTTGCCTCGTGTACAATATGCCTAAGTGATTATAGGTGTGCGCCCGTCCATGTGCGTTTTCTTGTTTCTCGAAAATCTCCATTGCATGACAGCTTAATATTTCTGCACGCCACCACTGCCCAGCCTCAATAAATGTGAAGCCCAAATTCGAACAGGCCCGCGCTTCTTCAAAACGGTTGTCGCTGCGCCGAGCCATGCGGATCACGCGGCGATAGTGGTAAACAACATCGGTTGGTCGGCTTTCGCGTTGACAAAGCCGCGCAAGTAAAGCAGTCAGGGTAATCTCTCCATCGAGGTCGTTGGCGTGGTTGGCGACAGTGACGGCTCGCTCTAAAATCGAATGACCGGTGTGCCAATGACCGCGCCGCTCCATAAAGGGGATAAAGGCAATAATCAGCGGCTTGATGCTCTGCCAGCTATCGTCTACTTCGAGACCTAGCGAAATAGCTTTGACTACAGACTCATATTCGTGATCCAGAACGTTGACATCAACTTTATGAACGGCTTCGGCTTTGTTCCACTGTTGCACCATATAAAGTAAGCGCTGCATAAAATAGATGTTCTCTGTCGATTTGACGGGATGATCGACATTTTGCCATTTGATTACTTCGTGCATGAGAAAGCTTTCGGTTAGACGATGCAGTCGGTAGCGTGGCGCAGTGAGATCGCTGCTTACTTCGACAAGCGAGAGGCTGCGTAGATTCATTAACCCCGTTTGGAGTCGGGCTGTTTCTAACCCACTGATGGTTTGCAGTTGGGCAAATGTGGCGTTGGGCACGATGGGCAGGCAGAGTAATAAGTGACGATTTGTGGTATCGAGCATTTGCCATGATTGTTGGTAGATATAGGTGTAAAGTTGCATGGAATGAGTGCTGTTTGCTTGGTGCAGACTTTCTAGAACTTGGCTGAGCGGCAGAAAGTGGATTTGGCTAAGCACAAGTTTAAGCGCCAACGGATTGCCGCCGACGGTTTTGTGGATCTCATACAGCTGTTCGTCAGTGGTCGCTATCAGGTTGGACATGCCCCGCGTGGTGGCCTCGTGACGTAAGAAGGCTAACGCATCTGTTGCGGTTAGTTCTGCAAGGCTGTAGCAGAAGAAATCTCCTTGACCAGACAATGTAACACGGCTGGTTATCAAAAATTTAGTGGGGTTTGACAAGTGACGAAGCAAGGGCAGCAGTTCTTGATAGTCGATGGCGGTTTCGAGATTGTCGATGACGATTAGGTGAGGTTTTTCTTTAAGCAGTTGGGTGAGTGCGAGCCGTTTTTCTTGGAGATTAACGATAGGGTATGGACCGAGGGCGAGTTGTGCGAGCAGTTGATCCATGAGGGATTCTGCATCGAGTGCGGCTTTGCCGGTTGCTTGTACACCCTCATTGGGCAGGTATTCTTCTTGCTTGGCGCTGACCCACGCGATATTTGCAAAGGGGGCGTCAGTTTCTTGGTGATAGTTATTGATGAGCTCTTTTACAACTGCGTTCGCAAGCGTTGTTTTGCCCAATCCACCAATGCCTTCTATGGATATAAGCCACGGCTCTCCTTCGGTGTTGATTGCCTTTGTGATTGCATTTTCGGCTTTTGTTATGCCGAAAAGTTTTTGATTAGGCAATGGTTCTAGGCGAGTGAGGATGGCATGAGGATCCAGGGTAGTGCTTTTGGCATTTTGATTAACAATTTTTGTATCGATTAATATGGATGATGCTTCGTCAAGATCCGGCTGTAAGTTGCCATTGCGAATTTGCGCAATTAGATCGGTTGTTTCTTTTGCTGGTGATACGCCTAGCTCTTGTTTGAGCGTACGGACGCAAATTTTATAGTGAGCAAGTGCTGCGTTGCGCAGGCCGCTTCGTGCGAGGGTGTTCATGAGGCTGCGGTGGGCGCTTTCGTTTAGTGGATCAAGTGCTAACCGTTGACGTACAATTTTTTCGGCTGAACGCCAATTTTGGCTTGAAAGGTAGGCTTCTTCTAGCCGCGGCAGCATATGCATAACTTGCATGTGGTAGCGCTCGCGCTGGATTAGGAGCCAATGTTCGAAAGCTTCGCATCCATCTAGATTGAAGCCGCTGAGAAATTCACCCTGATAAAGCTCGGATGCTTTGACCATATCATTTAGGCAGGGATTACATTGCGTTGGGTCGGCGTGGTTGTGTGATTCTACGAGAGAAAGTAACCGCTCGAATTCAAGCACATCTAGCCAGGCATTGCCGCAGGGCTGTAGCTGATCCGCATCGAATTCTACCGTAAGGCGAGTTGCTTTGAGGAGAGTTGGTTCGGCTGGTTTGATGGCATTGCGCAAACGGGTTAACGCGACGCGTAGGTTGTTGCGCGCCTGCTGCTGACTGAGTTCGGGCCAGAGTAGCCCTAGTAATGTTTCGCGGCTGTGGGCACGATCGCTTTCGACTGCTAAGTATGCAAGTAGCGCGAATTCTTTGCGGCTGCGAGCCTTTTTTTCGGTGTTGCGAGAAAGAAAGATCCGGCCTGGGCCAAAGAAGCGCATCTTAAGTACGGGCATGGTTGAGTTTGCCAAGGGTATATAGGTCGAGCTTGAAAATCATCTACTTTAGGCTACTCCAGAAAAACCTTAGAAATCTGTATAACTTTTTTTCAACAGTTGGGGGCGATGGCAGCGCAGGTAGAGCCTTGTTGATCCTGGAGCCTACCGAAGGAGGTGCAGTTGGTAGCCTGTGCTGAACATTGTCGAAGTAAAGCCGAAACGACAATTGTCATGTACGCCATGATTTGTGACCGAAGAGTGATGGATTCTAGAAATTATACCATAGGGCGGTTGATTCGTTAAGGCGTTGGTAAGTTGAGTGTAAGGGGAAGGAGGTAAGGTTGTCAATAAAAAAAAGAGCCAATCGATTTCTCGATTGACTCTTTGGCGGAAGCGACGGGACTTGAACCCGCGACCTTCGGCTTGACAGGCCGATATGCTAACCAACTACACCACGCCTCCCCAATTAACTACTAGCATATCTAACAACGAAGGGAATCATAGCATTTGGAGAATGAACTGTCAAGTACGTTGATACGCGTTTTGTTTTATTTCTGCAATGCTATCCCGCGGCTAAAGGAAGCGCATTTGCCCCATTACAAAACGTTAATTTATATAGAGACATTTGTCGTAGCAAAACTTTTGTCTCTGCAACATTTTGTGTACGCCTCTACGACTATTGTATGAAAAACAAATGTCTTTCAAGGGATTAAAGTTTATCGAGCCGATTATGTTAGTGACGCAATTGTGTCGCACCCCATTCTAGCTTTCGGGACTGTACCACAAAGTGTGTAAATGACTCTGTCTGGTTAAGTAACCGAACGCCATTTACATACAATTTGGGAAAGTCTCTATTTTTGACTGTACTACATATTAGATAGTTCATTAAAGATTCTGGCCTCTTCCCTGTTGCTTGACTAGGCAAACTTTTGATGAATTCACCTCAAAAGAAGCGCGCATCGATGCGCAGCCCGTTATCGTGCATCGGTATACGAAACTTTTAGATCTGTACGACAAAGCGTGTAAACGAGTCGCTGCTTTCTCCGAGAGCCGAATCTTGGTCCACTTGCTCAGAAAAGATCCGTACCACATTTCAAGAAGCAGAAATGGGACAGATCTTTTCTGGGAAGTTATACACAATTTGCCACACGTCTACTCTATCCATCGGTAAAGAACAGTTTATTGTTGCGGAGTGCTCATCTCCGAAAAGTATAAACAGTTGCCGCCATTCGCTGCTTAGATGCTCCAATGCCACGTCTTGATTCGGCCTGACGCGTTTCGAGGGATTCGGACTCTAAAAGCATACATCCTCTCCGTTTTTACATTTCAACATCGCAATCGTTCATAGCGTAAACAGATCTTCGGTCATTGCTCGTAAAGATTTATTTGCTATGGGTTATGTTTATACTGTTTGCCGATTAGCCCACCGCATAAACTAAAGCGTGTCGATCTGCATTGCTCGGTATAGTTCTCCAAAAAAATTGGATCGACTAGATAGGTAATGCTTGATTTCAAGTTTTTTGGCCCTGCTGATTTCGCTAGCTCGCCAAAATGTTTTTAAGATCAAGCACAAGGAAAGGAATTAACGATGAATTTACAAAATTACAAGGTTATTGTACGACGTCTGCTTATCATATTCGTCTGCTTGCTAGCGTTTTCGATGAATGGCGTTAGCGCATCAGAGATGGGATACACCGATTCGGTATCGCCCACTAGTTCGCAGTGGACCACCAAACTAACTGTGCCTAAGTTCGACCCGGCAAATGGTGAACTTAACGCTGTCGAGATTCACTTCACTGGATTGGTCAGTGGCTTGGCGGAATATGAAAGTGGCGAGTTGAAAGAGTCTGATGTGTTGGTCGTTGTTGACGCCGATATTGAGCTGCGACGACCCGACGGCGCGCTGCTTGCACTCATCAATCCAGAATCTCAGCTGGAAGCAACGCTACCTGCTTTTGATGGTGAGCTAGACTTTGATGGACCATCTGGTCAATCTGTTGGTCAGGTTGATGGGGCGGCGACAAAGGTTGTCCGTTTGACAGATGAGGCCGATCTTGCGCTCTTTTCGGGCGACGGTGAAATGTTTCTACCAACGGTGGGATCCGTTCGCTCGCGCGTAAAGGGTCCAGGGAATTTCATGTCGACTGTAAACGCGTTTGCTTCGGCCAATATTACGGTTGAATACATCTTTAATGATCCAAATCAGCAAAGTATATTCACCTTTTTGCCGTTTGTAAACCAATAGGATCTAACCGAACTGTGACGCTATTTTTCTGGGCAAGAAACAGGAATTTGTCGATCTGTTTTTGACTTATCTGTTTTCAAAATGCCTCTTAATACACTATGGAGTGTAGCGAGTATGTCTTTAAATTATCCACAGAGTGTGGTGGCCCAACGGCCTACGTGTTCCAATAGGCCGTTAAGCGACGCACGCCAACTTTATACAAATAATTTCTATCGCGATGAAATTTATACGCAATCTTCCCATATACGACTTGTGAGAATTGCCATTGTTTTTGCGCTGGTTATGCAACTGATTATTCAGATTATTTACCCAAGGATTGCAATTGCCGATGAAGCGGCTCTCCTTACGACTGTCTCTTTCTCGGATACGATTGCCGTTACCCCCACCAACTGGTCTGATGTGGTTGAACTGCCCAAATTTGATCCGACTTTGGGCACCTTAACGAGCATTGAATTTGTTCTCGATGGGGCGGTAGAAGGCTCTGCCAAATATGAAAGTCTCGACAGCAGCCCTGCAACGATTTTGCTAGAGCTAAAGGCGGAAATAGAGCTTCTTCGCCCAGACAACACGTTGATTGTTGGCGTGATACCCGGGGTCGAAGAGACCGATAGCGCTACAGCTTTTGATCTTGCCATTGATTTTGACGGCACATCGGGTGGCACGTTCGATAATTTAGACGGCAACGTAACGTCTGGACCAACTGTGTTAACGACACCAGCGGATATCGCATTCTTTACGGATATTGCTGGCGGTGGTAATACAATAACGTTACCCGTGGTAACTGACGCGCGCTCTTCTGGGTCCGGTGCGGGAAATTTGATCACACAATTTAGCACCAATGCAGGTGCAACAGTGACCGTGATCTATGAATTTGACGCATTTACACAAGGTATTGAGATTGAAAAAAGCACCAACGGGCAAGATGCTGATGATGTCAATGGGTTGGATGTCCCGCTTATTGAACCAGGTGACGCTGTTCTCTGGGAATATATAGTGACAAATACGGGTGATGCACCGTTTCCCTTTGCGGAAGTAACTGTGACGGATGATCAGGGCGTGCAGCTCACTTTTGACCCAACGAGTGACGAGAATGATGACAATATTCTGTCGCCGGGCGAATCTTGGCTCTACACGGCCCAAGGCATTGCCGATGATCTGACGAATTCGGGCGGGGCTACGGTGCTCGGCTGTGATGCTCAAGGCAGCGCAAATTTGCGCAATGCATATGAGAATATTGCAATGGTCCAAGCACGTTCGGCTGTCGATTCAGATCCGAGCCACTACTGTAACCCCGAGCCACCTGCTCCAGGAATTGAGATCGAAAAGAGCACGAATGGAGCAGATGCGGATGTCCCAAATGGTGCGGATGTGCCGCAAGTTGCGCCGGGCGACCCGATCACGTGGACGTATGTTGTGACGAACACGGGTAACGTGCCATTCGCAGCGGCGGATGTAGCGGTGACAGATGATCAGGGCGTGGTGCCGATCTTCGACGCAAGCAGTGATGCTGACGCAGATGGCGTGTTGTCCGCAGGGGAATCGTGGATCTATACAGCCAGCGACGTGGCTCCACTTCTTGGGCCAATTGACCCAACTGTGGGAATCGTGGCGGGCTGTGATCCAGCGGGTGCTGGTGCGGAACGGTCTGCCTATCGCAACGTGGCGACTGTGTCTGTTGCTGGTTTGGTGGCGGAAGATCCGAGCCACTTCTGCAACCCACCTGCACCGGGCATTGTGATCGAAAAGAGCACGAACGGAGCAGATGCGGATGTCCCGAACGGTGCGGATGTGCCGCAAGTTGCGCCGGGCGACCCGATCACGTGGACGTACGTTGTGACGAACACGGGTAATGTGCCATTCGCCGCGGCGGATGTAGCG
>Ga0209303_1000432_pt1 | contig 33171 bp, 26 predicted proteins | sample SidtaG_3_FD_187449 | JGI IMG/M metagenome (GOLD analysis project Ga0209303, IMG submission 187449) | Marine algal microbial communities from Sidmouth, United Kingdom - Sidmouth_Asex1 metaG (SPAdes) (version 2) | ecosystem: Host-associated > Algae > Red algae > Unclassified | place: Sidmouth...
GTGGCTGCGACTGATGGTCCGATGCCCCAGACCCGTGAGCATGTTCTTCTTGCTCGTCAGGTGGGTGTTCCGTACATCGTGTGTGCGTTGAACAAGTCGGACATGGTCGATGACGAGGAGCTCCTCGAGTTGGTCGAGATGGAAGTTCGTGAACTCCTCAGCGAGTACGAGTTCCCGGGCGATGACGCTCCGGTGGTGCACGTCAGCGCGTTGAAGGCTCTTGAGGGTGATGCGGATGCTCAGGAGAAGGTCATGGAGTTGATGGCTGCGTGTGACGAAGCCATTCCGGCGCCGGTGCGTGAGTTGGACAAGCCGTTCTTGATGCCGATCGAGGATGTGTTCACGATCACGGGTCGTGGCACGGTGGTGACGGGCAAGGTCGAGCAGGGCATCGTGAACACTGGTGACGAGATCGAGATCGTTGGTTTGCGTGACACGCAGAAGACGACGTGTACTGGTGTGGAGATGTTCCGTAAGTTGCTCGATGAGGGTCAGGCTGGTGACAACATCGGTGCGTTGTTGCGTGGTATCGACAAAGAGCAGGTGGAGCGTGGGCAGGTGTTGTGTAAGCCCGGCAGTATCACGCCGCACACGAACTTCGAGGGTCAGGTGTACATCTTGACGAAGGACGAGGGTGGCCGTCACAAGCCGTTTTTCAACAACTATCGTCCGCAGTTCTTCTTCCGGACGACGGATGTGACGGGCACGATCGAGTTGCCGTCGGGCACCGAGATGGTGATGCCGGGTGACAATGTGGAGATGACGGTCGAGTTGGGCAAGCCGATTGCGATGGACGAGGGTCTGCGGTTCGCGATTCGTGAGGGTGGCCGTACCGTGGGTGCTGGCCGCGTCACCAAGATCATCAAGTAAGAAGTTCGAATCAGTCACGGCCGGCTCGGGTTCGCCCGGGCCGGCCGTCGTCTGTCAGACAACCGTCTGTCAGGCCACGCACACAAGGAGGGCCGCCATGGCCAAGAGCGACAAGCGGGTCAAAGTGACCCTCGAGTGCACCGACTGCAAGCGGCGCAACTACATCACCATGAAGTCCAAGGTGAACAGCCGCGAGCGTCTCGAGATGCAGAAGTACTGCAGCAACGAGCGCAAGCACACCACTCACAAAGAAACTCGCTGATGCGAGCGCCGGGGCACACCCCCGGCACACGGGAGGCGCTGGTACCCTGGCGCCTCACCAAAGGGCAGTAGCTCAGCTGGCCAGAGCATCGGTCTCCAAAACCGACGGTCGTGGGTTCGAATCCCTCCTGCCCTGCACGTTCCTCACGGAACTCCACCCATCCGTATCCGACGATCGAAGAATCGCAGCACATCACCGTGTCCATGGACGATCTCAACCGCGAGCAGAAGCGCCAGCTCAAGAAGATGGGCCAGCTCGACGACGACGGCAAGATGGCGCGCGCGCCACGTGCCCAGCCGAAGAAGAACGACGAGCGTGTCACGCCCGCTCAGTATCTCCGTGAAGTTCGTGACGAGATGCGCAAGGTCGCCTGGCCGAAGCAACCCGAAGTCGTCCGGTACTCGATCGTGGTCATCATCACGGTCATCGTCTACACCGCTCTCGTCGGAGGCCTCGACTTCGGCTTCGGCAAGCTCGGCGAATGGTTCTACTCCGTATGACTGACAACAACGACTCCTCCGCGATCACCGAAGCAGCCGACGACGGCGCCGCCGAGTTGCTCGACCTCGCCCACGACGCGGCGCACGACCCCGAGGCCGATCTGGCCGATGTCGTGCCGACCGACGACTCGACGGTCGACGCCTACGCACAGACCGCTGCCAACGAGGTCGACGCCATGTCCGACGATGCGTCGGCGGGTGCAGTCGACAGTGGTTCGCTCGCCGACCTCGATGCCGAGTTGGCCGCCGCCGGTGATGCCGTGACCGAATCGACGGCGTCCATGGACACCGCTGCCGCTGCCCTCGTGGACGAGCCGTCGGTCGACGACGTTCCCGACGAGCAAGACCTCAGCGTCAGCCCCGAAGACCAGGCGGTCACGGGAGAAGCTGTCATCGACCTCCTGCCCAAGGGTGACGTCGAGCTGACGACGAATGTCGACGATCTGGCCGTGAACGACGACGACCTCGGGCGCTCCACCGCCGACGCGGCCGAACTCCTGCCCACTGGCGACGCGATTGCCGACCCGACCTCGGAGATCGCCGAAGGCACCGAGCTGGGCGACGCCGACGAGTCGGCCGACTCCAGCGACGCCGCCGCCGAGACCGAGGCGACCGACGCCGAACCAGTCGCCGAAGAGCCCGCCGAGGTCGACGATCCGAACAAGCGCCCGGGCAAGTGGTTCGTCGTGCACACGCAGAGCGGCTACGAGAAGAAGGTCACCGCCAACCTCAACGCACGCATCCAGTCGATGAACATGGAAGACAAGATCTACGAGATCGTCATCCCCATGGAAGAGGTCGACGAGTACAAGAACGGCAAGAAGCAGACCGTCATGAAAAAGGTCTTCCCGGGCTACCTGCTCGTGCGCTGCCGGATGGACGACGAGTCCTGGTACTGCGTGCGCAACACCCCCGGCATCACCGGCTTCGTCGGCCAGGCCGCCAAGGGCCAGAAGCCCACGCCGCTGTCACGTCGCGAAGTCGTCAAGTTCCTCACCCCCAAGACCGAGGGCGTCGATGCGGCACCACGTCGTAAGGCGAAGCTCGACTACGAAGAGGGCGAGAGCGTGCGCGTGAAGGAAGGCCCGTTCGCCGACTTCACCGGCGAGATCGCCGAGATCAACGCCGATCACATGAAGCTGAAGGTCCTCGTCAACATCTTCGGGCGAGAGACGCTCGTCGAGATGGACTTCAGCCAGGTCGCCAAGCTCTGACGAGCGGCACCTTCACACCCACCCCCGTTGCAGCAGAGAACACCGAGAGAGAAGTAGTCAAATGGCCAAGAAGAACGTCATGGCAGTCGTCAAGATCCAGATCGAGGCCGGCAAGGCGAGCCCCGCCCCGCCCGTCGGTACGGCCCTCGGCCCGCACGGCATCGCGATCATGGACTTCGTGAAGGCCTACAACGCGCAGACCGAAGCCAATGCCGGCACGGTCATCCCGACCGAGATCACGATCTTCGAAGATCGCACGTTCTCGTTCATCCTCAAGACCCCTCCGACGTCGACGCTGATCCGCCAGCACGCCGGCCTGGAGAAGGCAGCGAACAACCCGGGCTCCGAAACCGCCGGGTCGATCAGTGCCGCACAGGTCAAGGAGATCGCCGAGATCAAGATGCCCGACCTCAACGCCAACGACCTCGAAGGAGCCATGCTCCAGGTCCGCGGCACCGCCCGCTCGATGGGGATCGACGTCGTCTGACGTCGCCGTGAAGGCTGACGCCTTCTCGACGACGCCGTCGCAGCGATCCTTTCTCGGGCCTGTCGGCCCGAAGCGCCTCCCGGCGCTGATGTGAGATCCTGTCCTCTGTTGCACGCAATGGGGACGCAATTCCAACAACACACAGTCTCGACCAGCAACACCTCGGCTGGCGGACTCACTACTGAGGGAGACAACCAATGTCCGGCAAGAAGTTCGACGATGCGCTCAAGACGTTCGATCGTGATCACATGTACGCCCCGAAAGAGGCCGTGACGCACGCGAAGAACACGGCGACGGCCAAGTTCGACGAGTCGATCGACATCACGATCCGGCTCGGCGTCGACCCCCGGAAGGCCGATCAGATGGTGCGCGGCACCGTGGCGCTCCCGGCCGGTACCGGCAAGGATGTCCGCGTCGCAGTGTTCGCCACCGGCGACGCCGCCGACGCTGCTCGTGAAGCCGGTGCCGACATCGTCGGAGCCGACGACCTCTTCGAGCAGGTGGAGGGCGGCATGATGGATTTCGATCTCGTCATCGCGTCGCCCGACATGATGCCCCTCGTCGGTCGCCTCGGTCGGGCGCTCGGCCCGCGCGGTCTGATGCCGAACCCGAAGACCGGAACGGTCACCCCTGACGTCGGCAAGGCCGTCGAGGAGTTCAAGGGCGGCAAGGTCGAGTACCGCACGGACCGCTACGCCAACGTGCAGGTGCCGATCGGCAAGGCCAGCTTCGATGAAGAGAAGCTCGCCGAGAACTTCTGGGCCGTGATCGACGAACTCAACCGCGCCAAGCCGGCGTCGGCGAAGGGCCGCTACATCAAGAAGGTCACGGCGTCGTCGACCATGGGACCGGGTGTCCGCGTCGACATCACGCGCCTCAAGCAGACCCTCGACTGATTCGTTTCCGAGCCGCTTCGGTTCGGACTATGTTCGACTGCCATGAGCGTTCGAACTCGTTCCATCCGAGCTGCGACCGTCGCCTGCATGGCCGTGGCGTCGGTCATCGCGACTTCGGCCTCGCCGGTCGACGCGAGATCCGACGCGGAGGCGCCGGTCGTGTCCGAGCAATCGGCGGTGCGAGCGTCGGCGAGCCTCGGTTACACGCCGCTGAACCCCGAACGGGTCCTCGACACCCGTGAGGGCGTCGGGGCGAGCCGCTCCAAGCTCGGAGCGAATGACTTCTTGTCGCTGAGCCCGCTGTCGCGCACCGGGATCCCGAGTGCCGGTGTCGACTCGGTGGTCCTCAACGTCACCGCCGTTGCTCCCACTGCACCGATCTCGTTCCTCACGGTGTGGCCGCGCGGAGGCACGCGCCCCGATGCGTCGAGCCTCAACTTCGTCGCCGGCCAGACCGTCCCGAATCTCGTGATCGCCAAGCTCGGCGACAATGGGCAGATCAACATCTACAACGCCTCTGGCGAGGTACACGTGCTCGCCGACATCGTCGGGTACTACGCCGACACGTCCGACTTCACGGGGCTGGCGCCGGCCCGCATGCTCGACACCCGACGCGGTGTGGGTGCTCCCGAAGCGCCCGTCGGGCCCGGTGCATCGATCGATCTGCAGGTGACGGGCCGGCTCGGCGTTCCCACCGACGACGTCGGTGCCGTGGTGCTCAACGTGACGGCGACCAGGTCGACTCGTTCGTCGTTCGTGACGGTGTGGCCGTCGGGAGGCGACCAACCCGACGCATCGAACGTCAACTTCCGAGCCGGTACGAACGTGCCGAACCTCGTCATCGTCAAGGTCGGAGCCGGGGGCAAGGTCAGCCTGGCCAACGAGTTCGGTGACGTCGACCTCCTCGCGGACGTCGTGGGCTACTTCCTCGACGGAGCGTCGTACGTGGGCGTCACTCCCTCTCGCATCTTGAACACACGCGACGGCACCGGTGCCCCGGTCGGCAAGATCGGCGGTGGCGGGCAGATCAAGCTCGACGTCCTCGGAGTCGGCGGGATCCCTGCCTCCGATGTGCGAGCGGTCGTGTTGAACATGACCGCAGCCGCGCCGACGGGCCGGTCGTTCCTCACCGTCTGGCCCGGTGGCGACGTCAAGCCGACTGCGTCGAGCCTGAACATGCGGGCCAATCGCAACGTGGCGAACCTCGTGATCGCGAAGGTCGGCCTCGACGGCACGGTGATGATCGAGAACGAATCAGGTCGCACGCACGTGATCGCCGACGTCGTCGGTTACATCGACGCTGCTGCCGGCAACGAGCTCCCAGCCGGCTTGACCGTCCCGGCGACCAACGAGTGGTCGTCGGCGACGTGGACGGTCAATGACGCGACGCTGCGTGAACAGGATCGCACGTCGGGAACGTTCACCGAGAATCGTTTCGACACCCCGTTCATCCTCGACATGCGCATCCGGGTGACCAACAACGCCGTCGACACACAGCGTTTCCCGGCGACCGCATTCGCAATCGGCACCGACGACGGCCTCCTTCCCTCGATCGACCGATCGTTCTTCTCGACGCTGTCGGTGGCGGCGAACGGCTCGGAAGACATCGAGATGTCGTTCGCCGTCGGCTGGGTCGACGACCTGTCCGGCCTGTCGCTGTCGTTCGGTGGAGTGGAGTTCGAGCCGGGAGAGGTCAGCCTCGTCGGGACGCAGACGCCGCCCCGAGCGCCGGTCGACGTCGGGTCACCGATCTCCGGCGTGAGTGTCAACGGCGTGTGCACGAACGGGTCCTCGACGGTCCAGTTCAGTGCTTCGTCGGCGACGTGGACGACGGCGATCCCACCGTCCGTCGACACCAACGGGATCGGGTCCGGGCCCTACCAGGCCGATGTCGGCACCCGCTGGCTCGAGATCGTGCTCGATCTCGACGGCTCGCAGTGTTCGTCGGCCAACGTGAACGACGGGGAGTTCCAACTCGATGTCGACAGCGCGTTCGTCGAGTCGGCCACGTTCGTGAACGAACTCCTCGGTACGGCGTTCGCGACCAACCTGAGAGTCACGCTCGTCTATTCCGTTCCGCTCGACGCGACGAACGTCTCGTTCAACGTCGACGGTGCGTCACGTATCCCGATCTCGGTCGCGAATCTCTGATCCAGACGGCGCCGAGCGCCGAACTATCTCCAGTGTCCCCCTCCGAAGTCGCAGACGGGCGGCGTCGGAGGGGGTTCACCTGTTTTCTGGACCTCAGGTCCTCTTCGTCGGAGTGGAACCTCGGTCACCTCGCTCTACGCTCTGAGGCTCCATACACGGTTCTCGCCCAAGACCGTTGGTCCGACGTCAGTCGGGTAATGACTTCCGAGTCGCCAACCGAGGTGCATGCCTTCGATGATCGACCTGTCACCATGCGGTGGCGGTCTTCGCTCCTCGTCGGTGTTCGCACAGTTGCGAGCACCCCGAGTTGCAGCGAGAGGAGGTAATGCACATGTCAGAAGGAAACGCACCACGCCCCGACAAGGTGGCGGTGGTCGACGAGGTCACGTCGAAGCTCGAAGGAGCCTCGGCGGTGTTCGTCTCGGAATACCGTGGGATGACGGTGAGCCAGCTCGCCGATCTCCGTACACCGCTGCGCGCAGCGGGAGCCGAGCACAAGATCTACAAGAACACGCTGGTGAAGCTGGCGGCCACCGCCGCCGGCAAGGACGCGCTGGTCGAGCACCTGGTCGGCCCGACGGCGCTCACATTCGTGAGCCCCGACGGCGACATCGCAGGAACGGCCAAGGCGCTCACCGAGCAGGCCAAAGCCACTCCGGCGCTCGTCGTCAAGGGCGGCATCATGGGAGACACCGTGATGTCGGCAGGCGATCTGAAGATCCTCGCCGATCTCCCGTCGCGCGACGTGCTGTTGGCGATGTTCGCCGGAGCACTCCAGTCACCGCTGGTCAAGACCGCAGGTCTTCTCCAAGCGCTGCCGCGCAACATGGCCTACGGCCTCAGCGCCCTCATCGAGCAGCAGGAATCCGCCGCTTGATCCCATCACGCAGAACACAGAACTGAATCGCTGGATCAGCCAGCACCATCGAAAGAGAGAACAACATGTCCAAGGATGAAATCCTCGACGCAATTTCCAACCTGACCGTGATCGAGCTCAAAGAGCTCCTCGACGCCTTCGAAGAGAAGTTCGACGTCACCGCAGCCGCCCCCGCAGCAGTCGCGGCGGCCGCCCCCGCAGGCGGCGGCGATGCCGGCGGCGGCGGCGAAGAGCAGAGCGAGTTCGACGTGATCCTCAACGGCGCAGGCGCCCAGAAGATCCAGGTTGTCAAGGTCGTCAAGGACCTGCTCGGTGTCGGACTCAAGGACGCCAAGGACCTCGTCGACGGCGCCCCGAAGCCGCTCATGGAGAAGGCCAGCAAGGAAGACGCCGAAGCGGCCAAGGCCAAGCTGGAAGAGGTCGGCGCCGACGTCGAACTCAAGTGATCAGCGTCTGATCACGAGCACAACGAACATCTGAACGGAGCCCGGTGGCGATGCCGCCGGGCTCCGTCGTGTGTCGCGATACGACCGTGGATGATGGCGACAACGCTCTCCGTGTTCTCATGACGCTCAGAGAGACACATCTTGAGAGATTGTGCACGTCGCTGCCGCACGCCGTGCGCTCGGGCTTCGTATCGTGTGCACATGAAACCGGCGGCACAGAATTCCAGGGCGGGACGGCGAGCGTTGAACTCGCTTCCACCACCCACGGGTGACGTCCCCCACGGTTCTGAACTCCCGCCACCGCCGCAAGCGATCAGCAGCGTCGCGTTCACCGAGCGCCACGGCTCGTCGGCACCGTCGCTCGAACCCCAGCCATCGCGCCGCCGCGGCTGGCTCGTCCTCTGGATCTTCTTGGCTCTGCTCGGCCTCGCCGCGGTGATCTTCGCGTTGACCCGCAACGACGATTCCTCGGTGCCCGATTCGCCCGGCACACCGGTCACGACCGAGGTGCCCGACACGGTCGACGAGCCCGACCCCGAACCGTCTGACGTTGTCGAGCCCGAACCGGTCTTCGAGGACTCGCCCGACACCGACACCGACACCGACATCGAGCCCGGCCTCGACACCGATACCGGGCTCGAGCCCGACACCGACCCGGCTGACGACGCGCCCGATCCGGCGAATGACCTGCCCTTCGGTGACGACTTCGAACCGGTCACGTCGGTCAACCCGTCGGTCACGCTCGCCGACGACGGGTGATCCGCAGGCGGTCGACGCAGAGAATGCTTGACAGGCGGCGCAGAAATCTCTACCTTGACCCGCAATTCAGTGGTGCTGCCCGACTCCTCGAGCTGAGCTCGGAGTCTGGTTGACGTTGTGCGCGCGGCGCCCTAGGGTTGAGGGTTGCTGTACGCGTCCGTGCGCTCGCAGCTGGCAGCACCCACCATGACGTCGAGTTCTGGCGTCGAACCCTTTGGAGAGTGATCCGTGGCGACTCGTCCCGTGTCTCGTGAACGTTATTCGTTCGGCAACCTGAGGGAGCCACTTGAGCTTCCTGATCTCGTCGCCGTCCAGACCGAGTCCTTCCAGCACTTCCTGGACGAAGGCCTCGCCGAGACCTTCCGGAGCATCAGCCCGATCAAGGACTTCTCCGAAAACCTCCAGCTCGAGCTGGAGTTCGACCCGTTCGACCCGGACCTGCGCCCGCCGCCGAAGTTCTCGGTGGAGGAGTGCAAGGAGAAGGACATGACCTACAGCGCGCCCGTCTTCGTGCGCGCTCGGTTCATGAACCGCAACACCGGTGAGATCAAAGAGCAGGTCGTCTTCATGGGCGACTTCCCCATGCAGACCGAGAAGGGCACGTTCATCGTCAACGGCACCGAGCGTGTCGTCGTGAGCCAACTCGTCCGTTCGCCCGGCGTCATCTTCGAGCCCGGTGAGCGTTTCCGCCTCCGTAACCTCACCAAGCACCAGCTCGTCAAAGGCACCATCCACCCGTACCGCGGTGAGTGGATGGAGTTCGACGTCGAGCACAAGCCCGGCAAGGACGTCACTGCTGGCACGCGAGTCGCTCGCAAGCGTCGTCTCGGCATCTTCACGATGCTGCGGGCCCTCGGGTACGACGAAGAGAACGCCCCCGGCTTCCTCGATCGCTTCGTCGCACACTTCGACTTCCTCGAAGGTCAGTGGGAGAAGGAGCGCGAGACCGCTCCGACCCAAGAAGAAGCGCTCATCGAGATCTACAAGCGCGCCCGCCCCGGCGAGCCGCCCACGGCCGAGTCGGCCAAGGCCTACTTCCGCAACGCCTTCTTCGAGAGCCGTCGCTACGACCTCAGCCGCGTCGGCCGCTACAAGCTGAACCGCAAGCTCGGCGAAGAAGTCGCCCGCCTCGACGAACTGTTCGGCCTCGGCGGCCTGCACAACGAAGAAGGCGAACCACTCCTCGACTACCCGGAAGAGGGCCAGAACGTCCTCAGCCGGTGCGAGGTGCTGGCGTCGATCAGCTACATGCTGCACCTCGTCAAGCAAGAGCCGGGCTACCGCCTCGACGACCAGGACCACTTCGCCAACCGCCGCATCCGCTCGGTCGGCGAGCTGATCCAGAACCAGGTCCGCATCGGCCTCAGCCGCATGGAGCGCGTCGTGCGTGAGCGCATGACGACCCAAGACGTCGAGTCGATCACCCCGCAGACGCTCATCAACATCCGTCCGGTGGTCGCGGCGATCAAGGAGTTCTTCGGAACCTCCCAGCTGTCGCAGTTCATGGACCAGGTCAACCCACTCTCGGGCTTGACCCACCGCCGTCGCCTCTCCGCGCTCGGCCCTGGCGGCCTGTCGCGTGAGCGCGCCGGCTTCGAAGTCCGAGACGTGCACTTCAGTCACTACGGCCGCATGTGCCCGATCGAAACTCCGGAAGGCCCCAACATCGGCCTGATCGGTGGTCTGTCGACCTACGCCCGTGTCAACGAGTTCGGCTTCATCGAGTCGCCGTACCGTGAGATCAAAGACGGCAAGGTGACCGGCAAGATCGTCTACATGGCCGCCGACGAAGAGGAGAACTACGTGGTGGCCCAGGCCAACACGCCGATCCTCGACGACGGGTCGATCCGTGACGAGAAGGTTCTCGTGCGCCGGTCGCCGCAGGCCGCCAGCCTCGAAGACCTCCGCAAGATGCTCGAAGCCGAGAGCTTCTTCGGCGCCACCACCGACATCGGTTTCGTGCCGCCCGTCGAGGTCGACTTCATCGACGTCAGCCCGAAGCAGATCGTGTCGGTCGCCACGGCACTCATCCCGTTCCTCGAACACGACGACGCCAACCGCGCCCTGATGGGCGCCAACATGCAGCGCCAGGCCGTGCCGTTGCTGCGTGCCGAAGCGCCGTACATCGGCACCGGCATGGAGAACCGTGCTGCGCGCGATGCCGCCGACCTGATCCAGGCGATCGACGACGGTGAGGTCACCGAGGTCAACGGTGACACCATCACGGTCCAGTACAAGACCGAAGGCAAGAAGGTCTACCGCCTCAACAAGTTCACCCGCTCCAACCAGGACACGTGCATCAACCAGAAGCCGCGTGTCCGTGAGGGCGACAAACTCCAGACCGGCACGATCATCGCCGACGGCCCCTCGACCGACCACGGTGAACTCGCGCTGGGCAAGAACCTGCTCGTGGCGTTCATGCCGTGGGAGGGCTACAACTTCGAAGACGCGATCATCCTCTCGGAGCGCCTGGTGAAGGACGACGTGCTCACGTCGATCCACATCAAGGAGCACGAGGTCGATGCCCGCGACACCAAGCTCGGCCCCGAAGAGATCAGCCGGGACATCCCGAACCTGAGCGACGACATCCTCGCCGACCTCGACGACCGCGGCATCATCCGCGTGGGCGCCGAAGTCGGCCCGGGCGACGTCCTCGTCGGCAAGGTGACCCCCAAGGGCGAAACCGAACTGACCCCCGAAGAGCGCCTGTTGCGCGCCATCTTCGGTGAGAAGGCGCGCGAAGTCCGCGACACCAGCCTCAAGGTCCCGCACGGCGAGGTCGGCAAGGTCATCGACGTCAAGGTGTTCAACCGTGACGACGGCGACGAACTGCCCCCGGGCGTCAACCAGTTGGTCCGTGTGTACGTGGCGCAGAAGCGCAAGATCAGCGTCGGTGACAAGCTCGCCGGCCGCCACGGCAACAAGGGCGTCATCTCCAAGATCCTCCCGATCGAAGACATGCCGTACAACTCCGACGGCCAGCCGGTCGACATCATCCTCAACCCGCTCGGCGTCCCGTCACGCATGAACGTGGGTCAGGTGCTCGAGAGCCATCTCGGCTACTGCGCCCGCTGGGGTTGGACCAACCCCGACGGCGCCCAGATCGGCGACGACCCGGTTCGTGGCACCGAGAACAAGACGCGTACCAACACCAAGCCCGCCACCTTCGTGGCGACTCCGGTGTTCGACGGCGCCAAGTGGGACGAAGAGGAAAAGGCCGGCAAGCATCCGGTCATCCAGAACATCCTCGAGAACCTCAACCCCGAGTCGGCCGCCGGCAACCGTCTGGTGGGCACCAACGGCAAGATGACCCTGTTCAACGGTCGCACCGGCGAGCAGTACGACAACCCGATCACCTGCGGATACATGTACATCCTGAAGTTGGCCCACCTGGTCGACGACAAGATCCACGCCCGTTCGACCGGCCCGTACTCCATGATCACCCAGCAGCCGCTCGGTGGTAAGGCCCAGTTCGGTGGCCAGCGCTTCGGTGAGATGGAAGTGTGGGCCCTCGAGGCCTACGGCGCGGCGTACTGCCTGCAGGAACTGCTGACCATCAAGTCCGACGACGTCCTCGGACGTGTCCGGGTGTACGAGTCGATCGTGAAGGGCGACAACATCCCCGAGCCGGGTGTGCCCGAGTCGTTCAAGGTCCTCATGAAGGAGATGCAGGCACTCTGCATCAACGTCGAGGTCCTGACCGAAGAGGGCCAGCAGATCGAGATGCGCGATCTCGACGACGAGGTCTTCCGCGCCGCCGAAGAACTCGGCATCGACATCTCACGTCCCGAGCGTGGCACCGACGAAGACGATGCCCGCCGCGAGCGCGAGAAGGCCGAGCGAGCAGCTCGCTACTGAGCCGGCTCCGGCCGACCCGAACTCCGAGACCCACCAATCGGTGTCTGACACCGATTGGTGGTCCTCGATGAACGACTGACACAGCCAAGAGCAATCAAAAGGGATCCATTACATGCTCGACGTCAACATGTTCGACCAACTCAAGATCGGTCTGGCCACCGCCGACCAGATCCGTACCTGGTCACACGGTGAAGTGAAGAAGCCCGAGACCATCAACTACCGCACCCTGCGGCCCGAGAAGGAAGGTCTCTTCTGCGAGAAGATCTTCGGGCCGACCCGTGACTGGGAGTGCTACTGCGGCAAGTACAAGCGCGTCCGCTTCAAGGGAATCATCTGCGAACGCTGCGGCGTCGAGGTCACCCGCTCGAAGGTCCGTCGCGACCGCATGGGTCACATCGAGCTGGCCGCTCCCGCCGTCCACATCTGGTACCTCCGCGGCACCCGGTCGTGGCTCGCCTACCTCCTCGCCGGCATCGAGCCGAAGGAAGAGCTCAAGGCGAAGATGCTCGAGAAGGTCATCTACTTCGCGGCGCACCTCGTCAGCTGGGTCGACGAAGACGGTCGCCACGAGGCCACCGAGAACCTCGAAGCCGAGTACCTCGAAGAGCGCGACGTCATCCAGAAAGAACTCGACCTCGAACTCGACGAGCGCTTCAAGCAGCTCGAAGACGACGTGGCCGCCGCCGAGAAGGAAGGCGCCAAGGCCGCCGACCTGAAGAAGCTGCAGCGCGAGTCCGACAAGGAGATCGAGGCCATCCGCGAGCGCTACGACATGGAGCTCGACCTCATCTCGCGTACGTGGGACGAGTTCAAGAGCCTCCACAGCCGCAAGATCATCGAAGACGAACTGCTGTGGCGCGAGATGCGCGACAAGTACGGCGAGTACTTCGAAGGCGGCACCGGCGCCGAGGCCATCAAGTCGCTCATCGACCGCATCGACTTCGACGAAGAAGAAGTCAAGCTCCGCGAGGCCATCGACCCGGGCGATTCGGGCCGCAAGCCGCTCAGCGCCCAGCGCAAGCAGAAGGCGATCAAGCGCCTCAAGATCGTCACGTCGTTCAACCGTCGTGACGACAACGACCGTCGGATCAACGACCCGAAGGCCATGATCCTCGACGCCGTGCCGGTGATCCCGCCGGAGCTGCGCCCGATGGTGCAACTCGACGGTGGCCGTTTCGCCACCTCCGACCTCAACGACCTGTACCGCCGCGTGATCAACCGCAACAACCGACTCGAGCGTCTGCTCAACCTCGGTGCGCCCGAGATCATTGTCAACAACGAGAAGCGCATGCTGCAAGAGGCCGTCGACGCACTGTTCGACAACGGCCGCCGTGGTCGCCCCGTGACCGGGCCGGGCAACCGCCCGCTCAAGTCGCTGTCCGACATGCTCAAGGGCAAGCAGGGTCGCTTCCGCCAGAACCTGCTCGGCAAGCGCGTCGACTACTCGGGCCGTTCGGTCATCGTGGTCGGCCCGACGCTGCGCCTGCACCAGTGCGGCCTGCCGAAGCTGATGGCGCTCGAACTGTTCAAGCCGTTCGTCATGAAGCGTCTCGTCGACCTCGAACTGGCGCAGAACATCAAGACGGCCAAGCGCATGGTCGAACGCCGCCGCCCGCAGGTGTGGGACGTCCTCGAAGACGTGATCAAGGAGCATCCGGTGATGCTCAACCGTGCACCCACACTGCACCGTCTCGGCATCCAGGCCTTCGAGCCCGTGCTCGTCGAAGGCAAGGCGCTCCAGATCCACCCGCTGGTCTGCACCGCATTCAACGCCGACTTCGACGGCGACCAGATGGCCATCCACGTGCCGCTGTCGGCCGAGGCGCAGGCCGAGGCGCGTGTGCTCATGCTGTCGGCGAACAACATCTTGTCGCCGGCGTCGGGTCGCCCGATCACCGTTCCTTCCCAGGACATGATCATCGGCGGTTACTACCTCACCGAGGGGATCGAAGGCGCCGAGGGCTCCGGCCGCGTCTTCCGTCACCTGTGGGAGGTGCTGCGTGCGTACGACGAGAAGACCCTCGACCTGCACGCCACGATCCAGGTGCGTCCGGCTCCGGGTGAGGGTTTCGAGACCACGCCCGGCCGTGCTCTGTTCGAAGAGGCGCTGCCGGCCGAGTACACCGACCTGTTCGGCCACATCGACACGCTGATCACCAAGAAGGAGATGGGTGTCATCGTCGAGCGTCTCTCCGACAACTTCGACAAGGCCACCGTCGCCCGCTCGCTCGACAACATCAAGAACCTCTGCTACCGGTTCGCCACGCAGTCCGGCATCACCGTGTCGATCGACGACGTGCGCACGCCGAAGGCGAAGAAGGGGATGATGGAGGAATACGAGCGTCAGGCCGACAAGGTCCAGACGCAGTTCCGGCGCGGCATCATCACCGACGGCGAGCGTCGTCAGCAGGAAGTCCGCATCTGGACCGACGCCACCGCCGAGGTGCAGGCCGAGATGGAGAAGGAGTTCAAGGCTCAGCAGTTCAACCCGATCGACATGATGGTCGGCTCGGGCGCACGAGGAAACATGACGCAGATGCGTCAGATCGCCGGCATGCGTGGCCTCGTGGCCAACCCGCGTGGTGACATGATCCCTCGTCCGATCAAGTCGAACTTCCGCGAAGGCCTCGAAACCCTCGAGTACTTCATCGCGACGCCGGGTGCCCGTAAGGGTCTGGTCGACACCGCGCTGCGTACCGCCGACTCGGGCTACCTGACCCGTCGTCTCGTCGACGTCGCTCAGGAACTGATCGTGCGCGAACTCGACTGCGGTTCGACGCTCGGCGTCTGGATCGAGAACGTCGGCGAAGACACGGCCAACAAGCGCTCGTACCTCGAGACCAAGCTGTACGGCCGCGCGCTGCTGAACGACACCGAACTCGCCACCCCGATGGAGAAGGACGGCGAGTCGTTCTCGATGCTGCCGCGCAACACCATCGTCGGCGACGAGGAGATGGAAGCGCTGCGCGATGATCCCGAGATCTCCCGCTTGCGGGTCCGCTCGGTGCTCACGTGCGACGCCGAACTCGGCGTCTGCGCCATGTGCCACGGCCGCTCGCTGGCGACCGGACTACTGATCGAACTCGGCGAGGCCGTCGGCGTCATCGCCGCCCAGTCGATCGGCGAGCCCGGTACCCAGCTCACGATGCGTACCTTCCACACCGGTGGTGTGGCGGGCAAGGACATCGCCGGTGGTCTGCCCCGCGTCGTCGAGCTCTTCGAAGCTCGTACGCCGAAGGGCTCGGCCCGCTTGGCCAAGGCGACCGGCGTCCTGCAACTGCGCGAAGACGAGGGCAAGGGAATCCCCGTCGTCGTCGTCGACGACGCCGGCGAAGAGCACGAGACCCTGTTGCCGCTCGGTGCGCGCCCGATCGTCGTCGACGGTCAAGACGTCAAGGCCGGCGACCCGCTCGTCGATGGTCCCTTCGATCCGAAGGAGATCATGGAGATCAAGGGCATCCGCGAGACGCAGCTGTACCTGGTCGAAGAGGTCCAGCGGGTCTATCGCGACCAGGGTGTGTCGATCCACGACAAGCACATCGAGCTGATCGTGCGTCAGATGACGCGTCGCATCGGCGTGCAGGAGCCCGGTGGCACCGGTTTCCTGCCGGGCGAGCGGGTCGACTCGAAGCGCTTCCGCGACACGAACCGTCGCATGGTCGAAGAGAGCCAACGCCCCGCCGAGGGCCGCCCGGAGCTGATGGGCATCACCAAGGCGTCGCTGGCCACCGACTCGTGGCTGTCGGCTGCGTCGTTCCAGGAAACCACGCGTGTTCTGACCGAAGCGGCGATCGACGGACGTGGCGACGACCTGATCGGCCTCAAGGAGAACATCATCCTCGGCAAGCTGATCCCGGCCGGAACCGGCATGGCCAAGTACCGCGAGTTCGGTATCGAAGCCCCCGACTACGAGCCGATGAACTACTTCAGCTCCGACGGTGGCGACGAGGAAGACCCCGCAGCCTTCCTCGCCGGCCTGCACGGCACCTACAGCAGCGACGCTGCCACGGTGGCCGCAGGCGAGCCGATCGGCTGATTCTCTCCACACCGCACTGACGAACGAGGCCCGGGCGGAGACGCCCGGGCCTCTTCGCGTCGAAAGTGTTGAAGATCGGTCATGTTCGTGCCGACATCATTCGTATGGGAAAGGTGACGGTCGCGGAAGTACAGCCTGTGCTGTACGAGATCTTCGATCCCGAGGTCGTCCCGGCGATCGTCAATCGGATCTCGCATGCGCTGCGCGACGCCGTGGTCCTGCAACAGAGTGACGGCACCGTCATCTGGCACAACCCCGTTGCCTGCCGCCTCCTGCGGATGTCCTCCGCGCAGCTGCTCGGCCAGGGCTCGATGGACCCGTCCTGGGAGTCGATCAACCTCGATGGGTCTGCGTGTCCGGGCGAGGACCATCCGGTCATGCGGTGTTTCCGCACCGGCGAGCCGGTCAGCGGACAGATCATGGGTGTGCGCGCCGGCGACGACGAGGTCCGGTGGCTCGACATCGACGCCGAGTTGATCGAGATCGAAGGCGAGATGCATGCCTTCGCGATCTTCACCGACATCACCGATGCGATCGTCAACGAGCGCGAACTGGACCGGACACTACGTGAACTGCAGTCACGTCTCGTGCCCCCGTCGCTGCCGAGCACCGACCGCTTCAGTTTCTCCAGCCTGTACCGCTCGGTCGGGATCTCGGAGAACGTGGGCGGAGACTTCTTCGGTGCGCACGTCGACCGGCCCCACTCGACGTCGCTCTTCATCGGTGATGTCTGCGGACACGGGGTCGGCGCTGCAGGCCTCAGTTCGCTGGCGCGCAACTCGCTGCGCGCGCTCGCTGCTCACGTCGACCGATCCGACACGATGCTCGGCCACCTGCACGACATCGTCCTCGAGGAACGCCCCGACACCTACCTCACTGCCATCCACGGGATGATCGACGACGACGAGGGTCAGCTGTCGTTCTCGTTCGCGTCGGGGGGCCACCCGTTGCCGATCCTGATCCGTGACGGTGTCGCCACCCGGCTCGGCAGCGTCGGTCCGCTCATCGGGATGTTCCCGAACCAGGCCCGTCCGATACACCGGATCGACCTCGCTTCCGGCGATCGCGTGCTCATGTTCACCGACGGAGTCACCGACGATGTCGTCCCCCGCATGAGCGACGACGAGTTGCTCGAACGGCTTCCGACGAACGTCAGCCTCGACGAGGTCATCGAGATGATCGGACGGCTCCTCGACAACTTCCGCTCGACCGCCGCGGACGACGCTGCCGTGCTCGGATTCGAGGTCCGATGATCTCGACGAACAACGGAGATGTGACCGCTCCGATTCCGGCCACGACGACATCGTGCGCACCACCGAACAACCGCACCACACCGACAGGAACACCGACATGATCGACATGACACGCGACCAGGCGAGCTGGCTCGTGACGATGAGCAGCCAGGCGACTGCGATCGCCATCGAGAAGGCGCTCGACGGCGTCGACGCCGAGGTGGCCGACCGCGTCCGTCGCAGTCTCGAAGAGGACGTTCCCGTCAGGTTGAGCGATGTCTTCGCGAAGACGTCGAGCCCCGAGGTCGCCCTGCAGCGCATCGAGCACATCGAAGGCGGCGTCGTCATCGGCTACGAGGCGCTCGCACGCTTCGGCGGCGGCATCGGCCCGGCCGATCACTTCCGTGAAGCCGCCGAGTACGGCCTCGAGGTCGATCTCGAACTCGCGACGCTGCGCGCCGCACTGTTGCGTCTCGATGAGCTTCCGTACGGCACGTTCATGGGCGTCAACGTCTCGTCGACGGCGCTGGTCGATCCGCGCTTCGGTGAAGTGCTCGCCACGGTCGACATGAGCCGCCTGGTGATCGAGTTGACGCAGCAGTCGATGATCTCCGACGTGCAGGAACTGCGACGCCGCTTCAACCACTTCCAAGAGATCGGTGCCGTGTTCGCCGTCGACGCTGCCGGCTACGGCTTCTTCCACAGCGAGCGCCTGTTGGAGCTCAAGCCCGAGATGATCAAGATCGACCGCACGTTCGTGTCGTCGTGTGACACCGACGAGGCAAAGCGCGGCGAACTGGTCTCGCTGATCAAGGTGGGTCGACGCATCGGTGCGTTCGTCGTGGCGACCGGCGTCGAGACCCAGGAGGAGCGCGAGCTTCTCGCGAGCCTCGGTGTGGACGCCGTGCAGGGCTACTTCATCGGGAAGCCCTCCGTCGAATTGCTCGACGAACCTCAGCTCGCCGCCAGCGCGTACTGACGCGTTGCGCGAGGCGTGGTGTCTCCATAGCATTGCCGGGTCCTCTCAACGGGGTTTCCGTCCGACGGCCGTTGTATGGCGGGCTCGGTTCCGATTTCGGTCGGCCGTGTCCAACTCACCACATTCTCTGCCGCCCTCAACCGGGGCAGGCCCCGAGAACGACCTGAACGAACGAGGTTTCGTACATGCCAACCATCCAGCAGCTCGTCCGTCAAGGACGTAGCTCCAAGGTCACGAAGTCGAAGACGCCGGCGCTCAAGGGCTCGCCGCAGCGTCGCGGCGTGTGTACCCGCGTCTACACGACGACCCCGAAGAAGCCGAATTCGGCTCTGCGCAAGGTCGCACGTGTCCGCCTCAACTCGGGGATCGAAGTCACCGCCTACATCCCTGGCGAAGGCCACAATCTGCAGGAGCACTCGATCGTGCTCGTGCGCGGCGGCCGCGTGCGTGACCTCCCGGGTGTGCGCTACAAGATCATCCGCGGCGCGCTCGACGCCGTCGGCGTGAAGAACCGCAAGCAGGCCCGCAGCCGCTACGGCGCCAAGAGGGAGAAGTGATCAGCGATGCCTCGTAAAGGACCCGCTCCCCGGCGCGATCTCGTCGCCGACCCGATCTACAAGTCCGTCGTCGTCACACAATTGATCAACAAGGTCATGCTGCACGGGAAGCGCAGCATCGCCGAGAAGATCGTCTACGACGCGATGGAGATCATCCAGAGCAAGCTCGAAGGCGACGATCTCGCGATCGACACCGTCAAGCGTGCGATCGACAACGTCAAGCCGCCGCTCGAAGTGCGCAGCCGCCGTGTCGGTGGTGCCACGTACCAGGTGCCGGTCGAAGTCCGACCTCGCCGCTCGACCACGCTGTCGATCCGCTGGATCGTCGACTTCGCTCGCAGCCGTCGCGAGAAGTCGATGGCGCTGTGTCTGGCGAACGAGCTGCTCGACGCCGCCAACGGCCTCGGCGCGGCCATGAAGCGTCGCGACGACATGCAGAAGATGGCCGAGTCGAACAAGGCCTTCGCTCACTACCGCTGGTGACCTGAGGGTCCCCACCAGAAGAATGTGACGAACCCGGGCCTCCGTGCCCGGGTTCGTTCGTGTCAGGGAGGAAAGAGATGACGATGTTGGCTCGATGGATCGCCGTGGGCGCGCTGCTCGCAACGACGACGATGTCGGCGCTGCCGGGCGGCCAGGTCACTGCCCACGAGGGGCCCGCAGAGGGGCCTGAGTTCAAGGCCCTCTCCGACCTCGCTGTGCACCTCGACACCGAGTCGTTGTCGCGCTCCGGCGGCGACGTGACGGTCGATGTCGCGTCGCGCAGTGGCGTGAACGATCTCGACGTGTCGTTGTCGTCGACCGGCCCGATCCGCGTCGACTCCGCGGCGGCGGCGGTCTCGGCAGGTTCCGACTCGATCGACCTCGTCGTGCAGTCGGTGACCGGAGCGGGCACCATCACCGCGGCGGTCTCGGGTGTCGACGCCGACGGCGAATCCGTCTCGGCGATCGATCGCCTCTGGGTCGACGAGCACGACGGCCAGGTGTTCGTCAGTGAGATCGGTCAACAAGACCTCGAGCTGATCATGGCGTCGTTCGGTGCGTCGACGAGTTCGGTCGACGAGATCATCCGGGGCGACCTGTCGGTCGGCCAGATCGAGGTCGAGCGGGCCGCGCTCGGCACATGCGAGGCCGACCGGGTGTGCGTCGAAGGCACTGCGATGTGGACCGACTCGGTCGGCAACCGTCACCCGGTGCCGGGCGCCGACGTCGAGGTCCGCCTCTCCGGCGACGCTGGCGCGGCGGCAATCGTGCGCACCGACGAGGCCGGCGTCTTCGAGGCCAGCCTGATCGGAGCCGAGAATCGCGACATGTTCGTGCGCATCCTCGCGTCCGGAGACGGCTTCGAGATCGTGCGGCGCGGCACCCTCCAGCCGCAGTTCATCGACAGCCCCACGATCACCGGGGTCCCGGCCGGGACCATCGTCGACGTGCCGCTGGTGGCGAACGGAGTCGACGACAACCACACGGCGTTCTCGCTGCACCATTCCATGGTCATCGCTCGTGCGTACCTTGAGACCGTCCAGCCCGAGACGCTGCCCGACGTCCAAGTCGTCTTCCCGTCGAACGGCTCGTTCTACGACGGGCTGCGGATCAACATGTTGCAACTCGACCGCTGGGACTGGGACGTCATGATCCACGAGTTCGGCCACTTCGTCGCCGAAGAACTCGGCACTCAACGCAACCCCGGCGGCCCGCACTCCGGGCGTGACAACCTGGCCGACGATCCCGGCCGTGGCAAGGACGAAGGCGTCCGTCTGGCGTGGGGCGAAGGCTGGCCCACCTACTTCGCCGTGTCGGCACTCGTCGAGATGGATGCTGCAGCGCTCGGCATCCCCAACGTCGGCGACACGCTGTATCAGGACACCGAAGACACGAACATCGTCAACGACCTCGAAGCCGACGCCCTCTTGGGCGAAGACAACGAAGTCACGGTGATGTCGGTGCTGTGGGACCTGTACGACGACGTCGACGACGGGCTCGACTCGATCGCCCTCGGCGACCAGTTCCTCTGGACGGCGATCGACGATGCTGACCCCGAGACGCTGACCGACTTCTACAACGCCGTCGCTCCCAACTCCGGAATCGAGTTCGGAGCGGAGAACTGTGTCTTCTCGCAGATGAACGTCGCCCCGCTTCTGGCGGGCGATGCGACCCAGACCATCGACGCGACCACGCCGTCGCCGGTCATCTCGTGGCGTGCCGGCAATGGTGGCATCTCGGGGGAGAACGACCGGTTCGTCGTCGAGTACCGCAACGCGACGGGCAGCGTCGTCCTGCACTCGTCGAGGACCACCACGGACCTGACCTACACCGCTCCGGACGACGTCTGGGCGTCGGTGGTCGCAGGTGCCGGGAACGCCGTCTCGGTGACCGTGACCGGTGTCGAGGTCCAAGCGCCACAGTCGGGCCCGTACCGCAGCTGCGAGCGCCGCTTCGTCTCCGGTGGTGGCGAGGCCGATTCGCCCTTCGAGTCGATCGAGCCGAAGCGGTTCGCCGACACCCGTCCGACGGGAGCGACGCTCGACGACCTGTTCGAGTCGGCCGGCCGTCGCACGGCCGGGTCCACCTACGACATCGAGTTCGCAGGCCGGGGAGACGTGCCCGCCGACGCCCGAGCGGTCGTCGCGAACGTCACGGCGGTCCAGGCGTCCGACGTCGGTTTCGTCACCGCGTTCGACTGCTCGACACCACGTCCGCTGGCGTCGTCGCTCAACTACACCGCCGGGGTGAACCTGGGCAACGAGGTCGTCATCTCGTTGAACGGCGACGGCCGGGCTTGCCTGTTCAGCTCGGCGTCCACTCACCTGACGGTCGACGTGGTCGGCTACGTGTCGACCGGCTCGCGCTTCTCGTCGGTGGCTCCGGCGCGCATCCTCGAGACCCGTACGGGCGGGCAGACGACCATCGACGGTCGCTTCGAAGGAGTCGGAGCGAACTCGGCCGAGGGTGAGCGCATCGTCACCATCGCCGAACGCGCGGGCGTTCCCACCGACGCGGCCGCTGCGGTGATCAACGTGACTGCGATCGGAGCGAGCGCCAACGGCTTCGTCACGGTCCACCCGTGTCTCGTCGACCTTCCACTCGCGGCATCGCTCAACTTCGTTCCCCGGACGAACCGGGGCAACGAACTGATCGCTCCGTTGGACGAAGACGGCGACATCTGCCTGTACACGTCGGAGCAGGTGCACCTCACGGTCGACGTCGTCGGATACGTGCCGTCGGCGACGCTTTTCGAACCGCTCGACCCGGCGCGGTTGCTCGACACGCGTGCGTCGGGCCGGACCATCGACGGAGGCGACCAGCAGACGGGCAAGCGCGACGCCGGCGACGAGTACGCGCTGCAGGTGGCGGGGCGCAACGGTGTCACGACACAGACCGACGCCGTCGTGCTGAACGTGACAGCCGTGCAACCGGAGGGCACCGGTTTCGTGACGGTGCACCCGTGCGAGGCCACGGTGCCGACGGCATCGAGCCTCAACCATGTCGACGGGGTGAACGGCGGCAACGAGATCGTCGCCAAGCTCGATGCCGACGGCCAGGTCTGTCTGTTCACGAGCAATGCGACGCACCTGACGGTCGACATCGTCGGATTGCTGGGTCGCTAGCGCGGTACGGTCGTCGGATGGGCCGACTCAGCGCTGCGCTCGACGTGATCTTCGAGCGTCGCCCTGCGCCGGGATCTCCTTGGCAGCTCGGCCCGATCGCGAGCCGTCGGCGTGAGGGGGCGGCGGTGACCGTCGGCGTGTTCGTGTATCGCGGTGTGTCGAGCGCCGAGGTCGACGAACCGGTCACGAAGCTGGCCGAACGGATGCAGGCCGACATCGTCCTCGTCGGGCCGGCAGTCGGTGAGATCCACGCAATCGAACCGTCGCGCCGGATCGTCGTCGACCACGTGGCAGCGACGGCGCCACCGATCGACGTGCTCGTGGTGCCCGGCGGCCTGGGCTGGAAGCAGGTCCTCGACGACCCGGAGCAGCGGAGGTGGCTGGCCGAAGCCGCGGGGTCGACGCGTGCCGTACTGGCGATGTCGACGGGCTCGCTGCTCCTGGCATCGGTCGGTCGACTCGAGGGTCGTGAGGCGACCGGCCATTGGCTCGCCGAACGGGATCTGGCAGCGCTCGGCGCCACCGTCACGTCGACTCGCACCGCCTCCGACGACGACGGCCGCATCGTGACCACCTCGGGCGCGCTGGCCACCATGGCGATCATCGACGAGTTCGCCGACCACGCTCGCTGGGCCGAGTGGATGCCTGACGCCTGAGGTCCGAGTCCGTCCGTCAGTCGGAGGCGAGGGTGCGACGGGCGGCGACGAGGCAGGCGGCGCCCGCCCCGATCATCATGAGCCCGATCGGAGCGAAGGCATCATCGAGTCCGCTTGCGGCGAACGGCTGCTGGTCGGGAACGGCCACTTCGGCCTCTGCGATGCCGGCGACCTCCGCCTCGTGGACGCGTATCCCGACGTCGCCGATGTGAACGATGATCTCCACATGAGAGAGATCGGCCGAAGTCGACCATCGCTTGAGGAACCGGCATCACCGAGCTGACGCCCGGACACTGACGGGTACTCAGGCCTCGTCGGGTGTGTCGGCCGTGGCGAAACCGGCGACCAACTGGGCGATCCGGTGGTGTGCATCGATCTCGGTCAGCCGAAGGTGGTCGTCGGTGATCCCCGTGACGACGACCTCGACCCGGACGAACTCGCCTTCGGCGGCGACGGCCAGTTCGTATCCGCCATCGTCGGTCTCGCTCACGACGGGACCCTGCGTCAACGCTCGGTCGAGTCGGATCCGACGCACCGACGGGTCGGTCTGGTCGTCGCCTTCGTGGTTCGGGAAGATCGACGCTTCGACGTCGCCCGAGCCGAGCAGCACGTGGTGGGCGGCGCGCAGCGCTTCGACGAGCGCCGATCGGCGTTCGTTGCTCGCCACCGAACCTGCCGTTTCGACCAGCGACGACGCAGTGACGTACCGGGTTGCGCGCACCGAGGTGGTCGCGTCGACCTGGTGGGCGACGAAGTAGCGGGCCTGGTCGGTGTCGACTGCAGAGATCTTCCAGTTCATGAAGAACGGCGAGCCGTCCTTGCGGTAGTTGACCGTCTCGCCGTGGAAGTTCTCGTCCTGTTCGAGTTGCGAGCGCAGGCGGTCCAGCATCGGCCGATCGGTGAGGGCGCCTTGCAGGAGGCGTGGTGTCGCGCCGAGGATCTCGTTCGAGCTGTATCCGGTCAGTGCACAGAACGCCGGATTGACGTACACGATCTCGGGGCCCGGTGCATCGAGCTGACCGGTGGTGATGCACATGGCCTCGCGCCCGGTCGTGACCGACCGGGCGATGAGTTGATCGAAAGCGATGCGGTCGGGCGGTGCTCCGCCGTGGCGAGGTTCTCGCTCCTCGACGGGGATTCCGAGTTGGGTGACGTCGAGGACGCGCGCGATGTGCGGCGCGGGGTCGACGATGACGAGAGTGGGTTGCGAAGCGTCGCGTCGAGCCTCGACGACCGCTGCGATCGCCGCCGACCCGAACACGCCGGCTCGTGAGAGATCGAGTTCGGTGATGGCCGAGGCGGCCAGCACGCTGCGCAGCGTGCTGGTGAAGAGTTCGCGATGCGTCGGGTCGCAGTCGCCGATCACGGAGACCACGGTGCGCTGAGCGCTGTTTCGGATGTTGAGTTGGAAGTTGTTTTCGAGACGGTGATCGGTGTTCATGACTTGATTCCCATTGTTGCAGTGACGTAATCGCCCGACACGGACCAGTCGGTGTCGGGCCAGAGAGACGAGGCGACGAAGATCCCGCGGCCGCGGATGGCGCCCGGGTCGGGCATGTGGTCGGGCAGCGTGACGGGGGTCCTCGCGATGTTGGTGACCGAGACGCTGTCGCGTGAGATCGCGATGGCGATCGGCTCGGACGTTCCCGACCGTATGCAGGCTTCGACGGCGTTCGCCAGCACCTCTGACAGAGCGGTTGCGAAGTCGTCTCGGTGCGTGCCGAGGTCCAGTGCGGCGAGAATCCGCTGACGGATCGCCGCGAGCTCGTCGAGATTCGGGTCGTTCCATGCCACGTATTCATTTGCCACGATGTTCTCCTGAAGGTTCGATGTGGGCGGTGAGCACGGCGACGTCGTCTTCGCTGTACTGCTCGGGCACCGACAGACGCGAGACGATGTCGGCGGCGCAGAACGAGTGGTCGGCGAGAACCCGCACCGTGGCCCGCAGTGCGTCGGCGCCGACATCGGGGTCGGAGGCGAACTGCTGGGTCATACCGTCGCTGTAGAGGACGATGCTGGTCGGGCGGTCGATGTCGAGTGACGACTGCTCGTAGGTCAAGTCGTCCGACGTCGTGACGCCGAGCGGAGGGCCGTGCGTCTCGCCTTGGTAGCGAGGAGTTCCGTCGGTCACGAACACCGGGTGAGGGTGCCCGGCGCAGCACCAGGTGATCCGGTCGTTGCCGGGGTCGAGGCGGGCGATGATCGCCGTCGTGATCGAGTAGCGGTATGCGTGGATCAGGTCTCCGACCTTGTCGGCGATCTCGGCGGGTTCGAGGCTGTCGTGGACCGCCGCTCGGATCCACGCGCGCACCGCCACCATCGCACCGACCGCCGGCGGACCGTGGTCGGCGACGTCGCCGAGCACCAGGTAGGTCTGGCCGGGCCGACTGTGGTCGTCGATGACGTCGAACCAGTCGCCTCCGGCGACGGAGAAGTCTCCCGCCGGTCGGTAGTACCCGCTCACCCGCAGGCCGTCGTTGGTCGACGCGACATCGCTCATCCCGAGGAGTTGATCGGTGAGTGAGGCCAGAGTCTGCTCGCTGGCCTGCTGGGTCTCGACGCGAAGAGCGGCGGTCGCTGCCAGGTGAGCGACGCTACGCAAAGCGATGCGCTGTGGACGCTCGAACGTCTGGTTGTCGGTGAAGATCGCGCCCAGTGCGCCGATCGGCCCGCTCGGCCGGGACTCGAACGGGATCACCGCCCAGCTCACGTGATCGGTGTCGGCGACGTCTTCCCACAGGTGGGGGTACTGGTCGATCAGTGCTTCGGCCGTCGAGAAGAATTGCGCTCTCCGGTCGACGATCGCGTCCGAGAAGGGGTCTCGTCCGGGCACTTCGGCGAATTCACCCCATCGGTCGATGAGGCGACGTTCGATGCTTCGGGACTGCACGAGTTCGTACATGCCGGGCCGCGTCATCAGCATGAACGAGCCGCCTTGTGCGCCGAGGGCGTCGAGGCCGGCGTCGAGCACTTCGGTGGCGACCTCGTCACGACTGGCCGCAGCGGTGAGTGCGCCAGCGAGTTCAGCCATCGCGCTGATCCCCCACGACGGGCCGAAATCCGGCGGAGCGTCACGCAACGACCGAGCCCATTCCGGCACGAAGAGGTCGCCTGCTTCGATGCGGTCGATCACCGCTTCGTCACCGGACACGACGATGACGCCTTCCACGCACCCGTCGGCGGTGATCGGGAGCGCGATGCGGTGTTCCAGGTCGTCGAAGAGGGCTTGGTCGGGCCGCCCGAGCTTCGACGTGATCGGCGCGATGTATCGATCGCGGTGTGTTCGCCCCGACCGGGCCGTCGCTGCGCGGACGTCGGTCGTGGACAGCGCGATGCCTCGCGTCAGCGCCGAGATGGCCTCGAACTGCTCACTGCGCGCGGCGTCGACGTGCGCTGCGCCCACCGGGTCGAGACGCCGACCTCGGAGGAGGTACAGCGAGACCGAAGATGCTCCCGCTCGTTCGATGAACTCCGAGCGCAACTCGGACCGGATCGATCCGGTCGTCGGTGGTAACGCCGTGGTCACGCCCACGTTCTAGCCCGTCCGCCGAGCCGACGTGATGCCGAGAATCGATTTGCGGGTTGCGGACCGTACGAGATCATGACGCACGTCCGAGGACTACCCCGGACCGACGCTGTTCATTCCTCGCGTTCGTCACGAGCGAGCCGAGCGACCGCAATGGCGGTCCTCGAAGGTCGCTCGGGGGTCGTCGTCAGAGGAGCTTGCGGTCGGCGACCCAGCGAGCGAGTTCGTTGCGGTTCGACAACTGCAGTTTGCGAAGCACGGCGCTGGCGTGCGACTCGACCGTTTTGAGCGAGATCGTCAGGCGGCGGGCGATCTCCTTGTAGGCGAACCCGCGTGCGAGCAGCCTCATCACCTCCTGTTCGCGCGGGGTCAGGAGGTCGAGTTCGGGGTCGGCGGCTCGAGTGTCGAGGTGGCCGGCGAATGCGTCGAGGACGAAACCCGCCAACTGTGGTGAGAAGACAGCGTCGCCGCCTGCGACCCGACGCACGGCCGAGATCAACTCGGCGGCTTCGCTCGCCTTCGTGAGGTATCCGCGGGCGCCGGCGCGGATCACCGAGATCACGTCGTCGGCTTCATCGGACACCGACAGCGCGAGGAAGTGCGTCGTGACGCCTCGTTCGATCGTCCTCGTGATCACGTCGGCGGCGGTGCCGTCGGGAAGGTGCACGTCGCAGACCACGACGCCGGGTCGTGACCGGACGATCGCGTCGACGGCGTCCGCGACGTCGCCCGCTTCGGCGACGACCTCGAACTCGGCCGACAGCGCGGCGCGCAGGCCCGAGCGGATCAGGGCGTGGTCGTCGATGAGCGCCACGGTGATGTCTGACGTCGTGTCGCTCACGTCGGTGTCCCGACCGAGGCCTCGACGGGAAGCGACAATTCGATCTCGGTGCCGCTGCCGGGCGAGGTGTGGATCGTCGCCCCGCCACCCGCTCGCTCCATCCGGGCGACGATCGAGTCGGCGAGCCCGTGTCGGTCGTCGCCGACCGCCGCCCGGTCGAACCCGACGCCTTCGTCACGGACGAACAGGTCGATCGATCCGGTGCGCCGCTCGGCGAACACGCTGATTCGCTCGGCGCCGGAGTGGCGGACTGCGTTCAGCATCGCTTCGCGGGTCGCAGCGATCAGCGGCTCGATCAGCGTTCCATCGAGGTCGTCTGTGTCGCCGACCGTGACGACGTCGATCGTCGCCGTCCCGTGCGTCTCGGCCTCGGCGGCGAGGTGGTCGAGGGCGGGCCGGAGGCGCAGACCGGCCGCAGTGGTGGATGGCGCTCCGAACAGCCAACTCCGCAACTCGCGTTCCTGTCGGCGGGCGAGCTGGCGGGTCACGGTCGGATCGTCGACTCGCTGTTGGATCAGAGTGAGCGTCTGCAGGACCGAATCGTGGATGTGAGCGTTGATCCGGGCCCGCTCGTCGGACCGGGCCCGTTCGAGGCGTTCGTGGTCGAGATCGCGCCCCATGCGCACGATCGACGGCGCCGCCACCAGGACCACCCCGCTCACCACGGCGAGAGCGATCGAGAACGAGATCGCGGCGTCGGCGATGTCGACCCGGGTGACGGCGAACGCGACGAACCCGCCGATCGTCACCATCAGGCCCACGACGACGCGGATGACCGCAGCGGCACCCCCTTCGTCCGACCGGGACCAGGCAATGAGCATCCCGGCGAGCACGAAGCCGACCGGCCACACCGCCAGGGCGAATACGGCGTTGGTCAGAGGGAGGAGAGCGAGCACGATGCCGAGGGTGATCATCACCACGGCGCCGGTGCGGTGAGTTGCCGTGGCGGCCTTGGGGAGCGGGACGTAGGTGCTCGCCAGACGCGGGGCGGCGAGAGCGAGCGCACCCCATGTGAGGGCATAGATGACGAGGCCCCATCCGCCGACCGTGAGCAGGACGACGAAGGCGGCGCGCACGACGAGCGGTTGCACGCCGATCTCGACGGCGATCGCGCTGGCGACGCCCCCGATCCACCGGTTGCCGGGATCGAGGCGCGGCACCTGCCACTTCGACGCCGTGACGTGCTGCTGCATGAGGAGATTGTCGCAGGTCCGGCCGCTCCTGACATCAGGGCGCGACCCTGACTCGACCCTGAGACGCGATCGCAGGATCAGGGTACGTTCGGGGAAACACCCGATGGTCGAGACGCTCGTGGACGTGGACGATGGTGACATGACGAACGAACACGACACACCCGACTCCGGCTTCGACTCCGGCATCGCCGCCGAGGCGTCCGACTCCGACACACTGCTCGACGAGAGTGTCCCGACACCGCCGCCTCCCGGGAGCCAGCCTCCTCCGGCGGCGAGCGGTCAGCCGTTCCCGCCGAGCGGGCCGGCGTCGCCGCAAATGGGGCTCGTGCGGGACCCGTACGCCGCGCTGGGCGGCATCGCCTCGGGCGTCGCCCATCGTTACGGGTGGAGCGTGGCTCTCGTCCGGTTGTCGTTCGTCGCCGTGTTCCTCGCATCGTGCGGCTTCGCGACGCTGCTGTACCTCGCAGCGTGGATCATCGTCCCGCGTGCCCGGTTCTGGCCGCCCGCCGTCGTCGGCGGACCCGGCGAACAGCTCCGAGGACGCGATGTCGGCATCGCCGTCGTGGCGCTCGGTGTGATCGCCCTCCTGGTCGTCGGCGGCGGCAACGCAGCGAGCGTCCTCGTCCCACTCGCTCTGGTGGGCGGCGGCATCTGGCTGCTCGCCCAGAACCAGCGTGCCGACACGCTCCCGCCGCCCGCTGCTGCCGACGCCGTGCCGAATGCCGGGCCGATTCCGACTTTCGCCACCGAACCGGCCCCGCTCGGAATGCCCGTCGCTCCCGTCACCCGCAAGCGCAAGTGGCTGTTCCGCTCGCTGATCGTGGGAGCCGTGCTCGCGCTGATCGCGCTCATCGCCCTCCCGATCGCACTCATCTCCGAGGTCGAATGGGATGACGTGACCTACACGATCGGCAACGACGACTTCCTCGCCGCTCGGTACGCCCCCGACACCATTCTCGAGCTGCCGTCACGGATCTCGACCGACAACGGCCGCATCGAGGTCGACCTCACGAACATCCCGGCCGCCGAGTTCGCCGACCTCACCGAGCCGATCCCGCTCGACCTGCGAGTCGGTGCCGGCGACATCGATCTCGTCCTTCCGGCGGGCCTCGACGTTGCCGTGGACGCTCAGGCGGGAACCGGCTCGATCGACGTGTCGGGCGCCGACCTGGTCGGTGCGACCATCAGCGGCGACAGCGTGAAGGCGACGGGCGCCGACCCCGTCGTGATCATCACGGCGACGGTCGACGACGGATCGATCGAGATCGAGACCCGGCCCTGAACAGACGTCACGCCCAGGGTTGGGAGGTGGGATGCGGCGATACACTCGGCCGCCGTGCCCGCCTCCGCGTGTGCGCACGAACCCGGTCCGGAATGTCCTGATCGGCACGCCCTTTGAGAGTCCAAGACGTACGGAAGTAGTGACAAGCATGGCCAAGCGAGAGTTTCCCCTGGAGCGCACCCGCAACATCGGGATCATGGCGCACATCGACGCCGGCAAGACGACCACCACCGAGCGCATCCTCTACTACACCGGCAAGAGCTACAAGATCGGTGAAGTGCACGACGGCGCCGCGACCATGGACCACATGGCCCAGGAGCAAGAGCGTGGCATCACGATCACGTCGGCCGCCACCACGTGCGTCTGGGACAACCACCGCATCAACATCATCGACACCCCTGGCCACGTCGACTTCACCATCGAGGTCGAGCGTTCGCTGCGCGTCCTCGACGGAGCGGTCACCGTGTTCGACTCCGTCGCCGGCGTCGAGCCCCAGACCGAGACGGTGTGGCGTCAGGCCAACACCTACAACGTGCCCCGCATGTGCTTCGTCAACAAGATGGACCGCATCGGTGCCGACTTCTACCGCACGGTCGACATGGTCATCGAGCGCCTGCAGGCCAACCCGCTCGTCATCCAGCTGCCGATCGGCGCCGGTGGCCCCGAAGCCGTCAAGGCCTTCGAAGGCATCGTCGACATCGTGAAGATGAAGGCGCTCGTCTGGCGCAACGTCGACGAGAAGGACCTCGGCGCCAGCTTCGAGGTCGAAGACATCCCCGACGACATGGTCGACCAGGCCAACGAGTACCGCGAGCAGATGATGGAAAGCATCGCCACTCAGGACGAGGCCCTCATGGACGCCTACCTCGGCGGCGAAGAGATCTCCGAGCAGACCATCAAGGACGCGATCCGCAAGGGCACGCTGGCCTTCGACTTCGTTCCGATCCTGTGTGGCTCGGCGTTCAAGAACAAGGGCGTCCAGCCGATGCTCGACGCCGTCGTCGACTTCCTCCCGAGCCCCCTCGACATCCCGCCGGCCCACGGCACGATCACCAAGGGCGGCGAAGAGATCGACCTGTACCGCGGCCCCGAGGACAAGGAGTTCGCCGCCCTGGCCTTCAAGATCGTCGCCGACCCGTTCGGCAAGCTCACCTACTTCCGGGTGTACTCCGGCGAGGTCAACAAGGGTGAAGAGGTGTACAACTCGGTCAAGGAAGACCGTGAGCGCCTCGGCCGCATCCTGCTGATGCACGCCAACAACCGCGAGGACCTCGACGTCGCCATGGCCGGAGACATCGTCGCCGGCCTCGGCTTCAAGAACGTCACCACCGGCGACACGCTGTGCGACAAGAACGACCCCATCATCCTCGAACGGATGGAGTTCCCCGAGCCGGTCATCCACGTCGCCATCGAACCCAAGACCAAGTCCGATCAGGAGAAGCTCGGCAAGGCGCTCAAGTCGCTCTCCGACGAGGACCCGACCTTCCGCATCCGCTCCGACCACGAGACCGGCCAGACCGTCATCTCGGGCATGGGTGAGCTGCACCTCGAAGTGCTCGTCGACCGCATGCAGCGCGAGTTCAGCGTCGAGGCGACCGTCGGCAAGCCGCAAGTGGCCTACCGCGAGACGATCACCAAGGAAGTCACGAGCGTCGAGTATCGCCACATCAAGCAGTCCGGTGGTACCGGTCAGTACGCCGTGGTCAAGATCGACATGGCGCCGAACCCCGGTGGCGGCTTCGAGTTCGAAGACAAGATCACCGGCGGCAAGATCCCGCGTGAGTACATCAACCCGACCGCCCAGGGTCTCGAAGCGGCCATGGACAACGGCGTGCTCGCCGGCTACAACACCGTCGACGTCAAGGTCAGCCTCGTCGACGGTTCGGCGCACGACGTCGACTCCTCCGAGATGGCGTTCAAGATCGCCGGCCAGCAGGCCTTCCGCAAGGCCGCCGAGATGGCCAAGCCGGTGCTGATGGAACCGATCATGAAGGTCGAAGTCGTCACCCCCGAGGACTACATGGGCGACGTCATGGGCGACATCAGCAGCCGTCGTGGCCGGATCGGCCAGATGGAAGCGCGCGGCAACACCCAGGTCGTCAACGCGACCGTCCCGCTCTCGGAGATGTTCGGTTACAGTACCGACCTCCGCTCGCGCACCCAGGGGCGTGCGACGTACACCATGCAGTTCGAGGAGTACCAGCAGGTACCCGCCGCGATTGCTGACGAGATCATCAAGCGCGTCCGCGGCGAATAAGCCGCAGCCGAGCACACCCGTTCTTTGACAACCCACGAAGCTGCTCTCACCGGAGTGCAGCGAATACCGACATCGAGAGAAGAGATACTGCAATGAGCAAAGAGAAGTTCGAGCGGAACAAGCCGCACGTGAACATCGGCACCATGGGTCACATCGACCATGGCAAGACCACCCTGACGGCTGCGATCTCGAAGACTCTGTCGGATCGTGGTCTGGCTGATTTCACTGATTTCGAGGGGATCGACAAGGCGCCGGAGGAGAAGGCGCGTGGTATCACGATCTCGATCTCGCACATCGAGTACACGACGGAGAACCGTCATTACGCGCACATCGACATGCCGGGTCACGCTGATTACATCAAGAACATGATCACCGGTGCGGCTCAGGTGGATGGCGCGATTCTGGTGGTGGCTGCGACTGATGGTCCGATGCCCCAGACCCGTGAGCATGTTCTTCTTGCTCGTCAGGTGGGTGTTCCGTACATCGTGTGTGCGTTGAACAAGTCCGACATGGTCGATGACGAAGAACTCCTCGAGTTGGTCGAGATGGAAGTTCGCGAACTCCTCAGCGAGTACGAGTTCCCGGGCGATGACGCTCCGGTGGTGCACGTCAGCGCGTTGAAGGCTCTTGAGGGTGATGCGGATGCTCAGGAGAAGGTCATGGAGTTGATGGCTGCGTGTGACG
>Ga0209303_1000433_pt1 | contig 33169 bp, 16 predicted proteins | sample SidtaG_3_FD_187449 | JGI IMG/M metagenome (GOLD analysis project Ga0209303, IMG submission 187449) | Marine algal microbial communities from Sidmouth, United Kingdom - Sidmouth_Asex1 metaG (SPAdes) (version 2) | ecosystem: Host-associated > Algae > Red algae > Unclassified | place: Sidmouth...
GAAAGGCGTCGTCATCGATACCCGCTACGACTGGGAAGGCGTAAAGCGTCCCGAGTTGCCGATGCACGAAACCGTCATATATGAGGCGCACGTGAAAGGGCTTACCCAGCAGCACCCCGACATTCCTGAAGAGTTGCGCGGCACTTATGCCGGTCTGGCGCACCCGACCATCATCGAGTACCTCAAGGACCTGGGTATTACGGCCATTGAGCTGATGCCCGTTCACCATTTCGTACAGGATGACCGGCTGGTGAAGATGGGCCTGCGCAACTACTGGGGCTATAACAGCCAGAGCTTCTTCGCCCCCCACGCCGATTATGCCGCCAGCGGTCATGCCGGCGAGCAGGTACGGGAATTCAAGGACATGGTAAAAAAGTACCATAAAGCCGGGCTGGAGGTTATTCTCGACGTCGTTTATAACCACACCGCCGAAGGCAACCACTACGGACCCATGATCGGGATGAAGGGCCTCGATAACTGGAATTACTACCGCTTGAAGCAGGACGAGAAACAGTATTATATGGACTACACCGGTACGGGTAACACGGTCAATATGCTGTCTCCCCGAACCCTGCAACTGGTGATGGACAGTCTCCGCTACTGGGTCGTTGAAATGAAAGTGGACGGCTTCCGTTTTGACCTGGCCAGTGCCCTGGCGCGCGGCCTCTACGAGGTCGGTAAACTCAGTACTTTTCTCGATACCATCCATCAGGATCCCATCATCAGTCAGGTGAAACTCATCGCCGAACCCTGGGATGTAGGCCCCGGTGGATATCAGGTAGGAAACTTTCCCGTGCTGTGGAGTGAATGGAACGGTAAATACCGCGACAACGTCCGCTCTTTCTGGCGGGGGGATGAGATCGGGGTGGGGGAACTGGCTTATCGCCTCAGCGGCTCTTCCGACCTGTACGAACTTAGCGGACGCCGGCCCAGCGCCAGTGTGAACTTCATCACCGCCCACGATGGTTTTACCCTGCGCGATCTTTACAGCTACAACGATAAACACAACGAAGCCAACGGGGAAGGCAACCGCGACGGAGACGACAACAACCACAGCTGGAACTGCGGCGCAGAGGGCCCGACCGATGACCCGGCCATCAACGCTTTGCGTACCAAAATGCAGCGCAACATGCTGGCAACCCTGTTTCTGAGCCAGGGCGTTCCGATGCTCACCATGGGTGATGAATACGGCCGGACGCAGGGGGGCAACAACAACGCTTACTGTCAGGATAACGAAATCAGTTGGTTCGACTGGCAGTGGACTGAAGAGCAGCGCCTCCTTCATCACTTCACCCGTGCGCTGATCCAACTGCGCAAGGAGAACCCCATTTTTCACCGCCGCCGTTTCTTTAACGGCCGTAAGATGGAAGACAATACGCTGGGGGATATTCTGTGGGTCAATGCGACCGGTCAGGAGATGAATGGCGACGACTGGTCCAATTCCCGCACCCGTAGCCTGGGAATGATCCTGAACGGCGAAGCAATGATCGAGTTCGATGAGCGCGGCCGCCGCGTCAAAGACGATATTTTTCTCCTCATCCTCAACGCCTGGCACGAAGGGGTGGAGTTCACTTTACCGGGGGTAGGCAAACTAACGCACTGGAAATGCCTGCTGGATACCAATGAGGGAATCATTCCCTTGAGTACGGAGGAGGCGGCGCATACCAACGTAATCCTCTCTCCCCGCTCCCTCTCGCTATACGTCCTGAAAAACCAGCAAGCCAACCGTACCCCGGAGGGCAAACGCCGGATCAACATCGTGGATCAGATCCGTAAACTATGGGACATGATCCAGGAGTAACGCCGGTACCGAGCTACTAAAATCACCGCTACGGGTAGTTCGTACCGCTATGACGATCACAAGATTGAAGGTATAGTTTCTTTTTAGGACGAAGAGCCTGACCTGAAGTATAACTCGTTCGAAGAAGACCTCGAGTACTAACTGACTATTACCGGGAACTGGGACTGAATGCGTTTTATGCATCCGGCGTTTGCGCCGGCAACTGCGGTATAAAATTAACTTAAGCCCTGAAATCGATCGCGGTGCGCGTGCTCGGCTACAAGCCACTATATTGTGGCCTCAACCCTCTGAATATGTATACCATCGGCTACGACATCGGCTCCTCTTCTGTTAAAGCGGCCCTCGTGGAAGTAAGCTCCGGCAAAGTTCTGACGCGCGTTACCGCCCCCGCTACCGAGATAGGAATGGACGCCCCCGAGGCGGGCTGGGCCGAACAACATCCGGCGGACTGGTACAAATACGTCGTAGCTGCCACGCAGGATATTCTGGCGCGGACGCAGGTGCAAAGTGAGGACATTAAAGCCGTTGGTATCGGCTATCAGATGCACGGGCTGGTGTTGGTCAATGAAGCCCACGAAGTCGTCCGTCCCGCCATCATCTGGTGCGACGGCCGGGCGGTGGCTACCGGAGCCAAAGCGTTTAAAGCCATCGGCTCCGATACCTGCCTGACGCACTGCCTCAACAGCCCCGGCAACTTTACCGCCGCTAAACTCAAGTGGGTAGCCGATAATGAACCCGAAAATTATAAAGCCGCGCGCTACGCTATGCTCCCCGGAGACTACATCGCATTGCGCCTCACGGGCGAAGCCACCACCACCGTCACCGGCCTCAGTGAAGGTGTATTATGGGACTTTAAAAACGATGCCCTCGCCAGCCTGGTCATGGAACAGATGAACCTCGATCAAACTAAAATCCCCCGGCGGGTACCGGCTGTAGGTAATCAGGGGGGGCTTACCGCTGCGGCCGCAAAAGAGCTGGGCCTGAAGCCCGGTACCGTGGTGGGCTATCGTGCCGGCGACCAACCCAATAACGCCCTTAGCCTTAACGTACTGGCTCCCGGTGAAGTCGCTGCCACGGGTGGTACGTCCGGGGTCGTTTACGGCGTCACCGATCGGCTGGCTTTCGACCCCGGCCAGCGGGTAAACTCGTTCGCCCACGTCAACCATCAGAGCGAAGCGCCCCGAATCGGTGTTCTGTTGTGTATTAATGGTGCCGGTATCTTGCACCGCTGGATAAAAAATTTACTGGGGGACTCCGTTGGTTACGGCGACCTTGAAATTATGGCCGCAAATGTTGCCGCGGGTTGTGACGGCCTGCACTTTTTACCCTTTGGTAACGGTCCCGAGCGCATGCTGGGCAATAAAAATATTGGTGCCCACTTGTTGGCCCTCGACCTGAACCGCCACGGCAGCGCTCACGTTGCCCGTGCCGGCCTGGAAGGTATCGCCTTCGCCTTCGTCTACGGAATGAAGGTGATGAAAGAACTGGGCGTCGACCTGAGTGCCATCCGTGTTGGTAATGATAATCTTTTCCAGAGCGACATTTTTAGTACCACTATCGCAACCCTCACCGGAGCCACCATCGAGATACACAACACTACCGGTGCGGTAGGTGCTGCCCTTGCGTCCGGGGTTTCGGTCGGCTTAACGGACTCACTTGGCGACGCCGTCGGCCGGCAGGAAGTTATGAAACGGATAAAACCCGGAACCGAACGAAAAAAAATAACCACTGCTTACAATTTGTGGGTTACATCACTAGAAAAATTGATGATGTAGGACAAAGAAATCTGAGTCGGACTTTGCTGACGACCAGATAGGATGTCAGAAGGTTTTACTTCCGCCATTTCTCAGCGTTTATCCGTAGAAGAAGTATAGCCCCTGTATAAAGGGGAAAATTTCTCGGCATCTAAAATTTCCACCTTCTTTTCTTTAAAGTATGAAAAACAGCTTGTCGCTATCCACTCATCTTCGGGATGTCATGTTCATTGTGCTTGGCGTCATCTCCGCCGCCTTTGGTCTGGAAAGCTTTTTGCTGCCCAACCACTTTATCGACGGCGGGGTGACGGGAATTTCCTTACTGCTTGTGGAAGAGACGGGCTGGCCGCTTTCGGTGCTGCTTTTTCTGGTCAATATTCCCTTTCTCGTCTTGGCAAGAATCGTCATCGGACGCGCTTTTTCAGTTAAAACGGCGGTAGCCATTACTCTCTTGGCCCTGACCATCTTCTTCATTCATTTTCCGGAACTGACCGAAGATAAATTACTGGTAGCGGTATTCGGAGGGTTTTTTCTGGGAACCGGTATCGGTTTGTCCATGCGGGGAGGTAGCGTTTTAGACGGAACAGAAGTACTGGCGATTTTTCTCAGTCGCAGAATTGGCTCAAAAGTAAGCGATTGGGTAATTATCATCAATGTCCTGATATTCGGGATAGCGGCCTACATACTCTCCGTAGAGCAGGCGCTCTATTCGGTGCTGACTTACTTCGTCGCCATGAAAGCCCTCGATTTTATCATTGACGGCGTGGAGGAGTACACGGGAGTTACGATCATCAGCCGCCTGAGTGAAGAAGTCCGCCGGACGCTGGTAGAAGAAATGGGAACCGGCGTCACAATCTATCGGGGTAGGGGAGGCTACCGGACCCGGGATGAAGGCGAGGAGATGGAGATCATCTATACCGTCATCACCCGTCTCGAGATCAGTAAACTGAGCCGGCTTGTGCTAGCCGTTGATCCAAAAGCGTTCATCACCATGAGCAGCATCAACGATACCCGGGGGGGAATGGTAAAACGAAAAGGGGTTCATTAGCCTTATTGCATGGTTGTCGAAAAATGTGTAAACATCGCTCATTAGCACGAGTCTTTAACCTTGTGGTTATGCAATAAAAGAAAGGATGATTTCCTTTCTCGCGTTGTTCACTTAAACGATTTTAGTCAAAATTGTGAACTTGCTGCCTACTTGATATGAGTGGTCGTTTAGTCCGGAATAAAAGAAGCACTGTGATGTTTACCCGTTTCGGTTTTGTAAAGATCTCAGGATTCCCAAATCGCAAAAGCCCCACCACTCTTGCGAGTAGCGGGGCTTCCACGTAGCATCGACCAGTGATCGATACCTTTCTGTCGGCTTTCGGGCCGACAACATCAGTTACTTGACAACCACCATCTTCTTGGAAGCGGTGAAGTCGCCACTCGTCAGCGTGTAGGTCAGTACACCCGTAGCCTCGATGTTCATCAGCTCAACGCGGTTCATACCGGCGTTGGCCTCGATCTGGCGCGTAAGGATCTGGCGGCCGGCGGCGTCCTGTACCGTCAGTGTGGCGGTACCGGCCGTAGCCAGCTTGAAGCTGATGTTCGTCACTTCCATCACGGGGTTAGGCGTGTTCTGGAACAGTGCGTTGTCGGCAACCGTCTGTGCCAGACCCGTGAAGGCCAGGTTCAGAGCGTTGCTCATTCCGTTCATCGCTACACCTTCACGTACCGTGATGGCATCGCTCAGGGTGATCATCTCGCTCAGCAGACCCGCCTCGGTAGCGCGTACTTCCAGCGTCAGGCTCGCCTCGCTGCGCAGCGCGGCGGCGATCAGGCCCTCGGCGGCGCGGTTCAGGTTCAGACCGCCCTCACCGGCGTAGTCGGCGGAGACCAGCTCCAGGCCGGCGGCCAGTTCGATCGTGCCCTGGAATCCCGCCAGGTGAGCTCCGTCCAGTACCACGGTGTGGGTCTGGCCGGCCTCCAGGCTGGCGTCATCGGCGTTCAGCGTCTGGGCGCTACGGCCGTTGTTGCTTACCAGGTCACCCATCATGATGGCGATGAAGTCGGCGGCGCGCACGCTGCCGTTCAGGTCGTTCACGTTGTACACTTCGGGGAAAGTGGCCGCGTAGGGGTTGCTCACGTCGATGTCGGCATCCGCCGTGACGAAGATCCAGTTGCCGGCCGCAAAGCCGTCGGTCAGACCCAGGATCGCCCGGCTGCTCGTTACGATGTCGCGCACGTCGTGCTCCCCGTCGCGGTTAACGTCGGCGGCGATGTAGTCGTAGGGGCTGTCGAACTCCTGCGTACCCAGGATCTGGGCGATACCGGCCACCAGGTCGGACGTCTTCACGTCGCGGCTGCTGAACGGAGTGCTGTAGGCAGGCTGGATGGTGTAGTCACCGCCCAACTCAACGTTCTCGAACTCGAAAGCACCCTGGTCGTCGGTCAGCATCGTCATCGCCATGTTGCCCGTCAGGCTCATGGAAACGCCTTCCACCGCTTCGTCGGCCGGGGTCAGTACCAGACCGCTCAGGTCACCGGTGCTGCCGCCACACCACGGCTCGTTGTCCTGCACTTCCACCACTACGGTACAGAAGTCGGGCGTTGAGCCCTGGTCGTCAAAGGCGTAAACGCGGATGCTCAGGTCACCACGGTCGGCACAGCTGATGTCGTCGAAGCCGACGATACCCACAACGGGTACGAAGCCGTTCACCTCCGTATCGCTGGTGCGGTAGATGCTGTACTTGGTCACGGGGTTACCCAGGCAGTCCAGGATCGGGCTGGCGATGAAGTCACTCGCCCAGATGGCGGCTACGCCACCTCCGTTGCCGTCGTCCATCAGCGTGACCGTCAGCGTCTGAATACAGATCGGCGTCGGCGTGCGGTCGGCAGCTACGCAGAACTCGATGATCTGAACGTCGGAGTTGCCACAGCCGTCGGAAGCGCGCACGCGGATGGCGTGCTCACCGGCCGGTATGTTCGTCAGGTTAACGGTGAAGTTGCCCTCGCCGTCGCTGCTCGTGTTGTTCGTTACCAGAACCGTGCGGACGAATCCGGCACCGGCTACGTAGTCGGCGTCAAGCTCGACGGACACCACGGCGTCGGAACACGCGTCCAGGGCCGAGAACTCCAGTACCACCGTGGCGGAACAGTCGGCGTTCGCGCCGGCGAAGCATCCCACAGGCTCGTCGAAGTCGATGACCGGAGCCACCTCGTCGTAGATCTTGACGAACTGGACGTAGCGGAAGAAACCGCGGCTGTCCGCGTCGTTGTCGCCGTAGTCGTCGTCGTCACCGTCGCCGTCCAGGTTGTCGTCAACCGGCTGGTCGCGCTGGGGTGCGTTGGGGCTGAAGACACGGTCTTCGAACAGCGTCATGAAGGCGCGGTCGTCGTCCGTCGTCGCCGTCGAGACACCGGGCAGTACGTTCACGTACAGCGGATCGGCTTCCAGGTCACGTGGCTGGCGCCGGCGGTTATTCACGCCGTCACCGTCCCGGGGTACCAGGTAAGGCTCACCGAAGGTGTTGTACTCACACCAGTTCACTACGTCGTAAGTGATGCGCAGCTTGAAGCACTCTTCTTCAGCGTCCAGGGTCCGCAGCGTGTCGACGTTGTCCACCACCGTGATCAGGTCACAGGCCAGTTCCTGAGCGTCGACCACGTCGTAATCGGGGATGATGGCACAGTCGCTCGATACATCGACGGGGAAGACCAGGCGGTAGTCGTGCACGCCGTCCACGCGGATGCGCTGGATACAGTTGTTCGTGTTCGAGAAACCGGCGTCGTCCGTGGAGATGAACGTACGCGTGAAGCGACCAACGCCACAGCTGTTCACGTCACCGCTGATGCGCTGCGTGATCGCCGTGCCACAGTTGTCCAAACCGGCGGCGGTGCCGAACAGGGCGTCGAGCGTCCCGTCGGTAGCGTCCATGATGTCGGCGGGTAGGGACGTGTTGTACTCGTCGCAGGTGATCACCACGTCACCGGGGGCAACACAACTCGGGGCCAGCTTGTCCTCCACGAGGACGTCCAGCCAGCAGAAATTGGAGTTGCCCAGGGCATCCGTTACGCGCAGGCCAAGGCGTACGGTACCGAGATCGTCACAGGTAAGTACAATCTGATCACGGTAACCTCCGATGGGAAGATCGTCGGCACCTACACGAGCAATGGCCCGCGTGATACCGGAACAATCATCGTAAGAACCATTATCGATGTTGGCGGGCGTCAGTACGGCAAAACCATTGTTGGCACCACCGGAGATGCTGATGTTCAGACCGTTCTCACAGATGGCGACGGGGGGCGTCTGGTCCTGTACGACGAAGTCGAAGTCCTCCGTGCCGGAGTTGCCGCACTGGTCGGTGTAGGTGTAGCGCAGGATGTGGCGACCGGCCGGGATGGCCGAGCTCAGCTCGGGTGAACCGCCGGGAACGACGGTGAAGGCACCGATGGGGCTGCCGGAAAGGTTGCGGTTGGGGTAGATCACGGCCGTAATGTCCACGTTCGCACCGGAACAGTTGTCAACGGCGGTTACGTCGTCAAGGCGCAGGAAGGCCGCACAGATGTTGCCGGCGTTGGTGCCGAAGACGATGTCGCCGTCAGCGTTGACCGGACCGCGGGGGCCGGTGAAGACCGGAGCGGTCGTGTCGCCAACTTTCACCACCTGGGTGAAGGTGCGCACGTCGCCGGGCTCACACCAGTCGATGACGGTGTAGGTACGGACGAACTTGTAGGTGAAGGGGCAGGTAACGATGGGGTCACCGTCGGAGAAGGTAACGCCGATGTTGCATACCGCCTGACCGTTCTGAAGGGGAAAGGTGCGATCACCAACGGCGAGGAAGGGGAAGTCGCCGGAGCGGGGAGCGGGGTAGTCGGCGCGGGTCGGGTTGGCAATGCCACACTGCTCGTAGTTGACCACCACTTCGATGTTGTCGGCGTCGAGATCATCCAGGGAAGGACGAGCGAACTCCAAATCGAAAGAAGTAGTTACGGAAGGGTTGCCTTCACCGGCGGCGGCGGTGCAGATCGCCACTTCGGTAGCTGTGAACGTACGTACGATGGTAATGTCATCACAGTTAGCATCAGCGGTTGGCTCAACTACGTCGTTGACACAGATCTCGAGCCGAGCGGCACAGCCGTCGGAGAAAACCGGTAAAACGGGGGTAGTGGTGCCGGCACGAAGGCGAGCGTTCAGCGCAGGAGACATGGAGCCGGCAATGGTAGCACCAGACTGGGCGTTAACCATGTAGCAACGGCTTACGGAAACGGGCAAAGTGGTAAGGTTATTACCATCAAAGTCTACGCAAAGCAACTGAACGTCAGCGGGAGTGGTAACGACTGCGGGAGGCGTTTTGTCTTCCGCGTTGATCGTACCCCAGGTGGTAACGAAGTTACCAACGGAGAACTCACCATCCATAACAACGGGTGCAAAAACGAAGTCCGTAAGGGTGATTTCAGAAACAACACCGTCATCTTCAGTATCTTCATTTACCGTCAGTGTAATTACGTCACCAGCAGATACTTCCAGTTCGCTGATGCGGGCACGGAAAGCGACGAGATCGTCGTCCCCGTTGATTGGATCCTGCAAAGAGTTGGCGTATACAACTACACCTTCAAAGTTTACCTGGATAATGTCGATCTCGTCACCTACCGACTGGCGGTCACCTTCGATGACCAAAGAAGCAAATCCATCCTCGACGAAAGTAATGTCAATGGTGGTAGTACCATCGTTGTCATTACCGGTAATCACGAAAGACTCAGCGCTACTAACAACGGAAGGACCATCTTCCGAAATGGTAACGTTACCGCCTGCGGGGTCGAAGTCTCCAATAAAACCGAAATTTACATCGGGACCGGTAGATTCGTTAACAGTTACACGGTATTGGAAAGTACCACAGCCGTCAACGATGGGCCCGTTGGCGGGGTTTCCGTCCATTACCACAACATCAAAGGCTGAGGTGGGAACACTGATACCGTTACCATCGAAGTCAAAGTCACCGGAAAGTACCATTTCAGGAATTACCAGTCCGGTACACGCTTCATTCAGAGTAAGGTTGACAGCGTTAATACCCGCAAGGTTAACGTTCTCTACGGGTAATACGAATGGGGAAACGAGGGGAGCAACGACGAGGGCGGAAACGCCCATGGTACCGGAATCTCCACCGGAAAGGTCGTAAATGTTCATCGTCCAGGTACCGGTAACGGACTCATCAGCAAAGGCTGCGTTCATGAATCCACGCTCTGCAACGTAAGACGCATCCGCGAAAGGAGTGGCGGCGTCCTGAATGTTCTCACCAGCGGCATCATCAAAAACAACGTTTTCATAGTTGTCACTGCTACCACCATTAGCTAATGTAATGGTGTGAACGGTACCGGCGGGAGAAGTCAGGTCGATGTAGAGATCACCCGACCAGGTATGGACGAGATCAACCTCAAGGGTAAACGCAACATCATCGTTGATGCGGCCATCGGCAGTTACATCAAAAGTAACTACCGTTGGCGTGAAAGGAGCACCACCCGTGCCGACGGCGGGGATGGGATCACCAACGCTGGAACCAGCGAAGGTCTGGGCTGTTAGCGCAATACTGCACAGGCAGCATATTGCTAACAAAAGCAATTGTTTAAATCTTTTCATTAGGATTACGATTAAAAATGGAAAAAAGGAGCCCCGGACCGGGACTCAATATATGGTTATTCGTCATCCGGTCTATAAAGCCGGTTATAATTATTGTCTCTTCTAATTGTCTCTTCTGTTGTGTAAAGCTACTAATGGATATGATCCAAGCCAAGTAACGTTTCAGTTTTAAGACTTTTTTTCGTAAAAAATCTGATGTCACTAACAAAGTCGCGCTTTTGTCGTTCAAAGCCAGTGTTTTAAGTACTGCGCGTCAACCATTCTTTGTACCTGCGGCCGCGCCTTATATCTTTTGTCCTCAAAACCACCCTGTTCGTGGACGAATTAGTTGTGTGTTTAACTAAAAACGGCCCACCCGAAATTACGGGTGAGCCGAGTCTTTTAACTATTTGTGCGCTGGATTAAAAACGCAGCGTAACGGTTTCACCGATACCACAACCTACTTTGATCCTCTTACCCGCTTCGTCTCCACGCTGGAACGCTTCGCTCTTGATGGGCATCGAGCCGCGGTAGTTGGCAATCCGGCGGTTAACGTCTCCGGCTACGGAGCCATCAATCCGCTTGGCGTAATTGTACTTATCAATTGCCGCCAGTACCGCCAGGCGCTGTTGGTAAGAATCGCCACAGCTGCTGCCAAGGCGGGCATAGATATCACCGACCATCATGACCGGCTTACCCCAGCCCGGATTGAGCGATGATGCTTTGTTGGCATTCTGGCGGGCGGCGCCATACTGCTTGAGCTTACCCAGCTGCAGGGCAGCGATCTGGTAGTACGCCTGTGCTTTCTTTTCGTCGTCGTCACCTCCGTCGATGGCATCCTGGTAACGCTTGATGGCACCGGTGTAGTCACCGTCGTCTACCATAAGACTGGCGTCATAAAGGGGATTGTTCTGGCGGCGAGTGGCTTCCTGTTCGGCGGACTTGGTGGCGTAGATGGCGTCGTACTGCGCTTTTACCCGGGCAATATCGGCATCGTTCTCCGGACAGCCCTGCTCCTTAAGCTTGTTCATGATGTAGCGCATCACTTCCAGGTTCTCTTTGTTCTCCTCGAAACCCGGCATGAGGTCGGCTTTGAAGTAATCACAATCAAAGATCTGATCGGCGTACTCCAAAACACTTGCGTCGAGGTTGGCCTTGCCGGCTTCCCAGTAAGTTACGTAGTCTCCGCCTTTTTCAATGTTGAAATCGGCTATTTTGCCGGCTTGGTCGTACAGTTTGCGCACCCGATCCTTTTCGATCTGTTCGGTCTTAAAGAAGTAACCGAGCAGTTGCCCGAGCGGGGCAAGAAAAATGTACTCACTATCATTCCCACCTTCGGTCATGCCATCTTCCAGCACGTCGAGGGCTTCCTGACTGTACCCCTGGAGGTAAAACATATCGTACCCTTTACGATTGGTCAGATAGCCTTTGGCACCGGGGTAACAGGCTTTCTCCTCGTCGTAAAGTTCGAAGAGACGGGTCAGATGCGCTTTCTTTTTAGCCTCATCCGTTTCCTTGGCGGCCAGCGCGCGGTAAAATTCGCGACCATCGGTGTAGTGAAAAGGACGACCACCGTCGGCTGCGGGAGCAATACCGTATGCGATCTTCCAGTTTTCAAATGCGCTGCTGAACTCATCTTCGGAGAGCGTGCTGAAATCATCCGCACCTTTGACGAAGTTACGATAAGCAACGTGTGCGTTTTCGGCCTTTTCCTTCTCGCTGGAATCTTTCCAGTTGGTGCACTGGGCGTTCATCGTACCGACACAGGTACTTAGCACCAGTAGAAGAGCAACGGCCCGACCACCAAAGGACTTGGCGTAGCTGATTAAATTTTGCATAATTGGTTTAATTTAGTTTGCGTTTGAAGAACCAGGAGTTGTCGTTTAGGGAAAAACCCATGGTTAGTTGTAAATAGTTTTCGTCCAGAATGTTCGGTACACCAAACTTACCGTATTCTACGGCAATATCGATGAAAGAGATTTGCTGTCGTGGCAAGCGGAAAGGCAGCCCCAGGCCAACCGTAACGGCGTTTCGTCTTGCCTGCACGGCGGACCCATCGCTTCCCGCAAGGCTGCGACTGTCCTGCTCAAGCCGGAAACCGGCACGGTACCGGATGCGCTTGATGAATTTATTGTAAGAGTTGGCATTGGGTACGTACTGGATGCCGAAAGCGATCCTTCTGGCGTCCGACAGCGCTTCCGGCCGCACCTCGTTGCGATAGCTGCCGTAAGCACGGTTACCGTATTCAACGCCGACGAAAAGCTTGTTGAGCTGTTCGTACGCAAGGCCTACGGAATAGCTTGCCGGCAGGGTCAGCACTCCGGCCAGATTGGTCTCGGAGCGGAGGGTATCCCTGATCGCCAGTTGATTGGTGGGGCTGAAGCGCCGAAAAAGCAGGGTGGCGTCGGTATCGATGTTGTTACCGATGTTCCCGTTCACACCCACAATCAGGCGCTTGCCGTTGGGCACCCTCACTCCTTCCTCGTTAGCCTTCTTAAAATTGTAGGCGTACTGCAGGCCGTAACCAAAGCTGAATCCCCTGATGGCAAAATCTTCCAGCAGTTCCGTCGCCAGGGCCTCGGGGATATCGATGAATTCTACGATGCGGCTGTTCGTGATCTTGCCGAAATTGTAGTCCACGTTCACCCCCGCAGAAAGGAATTTATACCGAAAAGCCGTTGACCACGAAAAGCGGTAACCACCGCCGGTACCTTTAAGGGTGTTGGAAGAACGTCCGAATTCCGGGCTGTTGTCCCGAATCTGCAGGTCGTAACCCACATCCGACGTTGGCGCCAGGGTGAAGGCCATCCCGGCGTTCCAGATATTGGCCTGCCGGTCTAGGTTAAGGTTGATGGGGTTCCGCAGGGGGAAACCGATCGCCAGATAGCGGAGATTGCCCTGCAGGGTATTCACACTCGTTGTGGCATCCGCAAGCTGAGACGTGCGGGCGTATCCGCCCACTTCAAAGCTGGTCGACTGCAAATTGGCCAAACTGGCCGGGTTGGTTATATTGAGGTGAAAGCCATCCTGGTAGGTACTTTCCAAACCGCCCATCCCCGCCTGGGCGGCAAAGAACTGGTCCACGGGGTTGCCCAGGCCAAACCGGCTCAGGGGGCTGTTCAGTTTTGGCCGAATATCAACAAATCCTCCGTTCTGACCATACACGGCAGCACCGGAAAGACCACTGAAGAACAACAGTAGTAATAACGGGCGAAGCAGACTTGTGTTACGATTCGTTTCGAACATAAAATGACAGTATTTGATGAAGCCCGCTAAGGACCAGATCGGGGTAAACAATAAATGGAACACTAAGCTTTTCAGCCAGCCACTCGTGGTCGCCGCCCGTAAGCAGTAACCGCAGATCCGGATGAATCGCCCGTAAACGGAAATAAAGGCCTTCTACCTCGTAGACCAGCCCCATTTGCGCACCGTGTCGCAAGGCCGCCGTGGTCGACAACCCCAGTACACCCGGGGTTGGCCCGGGTTCCGGCAGCGGCAGCCGCGCGGTAAAACGATGCATGGCCTCCAGTCGCATACGCAGGCCCGGGCTAATGTTTCCACCCCGGTATCTGCGGTCGCCATCGATCAGATCTAGGGTCATGCAGGTTCCCGCATCGACGATCAGATATGCCGGTGGGTTAACAGAAGGCGCGATCGCGGGAGCGGAGACGGTTGTAAGAGCAAGGCTCCCGGCAACGGCCGCAATACGATCTTGCCCCAGTGTTTCCGTCGTCTCGTACTCAGAGTGAAACGGTAAGGGCAGACCGGGTTGCAGACGCAGCAGCAGGATACCGGCGTTGTTCCATTTATCTATCCACTTAGCGGGCGGCACGTTTGCCACCGTGGAATAGATGATTTTTTTTACCCCATGGTTGGTTACCAACCGGTCCGCCACCTTCCATTCCTGGTTGGAAAAGCGATGGACCGGCCCGATCATTTGACCCGCATGGAATACCGCAACTTTAATCGCGGTGTTACCAATATCAATAGCGAGGTGATGATCGGAAGTGGAACTCATCATGAGTAAAGTCACCCATAAGACACTAACCGGACGGGCTAAGGTTCTTAAGCAGGCGTTAAAAAATTTGGTTTAGTGCTTAAAATGACGAATTCCCGTCGTCACCATGGCGATTCCCCTTTCGTTACATGCGGCAATCGAGTCTTTATCCCGAATCGAGCCCCCCGGTTGTACCACTGCGGTCACGCCCGCTTCGTGGGCGATCTCTACGCAGTCGCTAAAGGGAAAGAAAGCGTCGGATGCCATCACGGCTCCCGTCAAGTCAAAACCGAAGGTACCCGCTTTGACGATTGCCTGCTTCAGGGCATCCACCCGGCTGGTCTGGCCGCAGCCCATGGAAATGAGCTGGTTATTCTTGACCAGTGCTATGGTGTTGCTCTTCAGGTGCTTTGCGCATTTGTTGGCAAAAACCAGGTCCGTCACCTCTTCGGTAGTAGGCTCGCGATCGGTTACGACGGTAAAGTCAGCCGCCCCTTCCGTTTTCAGATCAGTATCCTGTCGTACTACCCCGTTGAGCAAAGTTTTGAAGCTGTTCGGCTGTTGGTCCAGGTGGTGGTACTGCAGCAGGATGCGTTTGCTCTTCTTGCTCAGCAGTTCGCGGGCCGAGTCGGTAAAGTCCGGAGCGATCAGTACTTCGTAAAAAAGTTTATCTATTTCCTGAGCCGTTCCCAGTTCCACCGGTTTGTTGGTGATCAGGATGCCACCGAAGGCGGAGACATTGTCGGCGGCCAGTGCGGCGTGCCATGCTTCCAGCTGAGTAGCGCGAACGGCAATACCGCAGGCGTTGGTATGCTTCAGGATGGCAAAAGCAGGATCCCCACTCTCAAACTCCCGCATAATGCCTACCGCCGCGTCGATGTCAACCAGGTTATTATAGCTTACGTCTTTACCGTTCAGCTTGGTAAACATACTCTCCATCCTGCCAAAGAAAGTCGCCTGCTGGTGCGGGTTCTCCCCGTAGCGAAGGGGCGTGGCGTTCATCTCACTCACCTTGAAAGCCGGCAGTCCGCCGTCTTCGTTAAAGTAATTAAAGATGGCCGTATCGTAGTGACTGCTGACGGCAAAAGCCCGGCGCGCCAGTCTGCGTCGTTCTTTCAATTGGGTCACGCCTTCCCGCGCGTCCAGTATGTCCTGCAGGGTGGCATAATCCTCCCGGCTGGGTACGATCACCACGTCTTGGTAGTTTTTCGCCGCAGCCCGAATAAGGGCGATTCCACCAATGTCTATCTTCTCGATGATCAGCGCTTCTTCTTCCGTATTCGCCACGGTCTCCTCAAAGGGGTAAAGATCGACAACGATCAGATCAATTTCCGGAATCTCGTATTTGGCCAGTTGCCCGAGGTGGTCTTCCTCCCGCCGGGCCAGTATGCCGCCGTGCACTTTAGGGTGGAGCGTCTTCACCCGTCCGTCGAGGATGGAAGGGTAGCCCGTCAGTTCTTCCACCGGCACCACTTCAATTCCCCGTTCGCGAATGAAGGTTTCGGTTCCCCCGGTACTATATATGGTTACTTCCTTTTCGTTCAATGCATCCACAATGGGGCCGAGCCCATCCTTGTGGTAAACGGAGATCAGCGCGGATTTAATTTTCCTCTCGGTCATGTAGCCTTGCGGTTTTGAGGCGGCAAAGATAAGCAATTAGTCAGGCAGTCGGTAAGGGCTTGGTCAGTTATCTAAGCAACACCCAGTACCCAGCCTTCGTGCCGCAACACCTTCTTGCGATCTTTCTTACTCAGGTCCTTCGGCCCGGCCAGCCATCCGTCCAGCCGTCCGTTATTCTGTTCTTCCCGCAGCCAGTGTACGTACGCCTTTACCTGCGCCCGGTCGGTGATCTCGTCCTTTCCCCTGAGCGCTATCATCGATGGATAGATCTCGGCGTGTACGGCACAGGTCCCCTTAGGGAATTTTCGGTTGAACTTTGTTTCAAACGGCCAGATCAGGTGTGGTCCGTATTTGCTCGTTTTGTTACCTTCCCGAAGTTGGTACAGCCGTGGCAGCCCCAACAATGCCTGGCTCCCGACACTCCCCGCGTAAGCAAGTTTCCACCCCGGTTGCATCTTGGGCACCCGCTCTTCCACCAGTCGCCGTTCTTTCAGTACCGCGCGCTTATTGACGACCGGGTAACTGAAATCCTTTTTCGAGCCCAGGAAAATTCCGCTCTGCCCTGCCGGCACCCCCCAAAACGGTCCACTCCCCACGCTGATGCGGCGGTTTAGTTCAGCCCCGACGGTAAACCGGTTATTGGTATTGTCCTTGCCGTCCACCACCAACCGATCCAACAGCTTCCAGATGTATTTCCAAGCGGGTTTTTTTTTGATCTTCAGCGCCTTTGCCAGCCCTTTAGGGTAACCAAAAACAAAGTCCCACCCCACCAGCACCCGCTTTCCGGCTTTTAACAGCTTATTCAGGCGGCGGCTGACGTAAACCATGCAATCGTTGCGCGTTCGAAAGTACCGGGCCGTGATCCGGCCGGACGTTGCCCCCTCGCCTACCCAAATGGCATCCTTTGTGGGTTTTCCCGGGCTGGGCTTCGCCCGGGAACTCCAGTCAACAGACAGAAAATAATCAAAGTGTTGTGAGGTCTTCATACTTTGGGTGAAAGTATGTCATGTACACCAAACTTAAAGAGTAAGTGACGTTAAGTTTTAGGTTTATCCGCAGGGATCGTTCTCTGACTAAAGGCATTTACTTAAGCGGTCACGCCGTAAAGAGATTCTTTCTTGGCGGCAATTTCTTTAGACGTCAGGTAATCATCGTAAGCGAGCAAGCTGTCGATCATGCCACCGGGGGCGATCTCGACGATGCGGTTGGTCGATGTTTCTACCAGTTTATGGTCGTGGCTGCTCATGATGAGGTTGCCCTTAAACTCGACCAGGGAATTGTTCAGGGCGGTGATCGACTCTAGGTCGAGGTGGTTGGTGGGTTCGTCCAACAGCAGGAAGTTGGGGCTGTTGAGCATCATCTTACTCAGCATGCAGCGGACCTTCTCCCCTCCGGAAAGTACACTGGAGTCTTTATGCACTTCCTCTCCGGCAAAGAGCATCCGCCCCAAAAAACCCCTGATGAACTGCTCGTCTTTGTTTTGAGAATACTGCCGCAACCACTCTACCAGGTCCAGTTTACTACCTTCCAGAAAGTATTCGTTGTTCTCGTTGGGCAGGTGTTGAGCCGTGATCGTCTGCCCCCACTCGATGGTTCCGCCGTCCGCTTCGGTTTCTCCGGCCAACACTTCGTAAAAAGCCGTCAGGGCGGTGGCTTCGTTGCTCAGCAGAGCAATTTTGTCTCCTCCGTTCATGGTGAAACTGATGTCGCTGAAAAGCGTGGTGCCGTCCGGCGACTTCTTGCTCAGACCGGTCACTTTAAGTATCTGGTCCCCGGGTATCCGCTCGGGCTGGAAAGCGATGAAGGGATATTTCCGCGAACTGGGCTGGATCGTTTCGATGTCGAGCTTGTCCAGCGCCTTCTTCCGGCTGGTTGCCTGCTTCGACTTTGAGGCGTTGGCCGAAAAGCGCTGGATGAACTCCAGCATTTCGGCGCGTTTTTGTTCATTCTTTTTGTTCTTGTTGGCGCGCTGCTGCAGGGCCAGCTGGCTCGATTCGTACCAGAAAGTATAGTTTCCCGAGTAGATATTTGCTTTCTGCCGGTCGATGTCCACGATGTGCGTACAGACCATGTCGAGAAAGTAGCGGTCGTGACTGACGATGATGATGGTATTCTCGAAATCAGCCAGGAAGTCGGCCAGCCAGTGTACGGTCGGTGCGTCCAGATCGTTGGTCGGCTCGTCGAGCAGCAGCAGGTCCGGATTACCGAAGAGCGACTGGGCCAGGAGGACCTTCACTTTCTCGGGCCCCGAAAGTTCTTCCATCATTTTATGGTGAATATCCTCACGGATACCCATGTTGGAAAGCAGTTCCGCGGCGTCCGAGTCGGCCGTCCAGCCCCCCATCTCGCCGTATTTATTTTCGAGTTCGGCAGCGCGCATTCCGTCGGCTTCGGTTGCCTCGGGATTCATGTAGATGGCGTTTTTTTCCTGCTCCATCGCGTAAAGCACCTCGTGCCCCATCTTCACCGTTTCCAGCACCGTGTGTTCTTCAAAACCGAAGTGGTTCTGACTCAGCACGGCCATCCGCTTTCCTTTCTCCAGACTCACCTCGCCGCGCGTAGGATCGAGTTCGCCGGCAACCACTTTCAAAAAAGTCGATTTTCCCGCGCCGTTGGCACCGATGATGCCGTAGCAATTACCGTGGGTAAACTGCAGATTTACCTCATTGAAGAGGACGCGCTTGCCAAATTGTACCGTCAGGTCATTTACGTTCAACATAGTTCCGGAGCTTTTTGAAGCCGCAAAATTACGGCTTTTAATGCGGGTGAAAAAGCTTATCCCTGAAATGGGACGGGAAAGGTGCTCTATCGGGCGCGGCCGCCGGTGCAAAAATGGTTTAGAAAGAGCAGGAGTCAGCCGGCCAGGGCTTTGCTTTTTAGCCGTCCTTTGCTCCTGCGTTCGCGCAAAAACACATGGCTCGGCTCGGTTCAAAATTAACCAGAGCTCGTACAGGATGATATTTATGGTCTGGTGATAAACCCGAATCCGGATACTGCTTTGAAAGCTAATGTAAAGGAAGTAGGGAATGAACGGCATCAAAAAAAGCCCCCCACTTCAAATAAGTGGGGGGCTTCTTCAGTCAGCGTGATCAGAAAATTAGTTGATGATCACCCGGTGCGTTTCGGTATCGCCTCCCCGGGTAATCCGGAGGAAGTAAATGCCCGCTGCGCTGTTTGCGGAAGGGAGATTGATCACTCCCGTACCGGGATCCACGGTAACCTGACCGCTTACGGTGTTACCGTGAGCATCGAAGAGCTCCATGATAACCTCGTCTCCCGGCATGCTCATCTCCGTCATCTCGACGTGGATGATACCGTTGGAAGCCGGGTTCGGGAAGATGCGGCCCAGGGCATCGGAACTGGTGGTGGCCAGTTGCATTTCCACAACGTTGGACAGCAGATCACCGTGCTGGGCATCGACCATGCGAACACGATAGAAGGTACGACCCGCCAGTGGGCTGATGTCGCTCTGGCGGAACATCGCCATATCGTTACCGGAAACAAACGCCGGTTCGGTTACGTCGGCAACACTCGTGAAGTTCTCACCGTCGGTAGAGCGCTCCAGAACGAAGGCGTATTCGGTACCATCGGCGGGTACTTCCCACTCGATGGTCACGTCGCGGGCCCGTGCGTTATTGATCGCACCGTTGGCCACCAGGTTGTTACCACAACGATTCGGGTTGTTCAGTACCGACACGTTGAATACGCGGGTACTGGTACAGCCGTTGGCCGTCACGGTCAGTGTAGCGCTGAAGGAGCCGAAAGTAGACCAGCGTGTCGTCACGGTCGCATCGGTGGAGGTCGCCACCGCGGAAGATCCGGTGAAGCTCCAGGAGATAAACGCACCGTTACCGGGGTTCACGGCCTGGAAAACGGCTTCCTCCCCTACACATACCACATTCGGTCCGCTGATGTCCGCTACCGCATCGTCGCCAACCTCAATGGTAATGTAGTTGCTCTCGATGTAGTTACAGTTGTTACGGCGAATACAGCGCGTGAAGTAAGTCGTCTCGTTAATAATACCGGGCGCGAAGTTTGGACTATTGGAGTTAGGAATCGGCTGCCAGAAACTGATGGGCTGGGTCGGGTCCACGGTGTTGGACATCCACAGGTACTCAATTACGCCTACGCCACCGGTACCCGGGGTAATCTCGAAGAGGGGCTGCGGGATGTTACCCGGGCCACATACTTCCTGGCTGGCCCCGATGGTGCCGGGGTTGACGATGTTGGCCGCACAGGGGTTGATGAAACCGGCATCGATCGTGAAGTCCATTTCGTTTGGTCCTACGGTGTAGAAACCGGTCATCATCATTCCGGGGTCAACGTCACTGTCGGTAGCGTCGTTGCCGGTATTGGCGGTTGTCGGTACGAAGTCGTCCGGTGCGTCGAACGTGATTTTGTACGTTCCGGGAGGTACGGAGAACATATACATTCCCATATCATCGGTGAAGGCCATATCCATGTAAGAACCGTCCTGGCTCGTTACCGTCACCTTCACGCCTTCGATACCTGGTTCACCGGGATCCTGCTGGCCGTTGCCATTGGTATCCTGCCAGACAAAGTCACCGAGTTTGGCGTTGCAATTATCAGTGATCACAAAATCGCGTTCCAGGCTCGGCTCACATTCGTCCGAATCGGCGGGAACGAATGTAGCTACGATGGTGTAAGCACCCGGAGCAAGACTCATCGGATCGATCTGCGTCACGGTTGCGCCGTTGATCGTAAAGGTCGTGGTACCGGAAATCTCCGCACCGTTGAGGCGACCGAAACCTTCAAGCTGGAAGGCGTCTTCAAAGCGGCAGATCTCGTTCGGGGGCAATTCACGGAAACGGACTTCGGGGTAGAAACACTGATTGGAAAACTGCATTTCCATGATACCATTACTGACGGTTACCGAGTAAGCCCGGCTATCGACCAGCAGAACGTCAAGGCTGTAAGTTGCCTGGGTCGGGTCACCGGCTACGGTACCAGTCTCCGGAAGAATCGTTCCGATCGGTAACAGGATCGGAGCCAGGGGAGGCGCGGGGCTGGAAACGGAGTACAGCAAGGTACGCGCGGTTACCCGCCAGGTCTGGCCGGTATTCGAGGTCACTACCAGTCTTTCCGTAAACTGCCCGTTAGAATCGTTCGTGTTATTGTTAAGACAGGTGCATTCGTTTTCGACCTCGCTGCCGGGTGCCATCAGGAATCCTGCATCGACGGTCATGTCGAATTCGCCCTCCGAAAGCGTGTATGTATTCGTCATACCGTCCATGGCCGGGTCGGCGTCACTGTCGGTCGCATCGTTACCGGTGTTGGTGGTCGTTCGGATAAAGCCGGGCAATTCCGGGAATAATACCGAGTAGGTTCCGGGCTCAAGTCCCATGAAGGAATAATTACCGTTGGCATCCGTAACGGTGGAGCCGATGATTTCACCTGCTTCGTTCTTCAGGAAAACCGTGTAACCGGGAACACCGGGCTCGCCGGCGTCCTGCTGACCGTCACCGTCGAGATCGACGAAGACAAAGTCTCCAAGACCCGCCAGCCCCCGCAGGGTGCCGGTACATTCGGTCGTACAACCGTTGGCGTCCGTAACGGTCACGGAGTAAGTACCGGAAGCAAGGTTGCTGATCGTAGGTGCGGTAGAGCCGTTGCTCCACCGGTAAGTGAAGGGAGCGGTACCTCCGTCGGTGGCAACGGAAAGACGTCCGTTGGTTCCGTCGGTAGACTGGCTTTCAACAACCACCGCACAGGTAAGCTGGGGCAATTCACTGAGAACAATGCTGCTGGTTACGTCCGTACAACCGTTGGCGTCGGTTACCGTAACGGTGTACGTTCCGGCGGCTATGTTGTCAATCGTATTTCCAGTGGCTCCGTTACTCCACCGGTAGGTGTACGGAGACGATCCTCCGGAGGGGAATACGGTAATTACACCGGAGTTCGTACCACCACAGGTGATGCTCGGGGCGGTAACGGTCAGGTCGATTGTGTCCGGGTCGGTAACGGTAAAGTTTCTCTCCGTCGTACATTCATTAGCATCCGTTACGACAACGGAGTAATTGCCGGCCGTCAGACCGGAGATGTCTTCTACCGTCGCACCGTTACTCCATACAAAAGCGTACGGAGCAGAGCCGCCGGAAACGGTCAGGTTGATGGAACCATCAGAGCCGTTGTTACAGGATACCTGGTTAACGGTTCCGGTTACTACGATTCCGTCCACGCTGCCAACCCGATAAGTCTGGATGATGGCACATTCATTGGCGTCGGTAATGGTGACGACGTAGGTGGCTGACATAAGACCGCTGATGTCTTCGGTGGTAGCTCCGTTGCTCCAGTCGAAGGAATAGGGAGACGTACCACCGCTCGGCATCAGGTTGATGCTACCGGTAGCATCCCCAGAGCAAGCTACGGGGTCGACGTCGGCAGCGGTCGTAAGGGGCGAAGGCTCACTGATCGTAACTCTTCTGACCGAGGTACACCCATTGGCATCGGTAACGGTAAGGCTGTAACTTCCGGCGGTCAGATTGTCGATGTCTTCGGTGCTCGCACCGTTGCTCCACCGGTAGGTGTAGGGTAGCGTTCCACCGGTGGCCGTCGCGTTGATGGAGCCGTTACCTTCTCCCGCGCAACTGATGTCGGAGCGGATCGAGGAAGTTCTGAGGTCCGTAGGCTCTACGATCATAAAGGACCGGACTACGGTACATTCGTTGGCATCCACAACCGTTACCCGGTAACTTCCGGCGGTCAGGTTAGTCAGGTCTTCGGAGGTGGCTCCGTTACTCCAGGAGATGCTGTAACCGGGAGTACCACCGGAAACGCTCAGGTTAATGGCGCCGTTGGCCTCGCCGAAGCAGTCGATGTTGGTAGTATTACCGGTAACGACCAGCGCGCTGGGTGCGGTCACGGTGTAAGAAGCGGCGATGGCACACTCGTTGGCATCGGTAATGGTTACGACGTAAATACCGGCCGTAAGACCGCTGATGTCTTCGGTGGTAGCTCCGTTGCTCCAGTCGAAGGAGTAAGGAGACGTTCCACCGCTCGGCATCAGGTTAATGCTACCGTTATCATCGCCCGAACAAGCTATGGGGTTGACGTCCGCGTTGGTCACGAGGGGCGAAGGCTCGTTGATCGTAACTCTTCTGACTGCGGTACATCCGTTGGCATCGGTAACGGTAAGGGTATAACTTCCGGCGGTCAGATTGTCGATGTCTTCCGTGTTGGCACCGTTGCTCCACCGGTAGGTGTAGGGTAGCGTTCCACCGGTAGCCGATGCGTTGATGGAACCGTTATCTTCTCCCGCACAACTGATGTCGGAACGGATCGAGGAGGTTCTGAGGTCCGTAGGCTCTACGATGGTAAAAGACCTGGTTACGGTACATTCGTTGGCATCTACCACCGTTACCCGGTAAGTTCCGGCGGTCAGGTTAGTCAGGTCTTCGGAGATGTCTCCGTTATTCCAGGAAAAACTGTAACCGGGAGTACCACCGGAAATGCTCAGGTTAATGGCACCGTTGGTGTCGCCGAAGCAATCGATATTGGTTGTGTTGCCGGTAACGACCAGCGCGCTGGGTGCGGTCACGGTATACGTAGCGGTGACGGCGCACTCGTTGGCGTCGGTCACCGTAACGGAGTAGCTGCCGGGGCTCAGGCCGGTAATGTCGCGGCGGGTAGAGCCGTTACTCCACATGTAAGCGTAGTTCGGAGTTCCACCCCGCACGGTAAGACGGATACTGCCGTTATCATCGTCGGCGCAACTTACGTTGTCTACGGTAGGCGTTAATACGATCTGCGAAGGAGCCGCAATGCTGGTATTGATATTATCGGTACAACCGTTAGCGTCGGTTACGGTCAGCATGTACGGACCCGCGGTAAGATTGCTCAGGTCTTCGGTAGTCGCACCGTTGCTCCACCGGTAGGTGTAAGGTTGGGTACCACCGGTAACGGTTACGTTGATGGCTCCGTCACCGGCACCGGCACAGGAAACATTGCTCCGGCGGAAACCGGCATCAAGCTCGGTCGGTTCCGTGATGCTGAATGTACGGATGATACCACAGTTGTTGGCGTCCGTAACGGTAACACTGTAATTTCCGGCCGACAGTCCGCTGATGTCCTGGGTATTCGCACCGGTGTTCCAGTTGTAAGAGTAGTCTGGCGAACCTCCCGAAACGGTAAGGTTGATCGATCCGTCGGCATCGCCGAAGCATTCGACGTTCGTTGCGACTCCCGTTGCGACGATGGCCGAAGGCTCGGTGATCTGGTAAGAGGATATCACTTCACACTCGTTGGCGTCGGTAACGGTTACCCGGTAATTGCCCGCGTCGAGATTGCTGACGTCGCGGGAGGTCGCACCGTTGCTCCAGTTGTAGCTGTAATTGGGAGAACCACCGGTCACGGTGAGCCTGATCGATCCGTTCCGTTCGTTGTTACACCTGATGTTGGTGACGTTGGCGGATACGATGATTTCGGTAGGTGCCGTGATTTGTATATTTCTGCTGGCGGTACAGCCGTTGTCGTCGGTTACCGTAACGCTGTAGCTGCCCGCGGCAAGGTTTGTGCGGTCCTGCGTGCTGGCACCATCATTCCAGCGGTAAGTGTAATTTCCGGTTCCTCCGGTAACGGTAACGTCGATATCACCGTCGTTGGCATCGGAACAGCTGATGTTGGAACGTCTGGTCGAAATATTCAGCGGCTGCGGAGCACTCACGACTACGTTGCCGCTCACCTTACAGTTGTTGTCCTCCGTCACCGTAACGCTGTATACGCCGGATGCAAGATTGGAAATGGTAGCGGTGGTTCCTCCGTTACTCCAAAGATAGGTGTAAGGCGTGTTGCCACCGGTGGGGGAAGCCGTGGCGGTTCCGTTGTTTTCACCGGCACACCCGAGTGGGGTACTGGTCAGATCCAGATCCAGATCAACGGTACTGACCCTGGCCGTAGCCGTTCCGGTGCAACCGTTTACATCGGTTGCCGTTACGGAGTAGTTGCCGGCACCAACGCTAGAAATAGAAGGACTCGTAGCACCGGTACTCCAACGATAGGTGTACTGACTTACCGGACCACTGTCGGGGCGGACGGAGATGGTTCCGGTGGCACCGGCGCCACAAAGGAGCAGGTCGCCGGAAATATTGACGTCCACGGAAGGCGATTCCGTGATCTGATAAGAATCTACCAGCGTACATCCGTTGGCATCGGTTACGGTCACGGAGTACGTCCCTACGCCTAAGGCACCGATTCCCTGGCTGGTGGAACCGCCGGGAGACCAGTTATAAGTATAAGGAGGGGTACCTCCGGCCGGAGCAATGCGAATAAAAGCATCAACAACACCGGGGCAGACGGTAGCGTCGCCAAAGATCTGACCGGTTATCCTGGTTGACTCGGTAATGCTGGTAACCGCCGTGGCGGTACAGCCACGTCCGTCCGTCAGCGTAACCCGGTAGGTACCGGGGCTGAGACCGGAAATGGTCCGGCCCGTCAGACCTCCGGTCCAGGCGTAGGTATATGGCGCTACGCCACCGGACGGATTAGCGGTGATGGTTCCGTCGTTGGTACCGGAACAGGAAACATCCACGTCTACCAGGGTAACGGTTGGTGGGTCGGGGTTAAGGCTGGTACAGGCGACGTAACCACAGAGGTTATTATCAACTACCGTGACACAGTAATCACCGGCGGGTACGCGGACCACCCGGGTGTCGGCTCCCGTAGACCAGTTATAGGTATACGGCAGTACTCCACCCTGTGGGTCGGCAGAAATGGTGAAAGGACCGTTACACTCGCTGGGATTGGTAATGGTGGCGGTAACCCTGGTGGGTTCCGTAAGGATAATGGAGCCGGAACCGGAAGAACCGTTTGCATCGGTGACCGTAACTCTGTAAGGACCTGCGTTGAGATTATCTATCACTCGGGTAGTACCTCCGTTGCTCCAGGCATAGTTGAAGGGAGCAACGCCGTTACTGACCGTTGCCGTTGCCGTACCACTGGACAACCCGAAACAACTAATATCATCTCCATTAACGGAGATGCTTAGTTGGCCAAAGACGGAAAAAGATAAAAATGCTAGTACAAGGAGTAAGGAACCACGCAGGGCTCCATAATTGTGTAAAATTTTCGGCATAATGGATTATGATTATTTAGCTAAACTGGGATTAAACATGTGACCTTCCATGGTGAAGGCAATTTATTAAAAGCGCCCGGACGAAAATCGCCGAACTACAAATGACGTTAAAAGTTTACCAGCATAAGAGAACCGGATAAACCGTTAATTTTTCTTTTGCAAATTAACCTCTCGCTCTCTTTTACCAGAGTCACCCTGGGTGATCTCTTCTGCAAGGTACAAACTCCACTGCACAATAAACAAATCGGTTCATCAGGTCTATGTTCATTAAACGTACAAACAAAGAAAGGGTCACATTCAGCTCTTCGGCTGAATATGACCCTTCGGAAAATCGTAATCTCATGAAAATATTGCGAAAAAGGTAGGCTAAAAGCCCATAATCTCTATTGTAGTGGTCAAAAACGAGGGTAGGAAAACTTTGGGTAGTAAGTCGGCCGTTCTATTTATCCGGGCCGACTTACTACCTTCGGCGAATCTCTGTGTATTTCCAAATACGACACGTTTGCCGCTATTTGCTTTCGTTTGACAATACAATTATCGGGTACTAATCACCCCATAAAAAAGACACATTAGCCTAATTGTGAATAAATTCACTGATTTTTTCAAACACAAAATAATGGTTTACAGCAGTTTATATAAAAATTGCGTGAATTAATTTGGACTGAACTATGAATATATCCCTGCGAAAAAAGTCTGAAATCAGACATTTTTTTTCTTAAAAAGAGAAAATAAATCCTCAAGTCCGTTTTTCGAGCAGTCGAATTACTCGAACGGGTCAGAAAATCGCTCATCAGTCGCAAGTGTTTCATCAGTCAGGGTGTGCAGAAAAGCGAGCAAGGCTGCCTTTTTGCGTTCGCTAAGCGCAAAACCGCTGATATTGGGGTCCTCGTTCTCTACACCGTGTCCGCCCTCCGCGTACTGATCCAGTACCTCCTCCAGGGTACTGAACCGCCCATCGTGCATATACGGGGCGGTAAGGGCGATGTTCCGCAGGGTCGGCGTCCGAAACTTCCCGTTGTCGAATCGGCTGCCGGAAACCTCCCCAAACCCTTTATCCGTGAAGTCGTCCAGGCTGGCAACGTCGTCGAGTCCGTTATTTTTAAACTGATTGTCGCCGAAGGAAGGCTGATTGTGGCAATGTCCGCAACCGGGATGAAGCACTCCGGGAGGTACGTTCTCCACGAAGAAAAGACTGTCGGCTCCCAACTGTTCCTGTTCCGTAAAGAACGCCGTATTTTTATACACGACCCGGTCATAATGGCTATCGGCGGAAATGATCGTACGCTCAAACTGGCCAATGGCTTTCACGGCGAGCTCGCGCGTGATCTGCTGAACATTGTCAATGCCGAAGGCGGCCCGAAAGCGGCCCGGATAGTCTTCACTGGCGCGCAAGCGTTCCAGTACCCGCTCCCAGTCTTCATCCATCTCCAGGATATTTTCAACCGGATGGATCGCTTGTTCCCAGAGTTTCGCCTGGCTGCCGTCCCAGTTGAAGCCGTTGGCGTTAAAGGCAAGGTTGACGAGCGACATGGCGTTTCTGCGGCCAAACTGACCACGAACACCCCGGGCCAGGGCCAGCCCATCGGTAAATGCACGCGATTGCTGATGACAGTCCGCACAGGCAAAAGCACTGTCCCTTCCCATCGTTTTATCGTAAAACAATCGTCTGCCCAATTCGATACCCTCCACCGTCAGCGGGTTACCGGCGTCGATGAGCGGTCGGGGCATATAATCGGGCACCTCGAGCGCGTAAGGAGTAGGGTCCGCCGGCCCGGCGATGAGTTCTTCCGGTGGTACCGCCGGGCAGTTATCACAAACCACGGGCGAGTCCGGAATACACCCGGTCACCACGAACAGGATAAAGAGTGCCGGAAGAGTTTGTAATCGGTACATGAAATCAATTGGATGACGGATAAAAATGGTTAAATACAAACGCTGCACGCTTGCTGCATTTGTGTATCGGCACGATTGAAATTCAACTACCCTGCGCGTCAGGGTCGGTGATTCTTATTGTTAACGAACGAACCATCGGTTAAGGTTTTCAGAAAAGCGACCAACCCTGCTTCCTGGTCCGGGGTAAGGTCAAGTGGGAAAATATTCGGGTCGCGATTTTCGGCGTAGCTACCGCCGGAATTGTAGTGCGCAATTACTTCGGGGAGGTTCCCGAACCGCCCGTCGTGCATGTACGGAGCGGTAAGCTCTACGTTTCTCAATCCGGGTGTACGAAATTTGCCATTATCGAAACGGCTTCCGGTGACCACTCCCCTTCCCTTATCCTTAAATTCCGCGAGCGTAGGAGCCGCGTCGAGCCCGTTGTTGAAAAAACGCTGATTAGTGAAGTGCGGCGGTATGTGGCAGTGCGCGCACTCTCCGGTGGGCAACATGGCGAATTCCGGGTCGGGTTCATCGGCCAGGTCGAAAAAAATGGCGTGCCCGAGCGCTTCCGCTTCCGTGTAGGAAGCCTCCCCCCGCTGAACGCGGTCGTACTTTGCGTTTGCGGAGATCAGCGTACGCTGGTATTGTGCCAGCGCTTTTCCGACGTGGTGCGGTTCTGGTCGGTCTTCGTTACTAAGCCCGAAAGCTTTCCGGAAGGCAGGCCAGTAAGTGGGGTGTGTCCGCAATTTACGGAGCAGTACCGGCCAGCTGCCCCCCATCTCGTCAGGGTCGGCAACGGGGTGCAGGGCCTGGCTCTCCAGATCGTCGGCGCGCCCATCCCAGAATAGGGTTTCGTGCAGGTATCCGATGTTGGTCAGGCTGGGCGAATTGCGTCGGCCGGGCCGGTTATTGATCCCGATGCTGACCGACCGGCCATCGGTGAAGGCAAGCTCCGGTCGGTGGCAGGTGGCACAGCTTATCGTACCGTCGGCACTCAGCATTGGATCAAAGAATAATTTTTTGCCCAGGGCGAAACCCGCTGTGGTGGTCGGGTTATCCACCGGATAAAGAATTTTCGCGAAGTGTTCCGGTTCGGCTACACGAACCAACGGCTCTTCCGTAGGTGCACAGGCTCCGGCGGCGAAGAGCAGCCAAAAAACCACACCCGCGATGAGGTGATTCGTTCCCGTCCTGCAATGTGCCAAAACTAGCGGACTTCGAGGGTGAACTGCCCGGCCAGGCGGTTCCAGATATCGGTAGCTATAGCCTGATTTCCGCCGTGAACGCGTTGCTTAGCAGGGTCCGAAATGTCGAACGTATCGGTACCGTCGGACAGCGCTTCAAGCAGATCGGCCACGATGGTGATTTGGGAATCCTCTTCTCCGTCGATGGTCAAGTTACGATCGAACGTGACGGTCGTATAAAGCGCATCGTTCCCCATGTGATAGGTCAGGCCGGTATCAAAGGTGCCGTCGTTTTCCAGATCGGCGTTGGCTTCGATCTTGGCAAAAACGTAGCGTGCGTTAGCGTTCCAGAACTCATTTTCGTTCAGGGGATCGTTGGCCGCAAATGAGTTGGGGTCCAGGGCGTTTAACTCGGGCTTCACGCCGAGGCCGAAGCGAATTCCCACGTAATCTCCTTTGGGAACGTCGTAGGTACGTTCTTCGGTGGCATCTTCGGTAGCGGAACCATAGCGGATAAGCTCAATGTCCGAAAGGTTGGTGGCGCTGCCGTCCGCGGAAAGCAGGGATAGATCGGAAACATAATACTGAAAGAGCGTAGTCTTTAGTTTGGCACCCGTCGGATAGTCGTACGTACCGCTCTGAATGGCCAGGTCAGTGCCCGCATACACCGAGCGAAACGCTATCGTCGTCGCCACCGAACCGGATGGGTCCCTGTCATCGTCGTCCATGCACGACACGAGCAACAATAACAGCAAGGGAGCAAAGAGGGATAAATATCTCATGGGCGGTTTTTATACGCGCGGACGCAGGAATACAAGAATAGCTTTTAAAAGCAATGGACGTACGACAAAAATAGCTACCGGTCGCCCGGCATCAAGTGTGTACAGCCTACTAACGTAACCAACGGAAATAATGGTTTACCACAATTCTTCTTTCGCTATCCATCCGACAATAATATCGGTTACCGAACACCATTTGCGGTAGCCCCGTTGCAACAGGCGAGTGTATAAATAATTATAAACTATCATAAGAATGTCCAACCCCGCGCAAGAATCCCTTGATCAAGCCCTGAAACAACTTACCTACGGATTTTACATATTGGCTACCCGCGCCGATGGCGATTTATTGAAAACCCGTACAAAAGACTGGGTCGCCGCCGGTACCGTGAGTTGGGCTACCCAGTCCAGTTTCGATCCGCCCCTGATTACCGTCGCCATCCAGAAAGACAGCGACCTTAACGAAACCATCCAACAAAGCCAGGCTTTCTCACTGACCGTTCTCGGTCGCAGCGAGGAAAAGCTAATCGAACGCTTTGCCGGCCAGACCAAAGTTGATTATTCCAACAACGCCGTCAACGGAATTTCCTACAAAGAAGGTTCCACCGGCGCTCCCGTTCTCGACTGCGGCGTTGCCACCCTGGAGTGCAGTCTCGTGGATGCGCTGACCACTTCCGGCGACCACCTGCTCTTCGTCGGACGGGTCGAAAATGCTACCGTCAAAAACGACGACGAACCGATTTGCGAAAAAGATACCCGCAAGGCTTACGAAGGCGTGAGCGCACGATCCTAGGCAAAAGTCTCGAGATCGGCAGTAACAGAACTCTACTGAGAATCAGCCGCCGGCCTTATAGCGGCCCCGAAGTTTACGACTAAACTTGACAAAAGTAGTGATTCGATGCTTTATCATCGATCCTCTTGTTCCCATCAGCCCCCTGGATGCAGCTCCGGGTTATTGGCTAAAACTACCCGGCCGGCAGTACCAGCTTTTCAGGAAAAACATGCCCTAAAATTTTATTCTGCATTCCCGCGCACGCGCCTTCGGTGCTGCCCGAGATATGCCGTAATACCATTCTATTTTTTGCATTAACTAAACTAAATAATACAACCGATGAAACCACAAGCAGAACAAATTACCGAACAAGTTCAAGACCAAAATCCGGGAATAGAAAATAAAATGACTCCGGAACCCGAAGTAGTACGACCCGGCTACAAAGGCAGTGGTAAACTGGAGGGCAAAGTAGCCATCATTACCGGAGGCGATAGTGGAATCGGGCGCTCCGTAGCCGTACATTTCGCTAAGGAGGGTGCCGACGTCGCCATCGTTTACCTCAATGAGGACAAAGACGCCCGAAAAACCCGGGATATGGTGGAAGCCGAGGGGAAAAAATGCCTTCTTTTTGCCGGTGACCAGAGTGACAGCAGCTTCTGCAAATACGTTGTGGAGGATACCGTCAAGCAGCTGGGAAAACTGAACTGCCTGGTGAACAATGCCGCCTTCCAGGACCAGATCGAAGATTTTACCAAAATATCCGACGACCACTGGCGCAAGACTTTCGCCGTTAACGTAGACGGCTATTTCTTCTTTGCCCGCGCCGCAATGGAACACCTGAAAAAAGGAGATACCATTATCAACACTTCTTCCGTCAATGCCTTTATGGGCATGGGCAGTATGATGGATTACAGTTCCACCAAGGGAGCCAACCTTGCCTTCAGCCGTTCCCTTGCGGATGTACTGACACCGAAGGGAATAAGGGTAAACACCGTAGCCCCCGGCCCCATATGGACGCCCTTTATTCCCGGCGGGATGAACAGCACGAAGGATTTTGGCAAAAACACCCCGATGGGACGTCCCGGTCAGCCGAGTGAACTGGGTCCGGCCTACGTCTTCCTCGCCAGTGAGGATTCAAGCTACGTCTCCGGACAAACGATTCACATCAATGGTGGAATGGTAACCGGAGGATAGGGATTCCGCGCATACCTGCGGATACTCGTGTGTTGAATCAGATTATACGTTTAATTGACAAGCGTTTCAGCACCACGCACCCCGTACAAATACATCTATGTTCCCATGTCTCTTTTATAGTAGGCAGACTAGTCACTTCTCGAATTCGAGAAGTGGCTTTTCATTTAAAACCAGGTACGCAACCGCAGTATTGGCAATTTTATCCGCTCGTCAAAAACAAAACTTACTTCCTTAAAACGCGGTACCCGCAACCGGCTTCGCAACGTACCGCTAAACGCCCAGGGCTCCGTCGGTAATCCGAAAAAATTGGTATCGAACTCTCCATTATCGTTTACGTCGTGAAAGATCCCTAATGCGTATTCTTGCCCCTGAACCATACCCGGAATTTTGACAACCGCCCGCCCCTCCCGGTTTACCTTCACGGATACAAGTCGTGCCTTTTCTCGATCCAGAAAGTCATCATCTGAATGGTAAATCCCCACCCAAAGCGTTCCCTGAGCGTCACGAACGTTGTCTACGGAAAACTGCAGCGTGCCCGGCACCGGCGGCTCAACCGGAGGCGGAAGAGAATCAAGGCCGGTTAATATGGTGACGACATTGAGGAGAACTAAAGTCAGGAAAAAGCGCATCATGATTTATTAACGAAGTGCAAGCACCTAAAGATAGTCCATTCCACCGTTGAGATTGTCCGTAAACGACTAAGCGAAGAGATTCATTTTTCGAGCCGCCTGCCGTGGCAAGGGTGAATTGCTCCGTTATATCGGTCATCCTCCAACCAAGTCCGGCCCCCTCCCGTAAGGGTCGGGGGCCGGACACTGAACTTAACTTGGTCAAGGGAGAGAAAATCTTAGCGGTAGATGCCGTACTTCTTTACGACACGATCGCCGTCGTTAGGGTAAATACCTTCCAGAGATATCGAGTTGTTGTTACCCTTTATCGCTTTTTTAAAGTCGGAGATCGTCCGCACCGAACGCCCGTTAACACGGGTGATGACGAATCCGGGGCGAATGCGGGTTTGCTCGGCAATGATGCCGTTATTGATGTCCGCAACGGTAATTCCTCCCGGCAGATCCAGCGACTTGGCCGTAGCGTCGTCCAGTTCGACAAATTCCGCGCCGAAATCGGTAATCGTTCCGGAAACGGACACCGGCTCAGGGCGCACCACTTCGGTGTTGCCGCTGGAATTCTGGAGACGAGCGGTAGCGGAACGAAGGTCCCCGTCGCGCTCATACTTGATCTTCACTACGTCGCCGGGGCGGTGGCGACCAAGTTGTTCCAGCAGTTCGCTGTTGCGCAGGGTAATGACCTCATCGACGCCGATGATCACGTCGCCATCCCGGAGACCGGCTTTTTCAGCGGCGCTACCGGCGGTCACCTCACTGATAAGGACGCCGTTGTCGCGATCGATCCCCTTCTCTTTGGCGTAAGCGGTGTTGAGTTCCACAATGCGGGCACCGAGCAGGCCCCGCTGCACAACACCAAACTCGCGCAGGTCACCGATCACCTTT
>Ga0209303_1000434_pt1 | contig 33108 bp, 27 predicted proteins | sample SidtaG_3_FD_187449 | JGI IMG/M metagenome (GOLD analysis project Ga0209303, IMG submission 187449) | Marine algal microbial communities from Sidmouth, United Kingdom - Sidmouth_Asex1 metaG (SPAdes) (version 2) | ecosystem: Host-associated > Algae > Red algae > Unclassified | place: Sidmouth...
CCCCCCCTTTGTTTGGAATTTAGCTTAGAAAGCTTTTTCAAACAAGCGTTTTACAAATTTTTTCTAATTGGTTTTTTAAAGCTCTGGATTCGCCTTTATTGTGACTAGAGCGCTATCGTACGATTCATTGGTGTGTTGATGTACCATAGGTCAAGCCCCCGAAAGCAAACTTAGGTGTTTTCAACAATATAAAACGCTTGAACTAAGTTGTAAAACCTTTAACTTTTATATTTTAAATTATGCTACGCTTCATACAACACACCACAAAAAAGTTGCCCGAATTCATCCGCTGCCTTGTGAAAGGCACTCTACTTTATTTAACATTAATCACAAGCGTCATTTACTTTACGGCATGGTGGATTTATGATATACCAATGGTCTATCACCCTGTGTTTGTTACAATGTATACTTTGATTATGACATTTGCGGAATTGCCCATATTGGCTGTTCGCCTGACTATGGAAGCCCCAGTTAGTTTGCGCCCCGATGAAATCCTAAATGATGCATGGATGGTTTTTCTGCAATGGCGCACGAAACATATGATTTCGTGCGCGATTCTTATAATTGCAACGCTGTTATATGTTGGGTGGTTGTTAAGGGTTTGCTTAAAGGCATCCGCCAGTCAATGCATAACCAGTCGCCGGTTAGCTTACATCGTTTTAAGCTTAGTAGCTTTCGCTTTTTTAATACTACTAACCTATGCCCTAGTACCTTTTCTTGTTGATGCTTATAACAGTGGATGGGCAACCGCAATGTTAAAAGCGCTTTGGCGATTATGCGCTTGGCTAGTGCCAAACCCTGAAGTTCCGGCGGAAACCGAAAGGCCTAGTGATACTAGCCATAGCGGTACCAGTAACAGTCACAGGTCTTACCCAAAGGGTAAAGCATCCAATGATACTTGCAATGGTAGTACTCGTGAGGCATCGGATGGTACTGCCTATAGCCCACAAGAAAATGAAGACTATAGAAAAACACGCACTTGGATGGCCTATTTTAAAGGAGAAAAGCATAAGCACGGGCCCATAAACCATATGGGTCCTAAACAAGCAATGTTTGAAACCCGTCAAGTGGACTACAACTTTGAAGGAGAAATGGATAAAGCTTGCACAAAGACCGCTGAAAGTCTTGCACAAGCAATGAAAGGCGAAGACCCAGTAGCAATGGCTGAAGCTGTAGGTGCGTTTCGTATGTGCAATACCTTTCAACGTTATAACGCAATCGCTAAGCAACATAAAACTGAAATTGCGGCGGCTGTTCGTTATGGCCGAGAAGCCCCGACAACTACCACTGAAGCCTGGCATAATACGCTAGATGTTGCTTCTCAACAAGCTGGTAAAGAATTGGGAAAAGCTGCGGTGCGTGGAGCTCATTATGCAGCAAAACATGGCGTTGGGCCTATGGCTGATGTAATGTTTGAAAACCCTGCAGCCGCAGTGGAGCCCCAGGAGCCTCCCAGTCCACGTGATCCTTATGCCTAAGTTTTTCGAATTACGTCTACTTGGCGCTATTGGTGACATCATTTTAGTCACATGGATGCTAGTTTTTTACATATCTTTGTGGTTGTGGCTGATGCAATGATTGTGGCAAAGCCTGAGGCACGTAGCCCTTGGCACAGCGACTCTAGGCCAGTGCCTGTATATATAAAATGCTTCATAGTCTGCTAATGCTTGAGTACCTGGTAGAGCTAATTCAGGTCTTATAATCATCACACAAGCAGTGCCGATTACACCGATAAACATATCAAAAATTAGGTATCAATCACCTATATTTTTTGCACACCTAGAAAGTCGTCAACGAACGATCATAATTTTAATCAGCTTATTACATATTTTTTATCGCACAACTATTTTATCATGCAATCTAAAAAAAACACCATTTTTATTTTAACCACGTACTTAGTGGATGCTTGGTATGAGTACTGGGCACTACGATCTAAATATTTACCCGATTTTGCTACTCATCTATTGAAAGGTTCACTTGTTTATGTTACGCTCATAACTTGCGTAACGTACGCAGCCGCTTGGTTTATTTATCGTGTACCACCTACAGAACATCCGGCTTTTGTAGTGGGCTCCACGTTATTAAGCGTATTTGCGGATTTTCCAAGTTTTATTGTGAGGTTAGTTTTTGAAGCACCAATAGATCTCAGTTACGAACAAATTTTATGGGACGCATCTAGTGGTTACATAAAAAACTATTGGGATTTTGTAATGACGTGCAGCTTGATAAGCCTAATGACATTAGGTTACATAGTCTTTTTGTTCAAGTCTGCTTTATACTATAGGCGCAGTGTTGAGTTTTGGGATTCTGTACTTGCGACGGTCGTTTTAGGCTTACTTTGTTTGAGCGCGCTTGCTTTGATTTACTACGTATTAGCGCCGTTTGTCGTAAATTCGCTTAAAGAAGGCTTCGCCTTTCAGATAGTTAGAGTTTTTTGGCGTTTTGTGGCCTGGATTCAAAGTTTGCATCCTAATGCAGAACAAAGACGTCAAGCGTACCACAAAGCGGACACAAGTGACACCTTTGATAGTACAAAATCTAAGTCATCCACTTCTTCGCGCATATAGCCCATCGGAACCAAAAACTAGTTTGCTCCAGCGCACTTTAAGCTGGTGGAAAGACAAAAAAGACAATAGGTCAGCACCTCCGTCTCAACCTAGTCAAGTCCCTCCCATAATGAGTTCAGGCACTGGAGTGCAGCAAATGGCGGAAGCCAATAATGTGCTTGGAAGACAGTTACGTTATAATAAAAATGAAGCATTCCCCCGATTAAATGAATTGATGCAAGACCCGGAAAAAAATAAGTCAGATATTGATCACTTGCTGGGACAGCTCAAAGCATTTAACCAAGCAGAACAGTATCACGCTGACTGCTAACATCACCAAAGCCAAATCTTAGGTTCAACAACTCATTTACCTCAAGATCCACAAAACTTGAGAGAAGCTAACGGCTTATGGCTGTGGCGGCTGACAGAGGAAAGGCTAGGCGAACTCGTAGGAGAAGCTGCTAGTTTAGGATATCAACGAACACTAAGGCCTCAAGAGGGAGAGCAGCCTCCCAGTCCAAGGCCTTGGCAAGATTAGTGTCGCCGGCATATAACGAAGCTAATTAAAAATTTAAAAATGAATCATACAAAAAGTAAACTCATTTTAATCTTAACTACTTGTTTAGTAAATGCTTGTATGATTACTGGGCAAATCTAGTGGAGATTTGCATAGTTTTTATTGAGCAGCATGGTCATAAAGCTAACTTTAATAGGTCACCCCAAATCAATGGCACAGAAATTGTGCCAAATTAAAAAAAATTCACTTATGGCAGACACAGCAGCAAAACTAATTGGCGCAGGATGCGCCACAATCGCTTTAGCAGGATGCGGTGCAGGTATTGGTATTGTTTTTGGTAGTCTTATCACTGCAGTAGCTAGAAACCCTTCACTAACAAAGCAGTTATTTAGCTACAGCATTTTAGGATTCGCATTAACAGAGGCTATTGCCCTGTTTACACTAATGGTAGTGTTTTTAATACTGTTCGCTATGTAAAACCCTGTTTTACACACTCATGAATTCCCCCCCCCCCCCCAAAAAAAAAGGCATTATAGTTTAGTGGTTAGAACATTGATTTCATACGTCAAATGCGCTGTTTCGATTACAGCTTTTGCCAGCCCTATAAGGCTTTTGGCTTTACTTTAAAAGCATACGCTAAGCTAAAACAGACCTAAGGTTTTTATTACTTTAACGTCACACGAAAAGTTTACGTAACAACAAAATCACTTTAGCATGAAAAACACAAAACGACAAAAACAAGCGCATAATAAAACATATTACAAAATGGAAAATCAAAATTTACCTCAATGGGCAACAGTAAACTACAACTGCACTTATACTAGAGACAGTAATGGTTTCAAATTAAGTCATCGTAAAAAAGGCACATACATTTACCCTAGACCGCCGTTTAAATTTAAGCTTTATGATTCATCTGCTGCACAAGCGAATCAGGCATTGCAAAAATCCATAAAGGTTGAATTGATTGATCCAAATACTAAAACTTATTTTGAAACTCCGCAGTTAACTAAACGTTTGGCAAACAAGTATAACAAAATAACCAGCGATCAATACCGAAGAGGCCGATATCTCGGAGCGGAGCTAGAGCGCAAAATTTTAAAGGGCTTACTGAGTTCAAACAGTGAACAAATCATAAACAAACACCAAAAGCACCTTGGTAAAAAAGATCAAATTGATCATAGTAAAAGCCTTCAATTTAGTCAACTTGCTTATAACTCGGCGGTAAATCGTAAGCTAGCCATTAAAATGAATACACTTACGCGCATAAGAAATCGCTGCGTTTTAACGTCTCATCCCAGTACCATTGGAAAGTTAGGTATCAGCAGAATAGTTTTCCGTACACTTGCGGGATTCGGACAGTTACCAGGTATTGCAAAAATTTAGTGCCCTTAGGTCACCAGCACTGAGAAAGTGCTTAAACTTTAATTTTAAAATATGATCAATTTAGCGAATCATCACACAAGCTGCGATTCTAGTACTTACGCCCCTACCATAGGACTAAGTACACCTTATAGAATAAGTAAGCCTAAAACTTTGCAAAGCAAAGAAACTATAAAAATCAACACCAGGTCAAAGACGTTCAACAGTAAAAGGGTTTCTTTGCGAAATTTTAAAACCAAATCTTTGTTATGTTGGCGATCTGACATTTGGTATTTAAACCTACGCTGTGGCTTTTTAAACTTAATTTCGGCATGTCATATGATTTGGACAGTGGTTAAAAACAACGGAAAAATCGCCTTTGTTAATCACGGGGGTCCCCAGGATGAAAGGGCGCACTTAAGTTTAATAGACTTGCTAGTTCAGACACAAATCAAACCGAAAGCAGTGCCCCGACTAAAAATGGGCGCTTTAACTTTACACCATAAAGTAAACAAGCCTAAAATAAGTTTGAATTCTAATTCATCGGGGGGTTCAAGTCAGGCTTTGTCAGGTATAAATACAAGTGCGGGCTTGAAAACTTCCGGAGTGTATAAGCAACAGAAAGGTAAACTTCTTGGACCTTTACTAGAACTTTCTAGTTTGCTACGAGACGTTGAATTTACAGCAAACAAATCAAAAACAAAACGTACCAAACAAAGTGAAAATGAATTGGAATTTCCCTACACAAAGCCGGGATTCAACATATGCCAAAGTAAAATCAATGTTTTAAAAAGTCGCCTAAATCTGATTACTTATGGAGACGAAACTGCTCCAGCGAAAGGTTATTTTTCAAACAGTGATGCAACTTTTAAATCACAACTAAGCCATTTATTGCCCCATAGCGATCGCAAAAACAAGCTTTTTATGAGCCAACAGTTAACGCGGTTTAAAAATTGCAAACGCGTTAACTTGGCACGCTTAGATTTAAGCAAATCAGTGATTAGTGGGCCCAATATCATAGAAGAAGATGAATTCATACGTAGTCATGAGCGTACTTATGTACAACAATATGATCACGAGCACAGAACGAAAAATGCATTGACTAGCACACATTTCCAAGCACAGAACGATGTTAAACGCAACAGCACTAGCCCTAGAACAACTGGTTATGCTTCTTATAGCCAACGCTATTATAGCAAAATAAATCCGATGGTTGGAACAGGAACAGGCACAGGCGCAGCTCTTGCCGTTGAAAAGTCCACGGCAAACGCAAAGTCAGCTAATGTTTTCAACAATAGCAACCAATATAAACCTGCAAAGCGCCATCGTAATCTGTTTTCGAAAAGTTCGGTGACTAAACAAACACCATTGAATTTTTTTAAAAACGTCAAGGACTTACACGACATTAATGCATGTGTACTAAACCGGGAGCTCAAAACGCCGTACTCTAAAGCGTTTACTAGTAACCCGAAAAGCCCTATGCCTTATATTCAACCTTATTGGATTGGTACTAACGTGTACGAGCAGATGCATTTTGCAAACCGTATAAACAGTACAAAACATTTTGCAACAAACCCTTTTATTAGTCAAGCAAATTTAGTTATTTTTAGTCATCCAGAAAAAGCCCTTGGCCTTGTCAATCAAGTGCGTAATCTGCGTATACCAACAATAGGTTTTGTATCTGGAAGCAATAAATTGCTTCATCAGACTGCAAATATAGTTGATTTTCATATATTGGGCAACGCGGAAAATTTTCATTTTGTTGCGTGCGCATTGCAAAATTTCATACGCCTACTGAACCGTGCAAATAACCAACCAAAGGTTACCAAAAAGCAGGAAGCCCTCGGGCAAACTGGACATAGTAAGCACACAAAATCAAACACAAGAAAGGCGTCAAACACATCAAAACCAGCAAAGGGGCTATTCGTCTCAAACACACCCAAATCACCGAACATGCCAAAACAAAGCCTACTAACAAAGCAAAACTACCAAAGGTTGCCGAATCAACAAAACAGGCCCAAAATAGTAAGCACAAAAAATAAATTATGACCAGATTAAGACCCGCGAATATGAGACAAACCAGTGGCACACTTTGCTATGATTACGATGGTATTAGTAATTACTATTACAGTGATCAATTAAAACAGAATTTAGCCAATGCAAATGCATTAAAATCGCTAGGCCGAAAACTTATACTTCCCACAACCCCCTTAAAACGAGGCAAGCTGCATACACTGCAACCTGCAAGTTTACCCATATCTATCCAATTAAGAACACAAAAAACAATGCAACTGATTTTGGCCCACAGTCGTCATTGGCTTTTAAACAAAGCTTATCAGTTCGCTAGTGTGCACATGCCGCCTAAAACGCCGAAAGTTTTTGAAATGATGGCAGGTACAAGTTTAAAAATCCCGAATAAACATCTTGTTTTGGAACATGCATTATTTGCTGTGGCTAAAAATTTTGAAAAGCTTTCTAATATCACAAGCAATACTAAGCATGTGCACATGCGCAGAAAACAAACCCTAACAAAACTGTACCAACAACATTTAAAAGGGCTCTATAAACAACACGCTTGGGATATTAAAAAAGAAAAGGGTTTAAATAAACACTGCCACGAACAAAAACAATTAAAGCAAACATTAGACTGGAGGTTTAAGCATCAAAATGATGTTTTAAAGACTAATCAAAAATTGAACATTAGTACTAACCCTTTGAATTTGAATATCAGCTCAAAATCAATTATTTTGATGCACAAAACGTGTCATAAGCCTTACGTTAGCTTTTGCAACGTCACTAGAATTCCTTGTTTGATGGTTTACAAAAACACTAACCATTTGTTACACCCTATGAAGCTCTTTGGACCAAAGTGTTATTTCAATGACCATCCAAAACAAAAAGTAATGCGTTTTGCCTTAGCATACTTAGGAACAAAAACTTATGATAATGCCACTAAGCGTTTAATTGGCCCTAGGCTAGCCACCATGCATGTAGAAAAGTCCATCAACCGCCAAAGTCGAAAAAAGCAAGGTCATTATTACGATTTTCAATTTTTAAACCAATTAAAAAAAAATACGCAATTAAAGTTTGGTTTTGTGTCGCCCTTAAGCAAATTAAGCGTTACATTAAACAAACAAAAAGCGAAAGATCCTATGTTTATGCTTAGTACATCAACCCCTTTTTATCTAGCTAACCAACAAAAGCAGAGTTCTATTAAGCAACAACATAGGACTCTTGTGGACCCTGAAAACGCGGTGTTTAAAACTAGAGATGTGCCACAAAGGTATCACCCAGATCATAGTGTAGACATCAGTCAAGCCGAACAAAAGGCTATTAACACGGTAGATCCGCGTTTTGCCACATTGGGGCGATTTAATCGTCCTTTAAAACTTGGGTTGTTTGCTTTCATAGCCGGTAAATTTCCAATGGGCGTTGAACAGGGCTATAGTCTTGGTAAAGGCAAAACGAAGGGTCAAGCTCACAGAAAGGCGAATCGTAAACCTTATAAAACAGCAATTAATGCTAACGTAAATTGTACGCTTCAAAAGCTCACACCTTTAAGTTATAGTTTACATCACAAAGATGCACTTAAAGTCGGGCTTACTAGATTAAACACTGCACTAAGATTTGAATTAACGTTAAACCTTAAACAAACGGATACACCTGCCCGTTTGCGCTCTACGTTAAGTGTAAGACTCTAAGTGTAACCTGTTGTTTCTTCGCTTTTGTGTTGCTCTAAAAAGCCAATTGTGTCAGATAGGCACCAAATGTTGTTACTTATAAGTCAACCCTTTTATTTAGTTGAACCTGCATTTACTAAGCTTTTATTTAATTGAAACCCTAGCGTAATAAAAATAATAATGATTACAAGCCCCTTAGAACAATTTAGCGTTTTACCTTTGCTGCCTTTGCACCTAGGCCCAATTGATTTTACCGTTACAAACAGTACACTTTATTGCCTTTTAACCGCGGCTTGTTTACAAGTCCTAGCTTCGACATTGATGCTTAATGGGGGCTTACTAGTGCCAAGCCGTTATCAAGTGGCCTTTGAAATGACATACGACTTTGTAGTAAGTTTGGCAAACGAGCAACTGGGTCAACGGGCACAGCGTTATGTTGCAATTGTAATGACCACATTTTGCTATATACTAACAGCGAATTTGCTAGGCCTAATACCTTTTAGTTTTGCTACCACAGCCCAGCTAATTGTAGCTTTTGGCTTAAGTTTTAGCTTGTTTTTTGGTGTGACACTAATCGGCATACTTAGACATGGTTACCACTTTTTAAGCTTTTTTTTGCCCAGTGGTGCTCCAATAGCCCTTGCTCCTCTGCTGGTAGTCATAGAACTTATTAGCTATGTGTTTCGACCTATCAGTTTAGGTGTAAGACTGTTTGCAAATATGACAGCAGGCCATAGTTTGTTAGCCATTATTGCCGGATTTGGTTGGTCAATCGGTACTAGTGGAACTGCTTTTGCGGTGTTAAGCATTATCCCGGTGGTGGTCATTGTTGTCATTTTTGGGCTGGAACTTGCTGTGGCTTTTTTACAGGCTTATGTATTTGGTGTATTATTGTGTATTTATTTAAAAGATGCCATTGAACTACATTAGTTTTTAGCTTGTAATTCAAAACCCTTATAAAACGCTTCTTGCTTTGCTTTTGTTCCAAAAGTCGCAGTTGTTACAACAAAAGCCCCCCTTGAAAGGAGCAAAAGCAAGTGCAGCATTTCCACTTGTCCGTTTATAGCCTTAGTCTAACTTAACCGATGTTGGCAAAAGCTTGCTACTGAACTGATGTACTAGTACATCAGTTCAACGGCATACATTGAATAACAACTCATAATCATGTGCGTCTACGTCTATGTCCTATCGGAGCCATAGTTTAACGGTTAAAATAATTGCTTGTCACGCATTAGATGCCGGTTCGATTCCGGCTGGTTCCGTATAAAAATTTGACGCTTCATGATGCGGCTTTGCATGTAAAACTTTCTTTGCTGACTTTGCTTTTGCTAAAAACCTAAAGTTAGCAAAAGTTGTCAGCCTTACGCATTTTTGCCATAGCTTTTTACCTGTTTTGCCCAGTACAAAAAAAGCAAACGCTTAAAAATTTTTTTGGTTGCTTACTTGGTGGAATTGGTAGACACGGTAGCTTCAAAAGCTACTGTTCATATGAATATGTGGGTTCGAGTCCCTCAGTAAGTAAACTTATAAAACATTTGACTTGTATTCATTTTCCAGTAGTTATGACCATTGTTTCACTGTGTAACGAAACTTTGTTCAATAACATATGTATAGAAAGCTATAACCCCCTTGAGCAAATTGTAGCAGCAAAAGTTTGCGTTTCATAAATAACATTCTATGCTTTATTTTATAAAAAGTAGAAAAAAGTCAATAGGCTTTGAAAATTGGACCGTATACAAAAACACCGGACACTAACACAAGCAGCGTTTGGTTTTGTAATCAGTGAGCATTTGAAAGGGTCAGCGGACATAATTAGCGAAGTCATAGGATAGTTTGTTTTGGCCCAAACCAAAAAATAAATATTATGATGATTTATTACGATGCTTTTATTAAACATCACATGGTTATACTTGTGTTTCACGTAATGAAACACAGTGACTGCTTGGCAAACCTATGACTGATTAAAACTAGCACTGTGTTTAAAGGGGGCCTTAACTGCTTCAATGGTCTGAAGAATTGAAGAATCTTAACTGTAAAAACAAAATTTAACTGAAATAAAAAGAAATAAACCAAAGTATTATGGCAATTCAAAATCCTATAAAACCAAAAGTTCGTCCGTTTAGCTTAAATTTCGGACCCCAGCATCCCGCGGCACATGGAGTGTTGCGCCTTATATTGAATATGCGTGGCGAACAAATAATTAGCACAGATACTCATGTGGGCTTGTTGCACAGAGGTACAGAAAAACTCATCGAGTATAAAACAGCGTTACAAGCCTTGCCCTACTTTGATCGTTTAGATTATGTTAGTGTTATGGCGATGGAACACAGTTTTTGCATTGCATTAGAACGTTTAACCAAAACGAAATTAAGCCGCCGTGCAAAAGCCATACGTATGCTTTATGCTGAATTAACGCGTGTTTTAAATCATTTGTTAGCCGTTAGCTGTTTTGCCATGGACACAGGCGCATTAACCCCGTTTTTATTTGCTTTTGAAGAAAGAGAAAAGCTTATGGAGTTTTATGAGCGAGTCAGCGGAGCCCGAATGCACAGCGCATATTTCCGTCCTGGAGGCGTTAGTGCTGATTTGCCTGTAGGTTTATTGCAAGATATACATGCATGGGCTGACCAATTTGCTTCGCGGCTAGATGAAATGGAAGAGCTTTTAACTAGCAATCGTATTTTTAAGCAACGCTTAGTTGACATAGGCGTTATCAGCGCCAGCCAAGCCCTTGACTGGGGCGTTAGCGGTGTATTACTTCGGGGATCGGGCGTATGCTACGATTTAAGAAAAGCTCAACCTTATGAACTTTATGACAGCGTTAAATTTAATGTGCCAGTAGGTACAAATGGTGATTGCTACGATCGCTATTTATTACGCCTGGAAGAAATGAGAGAGAGCTTGCGCATTATCAAGCAAAGCCTTGACTTAATGCCTCAATCTGGAGAAGTAAAGCCGAGCCATGACCATCTGATGCAACCGAGCCGTTCAGCCTTGAAAACTTCTATGGAAGCCCTTATAAAACACTTTAAAATGAGCTCTGGTGGGTTTGTTATGCCAGCCGGAGAAACATATTGCGCCACAGAAGCACCAAAAGGCGAATTTGGCGTGTTGTGTGTTAGCAACGGCAGCACTCGACCTTACCGCGTTAAAATCAAAAGTCCTGACTATGCAAGCTTACAAGCCATTGATGTATTAGGTAGAGGGCACTACTTAGCCGATTTAGTGGCTATTATAGGCTCATTGGACGTGGTATTTGGAAGCATTGATCGTTAACGCTTAGTATTTTTAAACACAATCATTTATGAATTTAATACCCATTTATATCATTGCTTTGTTAGCTTTAAGTGGTTTCGGCATAACTTTTGCCAATGCGGAAAGTTTGTTAGCCTTATGCTTTTTTATTTTTTTTGCCCTTATAATAAATAATTCAGAGCCTATTGGAGAAAGCTTAGCTCAAAGTCGACAAGCCATCCAAGCGGAACTGCTCAGTTGTATGATTGATGGTGAAAAAGTAAGCTTTACTAGCAAACGCCTAAATATTTTCCATCAAACCCAACTATTGGCAGGATTAAAAACAATGCGCTAGTCTTTATGTCTTAATCTTCCGGAAGCAAAGAAAGAAAAACAGTAAGTGTTTCCCTTGACCGTTGCTTTCTTTGCTTTTTTAGCTTTCTCTTATAAAAAAAGCTAAAAAAGCAAAGTGTGAAGGTTTGTACAAAAAAGCGCAGTGAAGAGCTTGAGAGATTTATGTGCGCTTAAACTCTATACACTAAGACAATAGTGCGCTTTAATACAATTTTTAAATTTCATTATGAATTATACTTCTAGCATCAATACACATTTGATTTTGCCAGAACTCGTTCAGCTTATTTGGGTTAGCGGGTTACTTGGGTTTGCACTATGTTTTTATCATGTAAAAACAGTTAATACCAATAGAAGCTTGCAAAACCTTAAATACCTCAACACAGACCCGTCGCTCGGTGAAGCCGTAGACCAAACGACAAAACAAACAACATCTGTCAAAAATACAGTACACGTAAACACAGAAGCTGAAACTTTAGTACCATCGGCACACCGAGTCGCTAGCCTTATTTATCCTATGATGCAGACCGAACCATGTGTGAGATTGATGATACTGGGTTTGCTATGTAGTGCTTACATATACAGTCAAACAGGCCTTAGCCATGCACTAGCGTTTGATACTTTAATTTGGGATCCGTTAAGCCGCACCATGACTATACTTCTTTGTATCAGTGGTGCATGTGCATTATGCCTAGGCACACAATCGTTTAAGCGATTAAGCCGCTATGAATTTATAATTTTGCTTTGGCTTAGTATGCTTGGAAATCTTTGCTTGATCAAAAGCTACAATTTTTTAGCTTTTTACTTAAGTGTTGAATTGCAAAGCTTGAGCTTTTATATGCTTGCAGCTATGCGCTCTAGAACCGAAGCCAGTGCTGAAGCTGGGTTAAAGTACTTTATTTTAAGCGCGTTTAGTTCAGCTATACTATTGCTAGGTATGGCTCTCATTTATGGCTCTATAGGAAGCCAAAGTTTTGCCGATTTAGCAATAACTTTGAACCATTTTAACACTGTGCCAGGTTATGCAACGTCCGGTTTGATCGTTGGTATTGGTTGTATTACGATTAGTTTGTTGTTTAAACTCGGTGCAGCCCCTTTCCATGCTTGGATTGCTGATGTGTACGAAGGGTCAAACACAAGTATAACTGCATGGTTTGCGATTACCGCAAAGTTTGGTGTTGTAACTGTGCTAATTCGTAATCTTATAAACGTTAGCGGTGATAACTTTTGGACATTGTTGGCTTTTGTGGCAGCAATAAGCTTACTTGTAGGTAGTCTGAGTGCTATGAGACAAATAAAATTAAAACGATTGATTGCTTTTAGTGGTGTGGCCAACGTTGGCTGGTTTTTGTGTGCACTTATAGCAGGCCAATGGCAAATGCTAATTTTACATCTTATAGTTTACACGCTATTAAGTATTAGTTTATTTTGTGCTTTTATAACACCATTATTTCGAACCCACCCAGACTTAAGCTATCGCCAACGTTTTACAAAAGGTCAAGTAAACCATAGTGCGGACAGTTTAAGTGTAAAGTATATCAGCGATTTACACCAAATATCCAACGTCAATCCTAGTTTTGCATTTGCAATTGCGTGTGCTTTATTTAGTTTGGCCGGCATACCACCATATGCAGGATTTTATAGCAAATACTTAATAATCAACGCCCTAACACAAAGTGAGCTTTATGGCATACTGACCTTAGCACTTGGTAGTGCTGTTATAAGCGCGTTTTACTATGTCAGAGTTATCAACGCGATGTACTTTGCTCGTTTACCGCAAAAGGGAAAAGCTCAATGGTGGTTCACTATACACGAAATCCCTGCGAATTGTGCCCTATTAGCTTGGACAAGTGCAGCTACCGTTTTATTCTTTCTTAAACCCGACTATGTTTTTGTTTGGTTAGCGGCAATTTAACAAATAGGTAAGTATGCGTTGTTAATTTAATTGGTAAAATTCAGGTCTTGTAAACCTGCCATGGGAGTTCAAGTCTCTCACAACGCATGAAAAATGTTTTAAAAAACCTTTGACATGGGACCTTGTTTTGACAAGTTTAGTTACACAAGCGCTTGGTGCAAACTTACTTTGTCAAAAACATATACCGTATAGAACGTGGCGTTATTGAACGCACTGCACTAAAAGACGTCATAATCAATAAGCAACAAAATGAACAACGCTTAAATAAGTAACGGCGTATAAACACTGCCAGCTTAATGAGGGCAGTTTAAAAACAATGTTTTATATGTGCATCAACCATTGTTTTTATATTGAAAATCAATCGAAACAAGAAAAACTGGTTTTTAAAAAGTCACATTGAGCTATTTAACCGTGGGTGTTGAAAACCACAAAAAGCTCAGTTTAAGTAACTATGAACATCATTCGCAATAAATGAAACTGCGGTTAATAAACATGCTTGTTTACACCGAATTGTGTTTAGTGCAGTGTAAAGATGAACCGGTTTATGATTGTGTTAAAAAGGCTAAGAGCTTGAAAGTGAATATTTTTTTACTAAATCGTCACCACTATGTTCATATAAACGGCACTATGTTTCAATCACTAAAAAACCTTTGAGTCTTCTTCAACATTTATTTTTATTCGGCTGCGTTTTCTACGGTAATTATGGTGTAATGGCAGCATACCGCCTTGTGGTGGCGTTGGTAAGGGTTCAAATCCCTTTAATTACCTTTTTTAAATTTTCAAATTAAAATTGTGCGGTTTTTGTTTGAAAATTTGCAATTTACTATTATAACCTAGAATTTATGACTAATTTAACCTATACTTTTTGTGCCTTGCTTATAACGTGCGCAGTACTTGTGGTGCAAAGCGCCAACCCGGTTTATGGGGTACTTTATTTAATTTTAGCTTTTTTTAATGCCAGTGCTTTAGTGTTATTATTGGGTCATGATTATTTGGCTGCTTTATTTGTTGTATTATATGTAGGAGCAATGTGCACGTTTTTTCTATTTGCAATTATGATTTTAGACATTCGGGTGGATCAGGTGTCAGAAAAAAGATTAAAGCAGGCACCGGTAAATGCTGTTTTTGCAATGATTTATGGTGTGTTAATGAAACATCTTTTAGACGACACATTAAGCCCGTTGGAACATGCCAATTCACTAACTTTAACCCCGCTAACAGCCACTTTACTAGATTACACAACTCAAATTTATAGTTTGGGCGCTGTTCTTTACACCGTTTATGCTTGGCATCTTATAGTGGGCAGTTGTATACTTTTATCCGCTATGCTTGGAAGCATAGTGTTAACCCTAAACAAAAGTAATGACGCCAAAGCCCAGCTGATTTATGAACAAAATTTAAGAGATTTTCGGCGCACCGTAGCAAAGAACCGTTAAACTGTTGCTCTGTTTATCTTTTGCATCCTTTCCTTCCCCCAGTTCCCCAGGAAGGAGTGAAAGCAACCTGGCAAGCAAAAACAACAACAGTACACTTTCTAGGGGATCATAATTTAACATTAACGTTCAACCTATGAACTATTGTTTGTTTTTGCTTCCTGTATTTGTTTAACTCAGCAAAACCCTAAACATTGTAAAGACTTCCGCTTACTTGGTGAAATCGGTAGACACGACAGCTTTAAAAGCTGTTGCCTTTTTTGGTGTGCAGGTTCAAGTCCCGCAGTAAGCAGACAGCTAAAAAAAACCACTGTTTTAATTTGGTAAAGCTGTGCTAAGTTGAATATTATATTAAACAACTTAAATAAAACATAAACAGTTAAATAACAAAACATTAAAAAAGAAAGCTTATTTGAGGATAGTTAGCTAAGTTGGTTAAAGCGCTGCTTTGCTAAAGCAGTTGTCCTTCGGGGCTTCATTGGTTCGAGTCCAATACTATCCGTTACAAGTTATTAAAACACGGTAATCTCACGCCCCCTTTTTCTTTTTTTATGCTCTTTTTCTTTTTTTGTGCTCTTTTTCTTTTTCTTTTTCCAAACACCTTTTTAATGCTCGCTGGTAACAAATCCGTTTTTTTGTACCTTTCTTAAGAAAGGTACAAAGCCTCAGTTGCTTATAAAACATCAGTGCTTGAATAAAAAGATTTATTTTAAATATTAACTTATGATTAGCCATAATTTTATGAATACCGAAAAACTTCGTTCCTGGCATAATACCTTGTTGCGCTACACTTTGGTGGCTTGCGGCCCCGAGCATAAGTCTAAACAAAAAATAGCCAGTGCCCTCAACGAACGAAATAAACCAGACCCGCAAAACCCCAACAGTGATGCAATCAAAACGGCTGCGCGTTTTAACTTTTCTGTTACGCCTACTTATATTAACCACCCGGTGCTTTGGAACCACAATAAAATCATTGTACACGCATCTTCCAGTAAACTTGCGGCTAATCCCGCGCATTATGGCTCATATGGTCTGGTTTTTGCATCATGCAGCGGTCAAATGCCAAATGTTGTAAAAGCCAAACAAAGTGTAGCTAGCTTTAAATTAGTGAAAGGCTCCGTTATAGGGTTACAAGCTTACATAAGAGGGCGTCAAATGGACCAATTTCATTATAAATGGTCGTTTTTGGCGGCTTCTGCAAATGGCGCGGCAAGTATTAATAGCCACAATAATGGCTATGGATTAACAAATATATTTATTTTTCCTGAACTTGACCTATTGGATTACTATGCTTTTGAGCCTTTGTCCGGATTTGATTTAATTTTTGATAAATCAACGTAAGTTTGCATAATGATCAAAGCGTCATCAAAAATCACAGTTTTTCTTGCTTCTTGCTTTCCCTGCGAGAGAAGCAAAAGCCAAAGAGCCAAAATTAAAAAAAATATAGCTATGGAAAGGCTAGTAACGGCTAGTAACGGTATTGATATAAATACGCACTCAAACCCTATAAACACGGTACAATTTAATACAATTCAATAAAACCTTAGAACTATGAATACGACAACACAAGCTTCAACAAACAGCCATACATTAGGCTTAGTGCCTAAAGATTTAAAACAATTTAAAAAGCTTTTGAGTTTAAGTAAAACAACTGATTCTGGCAGAGGGCATGGTTTACCTGTAACTGTAAGTATAATAAGCGCCGGATTTACCATGTTGAATTTGTCAAACGCCCAATTAAAACAAAGCCATAGTGAACTTGTCTATAAAGGGCAAAACGTATTAAACAAAAGGGCTTTAATAGGCTTGTTAAAGCCCCATTGTAACAATGCAAATTCAAACGCTTTTTGGCAGGTTCGTGGCACCGCTTTAAGTGTTACTAGTTTTTCAGGCAACTTAACCCTAAGCTTAGGATCATCAAACAGTTGTCACAAAGCTAGCAAAATGCGTTTGTGCTATCAAATCGCTCAGCAAATTCATAAAATACATGCAGATGCACATATAGGGCACCTATCGAAGAGCCCGTACAATTTATTGGGCGTGTTGGTGATCTCAAAAAATCACAAATGGTTTATTGACTCTACTGAATTAAAACAAAGTTTAATGCTTCAAGAAAACTTTGCTGACCCAAGAATCGCTTTAAAGCAGCTGACATCGACTTCGAAACGCGGCGCATACCAGAAAACACAAGCAAAATTAACCTTAAGATTGTTTGAAGTGAACTACGCTAAATACATACAACAATCGAGTTCTATAATTATTTAAACTGCATTTAAAAATGTTTTTGAAACCATGCAAAAATTAGACTATGCACTTTCGTTTTTGCCAGCCGATATAGTATAGAGGTATTACGTGGGTTTGCAAAATCCAGGACAATGGTTCGATTCCATTTATCGGCTGGCAATAGGGTTTCAAAAGGTAATTGGTTGTTTAACATTGCTATAGCTGTGAATCTTAACATTCTACTTTCACACACATTGCTTACTTTTGTTAAACACTGTAAACTTACGCAGGAAGAATTATGTCATAATGTAACATACTTGCTAATAGCTTGCTTTAGCAGGAAATTATAGACTAGAAATAAAACAAATCTTATGAGAATTTTTGGCACACACTGCAATCCAGACAAAGCTTTATGGTTGTCTGTTAAATCTATTTTAGGAATTAATACAGAAAGCGCTTTTAAATTATGCGCTCTTACGGGAGTAAACCCAAGTGTTAAATTAAAACATTTAAAAGCCGGTCGTTTAGAAAGCTTAAACGGCGCTTGCCGAGATCAACTTGCTGCAAATTTAGACCGAGTAAGCAAAACAAACATTAAATTTTACATTCAATTGAAGCACGCAAGAGGATATCGCCATATGTTTGCTTTACCCGCAAGAGGGCAAAGAACAAGAACCAATGCTTCAACAGCGAAACGATTAGCCATAATAAAACAAAAAACCCCCAAAGCATCCCAGGCAAAGCAAAAACGTAATAAAAAAACTTAAATGAGCTTTAGAAATAAAGCAATTCCAACAAACTCATGTGCGCGAAATTGGCGAAATTGGCAGACGCGGTGGTTTTAGGCACCACTCTGAGAAGGTGCAGGTTCGAGTCCTGTGTTTCGCATGGCTTTTCAAAGCTAGCATGTTCAATGCACTCACTTAAAAACTTTTATTATGCCTCAATTAGACGTACTTACATATGGTTCACAATTTATTTATTTGGTCATTAGTTTTGTCGCAGTTTATATGTTGACTCTCCGATTGATCATTCCAAGCCTGGTAGCTGTTCAAAAACTTCGACAAAAGTTAAACACTGTGGCATCATTAACATCAAAATTAAATCGTAGCTCAGAAGCCTTTAGCCCCGTATTTGACGACGATTTGTACTATGCTTATATTGGCTTAGCCAACGAAAATTTGTCACACTATGCCAAACCACAAAAGCCTTGGCTAATGTGCAAACGTATGGCGCAAATATGCCAAGCGCAATATCAAAAAAAAGATTTACTACAACAAACACTAACATTGTCAACATTTAATGGTTAGGCCCGTTTTGTCCAATGATCCCCCCCCCCCCCCCCCCAAAAACATAAAGAGCATTTAGTTTAATGGTAAAACGTTGACCTTACAAGCCAACAATGGCAGTTCGATTCTGTCAATGCTCACCAATGGACCATGTAAGATTATGTCGTATGATACCATATGATTTACATTTTTTTAACGCATCATAAGCATCGCACGTTGACTATTTTCGGTTTTGTATTGCGCTAGCTGAAGGGGAAGGTTGCCAGAGTTGGCCTATTGGGTCTGTTTTGAAAACAGATGTTGTTTGCAACGCGAAAGTTCGAATCTTTCACCTTCCGCCGCATGAATTGAAACCTACTTGTCAGCGTTACGTTCTTTTTTACTTAGCTTCTGCTTTTAAGAACCTTATAAACATAAACCTAACGCTTTTAAACAACGTAAAGACTCGTCCTTGTTTTAAGTAGCCATGCTAATGTATAATAAGCAGGTTTAGTTTTTAAACCCAAGCGCAAAACAATTTAATAAACCGCGAAGCCAAGAATAAAAAACACTTGAACTTGCAAACCAATGGCTTCAATAGTTTTATTAGGGTTTACCGACTGTTTATTTAAAACTTTTGTTTTGTTTATACTAAATAAACGGGGTTACCAAACTACAAATTATAGAAACGTGCAAAATCGGAAGCCTTACGTATGGTTACATAAGTGCAAACCAAATGGATTTTGGTAATTGGTGGAATTGTTATTGTTATATTTTTAAATAAAACTTGCATCGAAGGTATGCGGCATGTAACACAAATGCGTTTAATGTTTTGACTTTAGATTTCATAAAACTAGCCGTCCAAATTTCTCGCAATTTAACTTTACCGTCCAAATTTCTCGCAATTTAACTTTACCGTCCAAATTTCCCACAATTTAGCTTAAACTTAAATTTTGTGTTACATGTTGATTTTTTAGATAGTATTGTATGTCATTAGGAATTACATTCAATAGATAAAATAACATACGCCATTGTTAAAGGCTTAGCATCAAAAAGAAATGAAACGTTGCTCAAGAAATTTTAGCAATTGCTGAACTCACCAAACAACATCAAAAAGAGTAACTCGTGTATGCTTACATTGTTGCGTAATTGGATTAATGAAAAGCCTTTGAAGCTCTGAGGCTGAGCACCAAGCTGTTAACTTGGGTCGAGGTTGTTCGAATCAACCCAAAGGCGCCATGAAATCTAACTAAAATGTTGCCAGTTTAATGACTAATTGTTTATATCACAACTCAAATTTCTAGTTTGGGCGCTGTGGTTTACACCGTTTATGCTTGCTTATAGTTTTGCCTGCTATGCTTCGCTCTATATAGGCCAAACGCTAGTTTTGTGCGTGTTACAAAAGTGCTAAAATTGCGCTTGTTTTACGGAAACTTTTACTTAGCCCTTTAAACAAAGAAAACAAACGAAATCATAAGACCAGTAAGTTTAAGTGTTTTGTTTTGTCACTTTTATAGCAGGGCCTTGTAAAGCTAAGAAAAGCTCACTTTAAACGTTTTATAAATCAAAAAGTCAAAATCTATGTGTAATGTCACAGATTATAATCACTAAGCAGGTTAGAATAAGTGGTTAATTCGCCGGGCTCATGCCCCGGAGATCCGGTTCAAGTCCGCGGCCTGCGCTAACAAAAACACAACATAGTTATGACGCTGAAAGGTCAAACTGGCCAAGCGATTCTAACGTATGCTTTTTAATGCTATGGTAGAAATAACAACAGGCCTTACGTTTTTAAAAAGCCTACATTTAAGTTGAACTGGTTTGCGTTACAAAAATACAAAAGTTTCCCAAGTTTTATAAAAAGTTTGTTTAAGCCCGTGAACTCAACCAAATGACTCATGTGTTAAACCTTGTGATAGCCAGTGTTTGATTTTGGGTCATTGTATATTGGACGTTTTAACGGTAACCAACGCAACATTTAAAGGTTTAATAAACATGTAGGTAAGATGTTCACTTACCACAAAACAAAATACAATAAATTATAACAAACGAAGGACGTTGATTGTGCGTCCCTTTGATTGCGAGTGTTGAGACTTATGCATGCATGTGCACCTGCTTATGTAGGCGCGTTATGGGTAGTAAAACATCAACGTTATTTGAAGTTCTATATGCTGAAATAGCAAACATGGGCAACCAGCTTCAAACCGTTGATGCACGATTAGGCTGTAGGCCTTTGGCCTAGCCATTGATCGTTAACCGCGCTGAGAGGTCGAGCGGTACCAACTGTAATTACAGTCGATCATTTGATCGCAGCAGCAATGAATATTTGCCAATGAGCGAAAGCTTGAGCGAACTCAACACGTGAGGGAAAGAAGGTGAATGCTGTAAACCTCTAAGGTCGGTGAATAAACAGAGCGTAACCGACTAGTAGAACCGGCTAATTCTGGTGCCAGAAAAAAATATGCGACAAGTAAGTAAAAGTCAATAGGGTGAAATTCCCTTTTTGTAGGCTCACACTAAGCACGAATCAACAAGCATTTAAACTTCCCGAGTTTTTATAATGCTTGAAGACTTGGTTTCGCGCTAAAAATCATAAGGCAAACGTAAGTGAACATATGTTGACGGTGCTGTAAATAAGCATAGCATGCTGGCAATGTTATGAAAGCCAAACAAAATTTACACCACTATAGTATGTGCCTAAGTGATTTAAAACGGTGACTTTTATTGAACTTGGTAAGCCGTTGATGTGCTATCAAAAAGGATAGTGAACTGTTGGTAACATGAGTTGACGTGTCAACGGTAAAGGAAAGTTTAAAAAACAAAAGGCGATCTGTAATGGATCACATATGTCAACTTAAACTTCATAAATTAAAACTAAAAATCACTATAATCAAAAAACAAAGAAATTTTAAAAATGAATCTTATCCTATGGTTTTCCGTCAACGCCGATTACTTGAGCTTTTTAATTGTGCCTATGATATTATATTATAAGCACCAAGCGTCATCTTAGTCCAAGCACTATGGAAGACTTACTACGCCTACGTAAGCTTGCGTCTGCTTTAAGGCAAAGCAAGTTTAAGGTTTAAAACGGGTTGGCTTTGTTTAGTTTGATTTATGGGAAGCCGTATGCGTTGAAAAACGCATGTACGGTTTATGTTGGATGGCATTGATGTAAATCAATACTTGTCCAAACCAAGTCTCGGTTAGGCCAGTGGTTCGAGCAATAAAGATCATGATTGGGCGTAAAGCGTTCTGAGGCATGACATTAGTCGCACGTTTGACAGAGACACATAGAATTAAAAAGCGACCGATAAAATGGGATGACCTTTTTAGGAATATCAGTTGCGAAGGCGATGTGTTGGGTCAAAACTGTAGCTTAAGAACGAAGGATTGGGTAGCAAATACCATTAGACACGGTAGTAGTCCAATCAGTCAACGATGACTTTTACACCTTGGCCTTTGGCCTTGGATAAGCTAACGCGTAAAAAGTCCGCCTCAATAGTACGAGCGCAAGCTTAAAATTGAAACAATTAATGCGTTGAGATTTCAACATGGTGGAACATGCGATTTAATGCGTAGCTACGCGCTAACCTTACGCAGTCTTGATTAGTGGTCTTAAGCCTTTAACTTTATCGTTTTAGGTTTGCCATTATAGCTTTGCATGGTCGTGGTCAGCTCGTTTTTTGTAAAGTCCGGTTAATTCCATCAACGAGCGAAACGCATAGGTTTATAATTCACCAGCCAACGTAAATGTCGGGGTACCTATAAACAACTGCGAAAGAAAGTTTCGAGGAAGTTTGCATCATCACAGATCCTCATGAAGTTCATGGTTGCGGCTATACGCGTGTTACAAATGAGAGCTCAAACAGTAGCGCCTATGCAAGTAGTAGCAAATCTGTAAACTCTCTCACAACGGATTGGTTTCTGCAACTCGAAACCATGAAGAAGGAATCATGAGTAATCGTTTTAAAGAATTGAAACGGTGAAGTTTGTTCATCTCTGGCTATTCATAGCCCGTCAATGCCTGGTTTCTGGCTGTGTAGGAAACGGTGTAACTTTGTTTATTGCATCGTGATCATGCGGTCGGGCGCCGGGCATAAGTCGTAACATGGTTATCGTAGGGGAACCTGCGGTAGACGACAGTTTTTATTCTTAGGCATGCATTGTTGCAACGTTTAGTTAAAAGGGTCAAACCCTTTTATGCCGCTGGAAAATAAACGCTGGCTTTCGCAGAAAGGGTAAGGGTAAGCAAAGGAAATATGCCTTTGTGATAAAACTCCGCTGACCTTTTGTTTACCCTTTCTAGCCGAGGGCTTTTAAGCTAATCCAGATAACTTTTTATTTAAACCATGAATGCGCTACGTAATTTCACTAACACTTTAGTATTGTCCCTGGAACACAAGGCCATAAAAGACGCCTTATATTTTATAGTAATTTGCAGTTTAGGCTTCACACTGGTCATCAGTGCACTGAGTCTTTTTTGTAGCTTATTCATTTATAGCCCAAGTTATTTTTTAGGACAACCTTTAAAATACACCATTATAGAAACGATAGCATACATAATCTACATGCCAATCGCTATAACACAAAAGCACGTTTTACTTTGCCCTGATATCAGCACTTGGGGTGTTGCTTATGCAATGTGCGTTTCAAGTTTTTATGAAGCACCTTTTTCGATGGCGAGTCTTGTTGCTCATATAATTGTATGCTTCATTTTTGCCCACAACACATTGAGCGGTGCTCTAATAAGGTTAGATGTGAAAAACCACACTTTTTGGTATCGCGTAGTGGTTGGTTTTTTAAGCGTAACTTTTATTGTGGTGATGGCTATTTATTGGGACATTATGCCCCACTGGATTAGTTTTTAGCTTGTAATTCAAAACCCTTATAAAACGCTTCTTGCTTTGCTTTTGTTCCAAAAGTCGCAGTTGTTCAAAGCCCCCCCCCCTTTGAAATCAGCAAAAGCAAGTGCAGCATTTCCACTTGTCCGTTTATAGCCTTAGTCTAACTTAACCGATGTTGGCAAAAGCTTGCTACTGAACTGATGTACTAGTACATCAGTTCAACGGCATACATTGAATAACAATTCATAATCATGTGCGTCTACGTCTATGTCCTATCGGAGCCATAGTTTAACGGTTAAAAGAATTGCTTGTCAGGCATTAGATGCCGGTTCGACTCCGGCTGGTTAGGCATAAAAACTTGACGTTGCTTCCGCTTTTACCAGATGTCATATTTATATTTAATGATGATAACTTAAAAACCCTTTTAACTATCAAAGTGACGTTTTAAAGGCCCTGACGGGTAAAACCGTCCTACATAAGAGAAATTCGGTTTCTTAGAAATCTTTTAGTTTTCGCCAGTATGTCCTTAGTGAGCAGAACAGTAAACAAGATAAGTTTTTAATTAAAGCTCTCTCGCCCAAAATCGAACCACACTGTAAAAGATAATTTCAAGTCATAAACCTTGGCGTTTATAGTGGCCATTTATGGGCGATTTCGGGCTGGGATAGTTACAGATACCCAGAGATACGTAAAAACAAAAAGGTATTTAAACCATGAGTTTGCTACTTTTTTCTATATTCAAACCATGAATCAACCGGAACATAAAATTTTAAATTTATAGGTTCGAATCTATTTAAAGCCAAAAATTTAGCTTCTGAGATTTAACGCTCAAGAACCATGCTTTAGTGCGTGCAACAAATAAAAAAAATAATTATTAAACTATGGGTTTTTGCTTAACTTTTATATCATATGACTTCATATTGCCGTGCCTCCGTAAGCTAATAGATGCGGTTATAGTTTAATGGTAAAACTTCTGACTTCCAATCAGCAGATGTGAGTTCGATTCTCTCTAGCCGCTTAATAAACGCACATGAACTAAGACGTAATTTGTATGTTCAGCCACCAAACCCATTCCGAACTTGACCTTGGCTTGCAAATTACAAGCCCATAGCCACAAATGTGAGCGAACCGCTGTAATATTAATGTTGATTTTAAATGTGTTACAAAAGCGATTTATTGCAGTGGAAACTATAACCGAAACGTTACAGTCAAACATTCGTAACAATAATCACCCAAAAACTAAAGATTCTGTTGTTTTGTGACTTACTAGACTTGCCCAGACCATGATTCAATGCCCTACTAGCCACATAACAGTATAGCTAGTGATACCTTTTGAGGGTGTAGTTCAACTGGTAGAACGGCGCATTCCAAATGCGCAGGTTGTGAGTTCAACTCTTGCCACCCTTGACGTTCTTGGCACCCTTGAAGTTTTTATTTTTTGGATCAAAAGCAAGACTAGAGTTTATTAAAAGTGCAAGGCCAGAACCCTAGTGTTGCACTTTTTGGTTTAAATGATGTTAACAAAATCTTCTAAATGCCCACTAATTTTTGTTTAAAAAAGAAAAAATTAAAAACCTTAAGGGTAAAAACCCTTAGGGTTCCCTAAGGTACCAAAACGTCGGATTAGTAACGTTAATTCGGCTTTAAAACACAAGATTTAGACTGGCCGACAGATTACTTATTGAATCAGTGGCCCATAAGACTAGAAATAAACCCAATGCAATTCGTGGATGTATGGATCATAAAACAAAGGAACGCATAAAAAAGCGAAAAGAACCTGGAGTAGGTAGCTTTTGCATAGCTAGAACGATATTACTGTTTCTATGTGTTTGGATACTGTTTCTATGTGTTTGGTATGTGTTTGGTTAATAAACAGTCCGATAGCCACCCCCTATAATAAAGGGTTCGTGTTCCAAGCGGTGGAAACACCTTTTTTAAACTTATCACTTCGGCTTCTATTAGCTTTAAAAAGTTAGAAGCTTTTTTTAAAGCAATAAAATGCAGAAACAGCACTTACTCAAGGAACTAAAACATTTCAGTACTTGAAGGAAAATAAATCGAAAGAGATTGCGTTAGTAATGGCGAGTGAACGCGCAAAAGCCAATGCCGGCATGTGGTTTTCACAAACCTGTTTAAAAACAGCCTGGAAAGAGTTAAGGCTTGCGAAAGTTTTAGTCTTGGACTAGGAGCGACCATAGAAAGTTTTAGTCTTGTAGTAAAAACCAGCCGGCCACATCTTAGCGCAACTGCTAAGTAAAACAACACTGTTTCAACAGTTAACGCATACCACTGTGATGGCTAAATATGTTTTATGACTCGATAGCGAACCAGTACCGTGAGGGAATTAGCCTAATGAATGAAAACAAAAAGGTGAAGGGACCTGAAACGAATTGCTTAAACGTACTTTCAGCTAGACTCAGTTTTAGTAGAAAGGTACCTTTTGAATCATGAACAGGTGACTTTGCGTTAGTTAAAAGCCTAATTTATTAAAAGTAAGCTCAATGAGAAATCAATGTTTAAAAACTAGCGCAAGACGCGAAACGAAGTGAGCTTGGCTAAACCAGGAGGAAGGTCGCTTGACGGTTGCTGGACGTCCGAAGCATAGTGCGTTGCAATGCACTTGTATGAGTTTAGCTAAGTGGTGAAATGCCTATCGAACTTCGAGTTATCTCGTTTTTTGCGAAACCTTTTTAGGAAGGGGGCCAAGTAGAAAATGTGCTAACTAGGTAAAGCGCTGTAAAATAGATGGGAGGGAAACCTTTACTGATATGTTGCAAACTTTGAATTAGGAGCACAAGTACTGGTACTCAGTCGGTGTGGGACAAGCTACATACGACAAAAGGGCAACAGCCTCGACTAACAATTAAGGCCTGAAAATGACGCTCAGTGATAAAGCACATGGGTTTACAATAACTGGTAGGACGTGTGATTAGTAGCATCCATTAGTTTAAAGAAAGCGTAATAGCTCACTACCACAGTTTAGCTTGTGCAAAAATTCAACCGGACTAAGCGTCATGCCGAAATTATAGTGTAGGATTAAAAAGCTTTTTATCCTATAGTTAGCAAAACGAGCCAGAAATTGCAAAAGGTTTGCCGGTAAGGCAAGCCGGAGAAACTGGTTATGAATATACCTGTTAGAGTAGCATATAAATTGAGTTATAATCTCAAAGATCGAAAATCCTAGGTTTTAGTTACCACTGTCAAAGGTGATTAATAAACGCGGCCCCTAAGCCACATAAATGTGGTAATGGGTAAAGCTTATGACGAAATTTGTGTAAACCACGATTTACAGGAAACAATAAGCATATTTCATTAACATCGGTTTAGCAAAAGGTTTAGTTTTAGCGCAGAAAAAGATTAGCTTCTGATGCTTTGCTTACCAATGCAAAACCAATGTTAATGAAAAAAAACTTACCGTACTAAAACTAACTCAAGTGGATAAGTAAATTTTACTAAGATTTGGTAATAATCGCTCGTAAGGAACTCGGCAAATTGCGCCGGTAAATTCGACAACGGCGGCTTGGACTAAATCAAGCCTCAGACAATAAAACCGGGCGACTGTTTACTAAAAACTTAGCGTCCTGCGAATTTGTAATAGCAAGTATAGGATGTGACGTTTGCCATTGGCCACTAACTAAAACCTTACCCCGCTAGGGGTTAGCATAAGGTGTGGTAACAGGCGGCCGTAACTATAACGGTCATAAAGTAGCGAAATTCCTAGGCATTTAAATGGTGTCCTGCATGAATAACGTAACGACCTGGTTGCTGTCTCGCGAGCGATTACCGCGAAATAAGAATGATGGTCAAAATACCATCGCGATTCTCTAAGACGATAAGACCCTATAAAGCTTTACTGTAACTTTACATTGCTAGTGACACTTTGATTCACAGCTAGGCGGGAGTAGCTCCGTTACGTCACTGGAAAACCGCTAGTCAAAGCATTGCTGGCTAAATAAACTTATGACAGTGTATGGTGGGCAGTTTACTTGGGGCGAGGTCTGGCTAAAATGTAACGCCAGAGAGCAGAAGGTATGCTCAACGGGGCCGGAAACCCTGCGTAGAGTATAATAGCATAAGCATGCCTGATTACAAGACCGACAAGTCGAGTAAAGACGCAAGTCTGCTATAGTGACCCTCACAATCTATGTGGAAAGGTGTGAGATCAACGGATCAAAGCTACTTTAGGGATAACAGAGTAGTCCCCGCTTATAGTCCTTATAGACGCGGGGGTTCGCCACCTCGATGTTGGTTTTGGTCATCCTGGAGCTGAACAAGGTTCCAAGGGCGCAACTGTTCTTTGCATAATGACCAACGTGAACTGAGTTTAAACCGTCGTAAGACAGGTTTGATTCTATCTAGAGAATCATAAACCTTAACCATTCAAAAGCTTTCCACTGTACGCAAGGACCAGGAAAGCCATGCCACTGGTTTAGCAATTGTATCATTGTGATGCACGGTTGCAACGCTAAGCATGAAAATCTAATTGCTGACAACAAGCAAGAAGGTCTTGAAGGGGTTAAATGAATTCGCCTTAAACTAAGGCGTCATTAGGCAGGCGGTGTAAGCCGTGAAAGCGGTGGACGCTTGATTCACAAAATGCGGCATTTTGCCCATTAAAGAATCACAAGTTAAAATTAGCTAGCCTGTACTACTATAAACGCATGATCGAAATATTTACCAACATATGGCCAACATATGAAAAAGTAAATATAACACACAGGAGTTTGTAAATTTTGTTTTAAAAACACAAATTATTATTTAAGCAGCAGCGCTTGTGTTTTTAAAACTATGATAACTAAAAAACTCAAAACCTATGATTAAATTAACAAATATACTAAAAGTTTTAAGGGCTGTAATAATTAAACGCTGTAAACCCTTAATATAAAGAATTTAATTGTAGCAATGAAAAGCTATTTATATTGTTTAATAGCAAAAATCAAATAATAAATTAACAATGACTAACCCCAAAATACTGACTCAAATAGGGCTTAAACCCATAGAACGCAATGCGAAAAGTTTGCTCGTTTTTGTGGCTTTTTTTGTAGTTGCTCAAGCTTTGGTTTCATGGTTGTTTTTTGAAGCCATTGCCTATTTGCTAGACGTGCCGATAGATCAGATTATCAGTGAGCCAATGGTTACAGCTTTATATGCATTTGGCTTTTTGATAGGAACTTTCCCCACTTACTGGGGCTTATGCTACGCATATAGCCCTAAGACCACCTCCTGGCTAGTGACGGGGTTCACTGCGGCATATTTAATGATTCAAAACTACCCTGTGATAACACTGCTTACCTTTGCTTTCGCAGTTTTCACAGCATATGCGATGTTTAATTTCTATTGTGGCATACTGCTACGTTTAAATAAAGCATACATAGGCGCCTTTAAAAAAACTGCAGCTTCAACACTGTTGTTCGTGGCTGTAAGCGTAAGCCTTTATATCGGTTATTGCGCTTTAATTGTCGAAGCACAATGCTGACCAAGGGACATACCGGACTTGGATAAATCCTGCATATGCAGGAAAAAGAAAAAACTACAAATGAAACCACGGAAAAAGAAAAAACTATAAATGAAACCACAATTGCCAGAAAGAAAAACAAAACCCGCGTTTGCAATACTACAAAAAAAAATACAAATGAGACCACAATTGCCCGAAATAAAAACAAAACCCGCGTTTACAATTACAACACAACAAAAACCATTGATTAATAAAAACCAACCACTATACAGTCGTTTAGCAGCGCTTCCACAATGGATGTCATTAACAGTGGTGGCTTTTGTAATGTTGGTTTATAATGCAGTACTTGTGCCAGTACTAGGACTAATCGTGTTTAGCGCTTGGTCTGGTACACTTTACACGACTTATAATTTAGTGCAACTCAACGGCTTAGTAAAAGTGTTAATGTTTGTTGCTATACTTATTTTAAAAGACTTTGACTCTATTCTATATGATAGCGCAGAAGCATCATTGTCTTTTTTACACCATAGTGAGCTAATAATGCATTACTTTTGTATTGCTGCACCTGCTTCTGGGGCGATGTGCTTCACAATAGTTTTAGCATTTATAGTCAGTGCACAGTATGTTTGGAACTTGTGTTATGCTTTAGTAAACAAACAAAAGCACTTAGCCTTGGTTATACCGTATCATAGAACAGTTGGGAGCTTTATTATGGTTTTAATAACCTTCTTAATTGCTACTTTTACACAAGGTGGGGAGCCAGTTTTGCGACTTTTTTTGATACTTGGACTTAATTTTGGTTTAGTGCTTGTTTATAACCGCAGAAGTATAAAAAACGTTTTCAAATTTTAAGCCCCCACTTCCCAAGCTTTTCTGATTTTAGTCGCATAGCTATTTGGGCATGCGTAATTTTAATATTTTTATGGTACGTGTTTCCAAATGGCTATGCCTATTTTTGTGAAATTTACACCACCGTCACAAACACGCTTACGTTTCTAGTTGCCGAAATTTTTAGTTTTAGGCGTTGGTTAAAGTTACCTGTTAGTAGTACTGTTAATTGCATGTGGCCATGAACTAAAGAAAAGTCGGCTTTTAACAAAGGCGAACCCCTAAGCCCTAGGTCCAGGTGTGATAATCAGTACCATGATGCTATGAATGCAGCTCAAACCGCTGGTCAAAAAAAAGCGGCGAGTGAAGCTCATAGTGCATGTGTCAACGCCCAAAAGCGTTATGAAGCTTCCATGCGTCACAACAATGTCACCTGTAACAATGGTATTAAACACCGAAAAAACGGATGAAGTAGGTTTACTTCTTTGCCTTTAGCTTCTTTAGCTTAAAAAAAAATTAAAATAATGTTTAATCACAACGAAAAATCAATTCCGACATTGACGCCGGAATCAAAGGTGTTGAGCATACTAAAACAACCGGTTTTAAGCGTTGTAAATGATCACTTAATCGCTTACCCAGTGCCCTCAAATCTAAACTATTTTTGGGGCTTTGGAAGCCTTGCTGGGTTGAGTTTAGTGATTCAAATTGCTACCGGAGTGTTTCTAGCGTGCCATTACACACCAGACGTTAACTTAGCCTTTAGCTCAGTTGAGCATATTATGAGAGATGTGCAAGGTGGCTTTCTATTGCGCTATGCTCATGCAAATGGGGCTAGTATGTTTTTTATTGTCACCTTTGCTCATATGTTAAGAAGCCTATACTATGGTAGCTATCAAGCACCAAGAGAAGCTGTTTGGGTCATTGGTATAGTCATACTGTTTTTAATGATTGCAACGGCATTCATGGGTTACAGTTTACCTTTTGGACAACAAAGCTTATGGGGCATAAGTGTTATCACAAGCTTGTTTTCGGTTGTACCTTTTGTAGGCAATGAACTAGTGATGTGGCTGTGGGGCGGCTTCTCCGTTAACAATGCCACATTAAACCGCTTTTTCAGTTTGCATTATTTATTGCCTTTTTTGATCGCTGCTGCTAGTGTAGTACACATTGCAGCGTTGCATCATAAAGGATCAAACAATCCTCTAGGAATCAACGCCTCAAGTGATAAAATAAACTTTTATCCTTATCTAGTATATAAAGACCGTGTAGGGCTTTTGATTTTTTTAATTGTTTTCAGTGGTCTAGTAATGTTTGCTCCAAACATGCTAGCGCATCCCGATAACAACATACCTGCAAACAGCCTAGTCACACCTTTAAGTATTGTGCCAGAATGGTACTTTTTAATTGTGTACTGTATTTTGAGAAGCATACCAAATAAAACCGGAGGCGTTTTGGCCATTGCTTTGGTTTTCGTAGCACTACTACTGCTGCCTTTCATAGCCACAAGTCCACTACGATCTTCTAATTTTAGACCATTGCATAGAAAAGCCTTCTACTTGTTTGTAAGTGCGTGCTGTATACTATCGTGGGCAGGTTCAAAACCAGTAGAGCAACCTTACATCTTCATAGGGCAAGCTGCTACAGTTTACTTTTTCATATACTTTTTCGTACTGGTTCCTGCTTTAGGACGACTAGAATATGATTTGTTAAGTCGTAACGTAACCAATCGCTAGATCATAAGGTTCTGATCGCCCCCCCCCCCCCCCCCCTGTGCGCCGGGTATTGTTTAATGGTACTTAGGTTTGTGGAATTGACGCCTAAGCTGGTTTGGCACTGGATTGTAAATCCAGCTACGAGAGTTACTGTAGGTTCGAATCCTACCAATTCCATATGTTGTAATTGTAATGATGCTCTTGTTGTGTTATGTTAGCTTAAAAGCAGGTAAAGCAAAAGCCATTATAAATGTGACTTGCTGCAACCAAAATGCTAATTTTGAAGCTTCTGATTATATAAGGCGTCCTTAACATAATTGGTAGTGTAACGAGCTTTTAACTCGTCGCCTTTCGGGGCATTGTAGGTTCAAGTCCTGCAGGACGCAATTTACCAAAACTTTCATATAGTCTTAGGCTTATCAAAAACAACATGGCCAAGTATAAACACAACAGTCAAATTAAACAATTTGGTTATTTAGAAACCTTTTGGTTATAATGTTTAGGTGCAAACACCGCGTGGCTTAATGGTTAAAGCGTGGTCTTGATAAGGCCAAGGTTGCTGGTTCAAGTCCAGCCGCGGTGAAACAAAATCCAAATACTAGCATAAGGCTTTTTTCAAATGCATCATGTTACGGCGGATTTTTTAAACTCGCTTTCGATTTTACAGCATCCCTCGAAAGAAGCAAAGAAAAAACCGGGAGAAGAAGAAGCAAAAGTAAAGGCTCTTGAATAATGAAACCGGCCAATACTGCACAAGCGTTGTTTCAAGACGGGTTTCACCAACGCACAACAACAAAAAAAATATGCAAAGACACGGTTTTCATTTAGTAGATCCTAGTCCTTGGCCAATATTTGCGTCGTGTGCCTTATTTGGTTTTACAACAGGACTAGTCGGCTGGTTTCAAGGATTCCATTACGGTGCGCAATTGGCTTGTCTTAGCTTTTGCGGTGTAGTTTATGTAGCAACGGTTTGGTGGAGAGATGTGTTGCGAGAAAGTGTATTTCAAGGCCATCACACAAAAAGTGTTCAAAAGGGCATTATGATGGGCATGATTTTATTTATACTTAGTGAAGTTATGCTGTTCTTTGGTGTTTTTTGGGCTTTTGCTCATGCAAGTTTGGCGCCTAGCATAGATATTGCAGCCGTTTGGCCGCCAAGAGGTATAGAAGTACTGGATCCTTTTGGTATACCATTTTTAAACACACTTATATTACTGAGCAGCGGTGCTAGTGTAACATGGGCACACTATGCTTTATTACTAGGACAAAACAAACAAACCATTGTTTCACTTACAGTGACAATTGTATTGGCCGCTATTTTTACGGCATTGCAAGGTTATGAGTACGTTAGTGCGAGTTTTACAATTAGCGATAGCATTTATGGAAGCTGCTTTTATTTGTTAACCGGGCTTCATGGAGCCCACGTTATTGTAGGTACGCTGTTTTTAGCAGTTTGTTTAGCCCGTGCAATGCTGAGCCAGTTACGCCCGGATCATCATCTAGGATTTGAACTAGCTGCTATGTATTGGCATTTTGTTGATGTCGTGTGGTTAATAGTTTTTATAGTGGTTTACTATTGGGGAAGCTAACGGTTATTATCTATTCGAGCTCTGGAAAAGCAACCCTTAAAAACGCCGGCAAGCCAATAACGTTAACAATTTTAAAAAGGATTTGCCATAAAGACGTCATTTATTGCTAAAACATAAGATCAATTGATCGCCCCCCCCCCCCCCCCCCCCCCCCCCC
>Ga0209303_1000436_pt1 | contig 32911 bp, 20 predicted proteins | sample SidtaG_3_FD_187449 | JGI IMG/M metagenome (GOLD analysis project Ga0209303, IMG submission 187449) | Marine algal microbial communities from Sidmouth, United Kingdom - Sidmouth_Asex1 metaG (SPAdes) (version 2) | ecosystem: Host-associated > Algae > Red algae > Unclassified | place: Sidmouth...
GGCCCAGGATCCGTTCAACAACATCGCCCGCACGACGGTGGAGGCGATGGCGGCCGTATTCGGCGGTACGCAGAGCCTGCACACCAATTCGCTGGACGAGGCGATCGCCCTGCCCACCGATTTCTCAGCAAAGATAGCGCGTGATACGCAGAAGTACTTACAGGAGGAAACGGGCATCACCAATGTCGTCGATCCGTGGGGCGGCAGCTACTACGTCGAGAAACTGACGGCAGATTTAGCCGACCGGGCCCGCGAACTGATGAAGGAGATCGAAGACCTCGGTGGCATGGCCAAGGCGATCGAGCAGGGCGTTCCGAAACTCCGGATTGAAGAAGCGGCGGCGCGCAAACAGGCGCGCATCGATGGCAGTATTGACAAGATCATTGGTGTCAACCTCTTTCCCAACCTCGACGAGGAGGAACGCATTGACGTTTTGGAGGTCGATAATAAAGCGGTGCGCGAGTCACAGATTGCAAGATTGGAAAATATCAGAGGAGTAAGGGATGAGGGCGCGGTCGCGGGTGCATTGGAAGGTTTGAGGCAGTGCGCTGCTACCGGCCAGGGCAATCTCCTTGAAAAGGCCGTCATTGCATCCCGCGTTCGCGCCACCCTCGGCGAAATCTCCGACGCCCTGGAAACCAGCTTCGGCCGTTACCGGGCCACCAACCGCATCATCTCCGGTGCTTACGCTAACGAAATGCAGCAGAACGACGACTTTCAGACCGCACGCGACCTGACCAAACGCTTTGCGGAAGTCTATGGCCGCCAGCCCCGCATCATGGTAGCCAAGCTCGGCCAGGACGGCCACGACCGGGGTGCGAAGGTGATCGCCTCCAGCTTTGCCGACATCGGCTTCGACGTCGACGTAGGCCCACTTTTCCAGACGCCTGAAGAAGCCGCTCGCTCTGCCGTTGAAAACGATGTACATATCCTGGGTATCAGTTCCCTGGCCGCCGGGCACAAGACTTTGGTGCCACAGGCCATCACCGCTTTGCGGGAGGAAGGTGCCGGTGATATTCTAGTGGTTACCGGTGGGGTCATCCCCGAACAGGATTACGAGTTTCTTTACGACGCCGGGGTTGCGGCGATCTTTGGTCCGGGTACGGTAATTGCCAAGGCGGCCGCGGCCATTTTGCGGATTATGTTGCCTCACCGGCCGCCGCTCACGGAGTGAGCGGCGGCCGGAAAAGCCACGTTGTTTACCTTAGCCTTAACGATCCAACCCACGCCAAATGAGATACACCCTGCTCTTCCTAACCTTTCTCTGCACCTGCGGCCCCGCCCGGGCCTAAACTCATGATGGACTCTTCGTTTTTGGTCACAGCCTGATTGATCACCGCCCGCCGCTCATTCCCACCCCGAGCAACGAGAACACCGTTCCCCACTGGCTCTACTTACTGTCTAACGAGGCGGGCAACTCAGTCGCCGCTGTTTGCGTGACAATTACGCCGCCATCAATACTTTCATCTGGAACGAGCTGAACGCCTTCGATACCCCGGCCGGAGACAGCCGGGTGTTTCTCGGTGGCACTCTGCTCTATGCGCTGGCGTCCTTCACCGCCGAGGAAGATGCCGGCAATGTTGTTCTTTCCTGGTCTACGTCGCAGGAAGAAAACATCGGCATGTTTCAGGTCGAGCAGCGCTTACCGGCGGGCGATTTCTCACCTCTCGGTCTTCCCGTTGCGGCCATCAACTTCCCCTCGGACTATTCCTTTGTCGACGATAACCCCTTCGACGGAGAAAACGTCTACCGCCTCGCTATCTTAGATGCCGACGGCGAAGTAAGCTATTCTTCCCTGGCAACCATTACCATCGGTCCCGATAGCGTTCGGCTTTTGTCCACTGGAGACAGAACCTTCAGGCTGCAAGACGCCCCGCGCAACGGAGTACTACTTCACCGAAACCCCGGGCGGGTGCTGCAAAGAGGCCGTATTGAGCACCCGGGGGAATTACTGGAGCTGGCGGGAGATCGCTTTGCGGGAATTGGCTTTCTGGTGGTTACTTTGCCGGGGCGGGTGCCGCTTCATTTCCGGGTCTTATTGAGGAGGTAGGCCCTGCATATCACATCGGAGAAAACCCGGGTGTTGCGGGGCGCAACGGGTAGGTTCTCTTCGGTTTTGTACCACACCAGGCTAGCCGCAGGCGGTAAAAATCATCGCTGCGTAAATCACGATGGATGAAGTAAATATGTTGGTATTCATAGATTTTAATTTTGGTTTTATGTTGTAAACGTCGCTATGACATCGCGTTCGAATAACCGAGAGAAAGGCTCCGGATTATCTCACCGGGGCACACTATTTTTTCGTAATATTGTCGTTCTCAGAGAGCACTGGTTTTGCTCGCGCTCGGAGAGCGCGAGGTCCGGTACCACAACCTGCCGCCCATGACGCAAAGCATCATCGCCACCCTGATCATCGTCTTCACCTTCCTTGTCACCTACCAGGGCGAGAAAGACAGGTGGTTCAAAGAAGAATACCTTTTCTGGACCGACGGCATCCTGATGCGTAAGGAGTACATCCGCCTCCTAAGCTCCGGCTTTTTGCACTCCGGCTGGTGGCATTTCGGTTTTAATATGTTCGCACTGTTCAGCTTCAGCTACTCGCTGGAGTACGTTTTCGGGATGACCAACTTCGCGCTTATCTACTTTGCCTCCCTGATCGGTGGTAGTTTGTTGGCGCTGTACTTCCACCGCAATCACGGTGATTACAAAGCCCTCGGTGCTTCCGGTGCGGTCAGTGGCGTCGTGATGGCTTCCATCGTACTCTTTCCCGAGGGGGAGATTGGCTTCATCCTCATTCCCTTTGGCATCAAGAGCTGGATTTTTGGCACACTCTATATTCTTATTTCCATCTTTGGTATCAAGACGCAGGCGGGCAACATTGGCCACGACGCACACTTGGGTGGTGCAATCATCGGCACGCTGATGGTCTGTGCCCTCCGTCCGGAGCTGGCCATCGCTAACTGGTGGATTGTGCTGCTGATTCTGTTGCCCTGCGCTGTCTTTCTCTGCCTGGTGGTGAAGAACCCCGCCGTGCTGTTCATTGATGGGTACTGGGGAGAGGAAGTGCATACCATCAAAACCTATAAAATACCCAGGAAAAAGAAAGCTACGCTGGATGAGTTGCTGGACAAGATTTCCCGGGAGGGGATTGATGGGCTTTCTGCTCGGGAGAAGGCTTTGCTGGAGGAGTATCAGCGGGATTTGTAGCACAGTAATATCTTACTTTTTTTGGCGAGACCGCAGGTGCAAAGACAGTTGATAAAGAACGGTAATGCCCTGCATTCATCGGCAAAGCACACCAAACATAATCCCGTCATGTCGTACCTTCCGCCCTAAGCCAAACCAAGTCATGCAAAACCAAAAAGACCTAGCCGGTAAACTAGCCCAAGCCCATCTGGGCGGCGGCCAAATCAGAATCGACAAACAACACCAAAAAGGCAAACTGACCGCCCGCGAGCGAGTACACCTACTCCTCGACCCCGGAAGCTTCGAGGAAATCGGCGCCCTGGTAACCCACCGCACCCACGACTTCGGCATGCAGGACCAGCTCTTCTACGGCGACGGCGTAGTAACCGGCCACGGCACCGTCGGCGGCCGGCTGGTGTACGTCTTCGCCCAGGACTTCACCGTCTTCGGGGGAGCCCTGTCTGAAACCCACGCCGAGAAAATCTGTAAGGTGATGGATATGGCCGTGAAAACCGGCGCGCCTTTACTTGGCCTCAACGACTCCGGCGGCGCCCGCATCCAGGAGGGCGTACGGTCACTGGGAGGTTATGCCGACATCTTCTACCGCAACGTCCGCGCCAGCGGGGTGATTCCCCAGCTGTCGGCCATCATGGGCCCCTGCGCCGGAGGCGCAGTGTATTCGCCGGCGATGACCGACTTTACGATCATGGTCGAGAACACCAGTTATATGTTCGTCACCGGGCCGAACGTGGTCAAAACCGTCACCAACGAGGAAGTGACCAGCGAAGAACTCGGTGGGGCCGGCACACACTCCATGAAGTCCGGCGTGACTCACCTCACGGCCGCCAACGACGTCGACTGCCTCAATAAGCTTAAAACCCTGCTAAGTTTTCTTCCGCAAAACAGCCGCGAAAAACCCGCCGCCCTACCCTACGAACTCGGCAAGGAGATCCGTGAACAGCTTGAAGGCATCGTCCCCGAATCCGCCAACCAGCCCTATGATATGCGGACGGTGATCGCCGGAATAATCGATGAAGATTCCTTCTTCGAAATTCACGAGAACTATGCCGACAATATCGTCGTCGGCTTCGCGCGCCTGGCCGGTAAGTCCGTCGGCATCGTGGCCAACCAACCGATGAGCCTTGCCGGGGTGCTTGACGTGGACTCGAGCAGAAAGGCCGCCCGCTTTACCCGCACCTGTGACTGCTTCAACGTGCCCCTGCTCGTGCTGGTCGACGTCCCCGGCTTTCTGCCCGGTACCGACCAGGAGTGGAACGCCATCATCACCAACGGGGCCAAGTTACTCTACGCCCTAAGCGAGGCCACTGTTCCCCGCATTACCGTCATCACGCGCAAGGCCTACGGGGGGGCTTACGATGTGATGAACTCCAAGCACATCGGTGCCGACCTCAACTTCGCCTGGCCCACGGCCGAAATCGCCGTGATGGGAGCCAAGGGCGCTTCGGAGATCATCTTCCGCCGGGAGATACAAAAAGACGACGACCCCGCCGCTAAGCTCGCTGAGAAAGAAACGGAGTATGCGGAGAAGTTTGCCAATCCTTACCGGGCGGCGCAGCGTGGCTTCATCGACGAGGTCATTCTGCCGAAGGATACACGGCGGAAATTGATTCGGGGCTTTGCGGTGTTGAAAGATAAAATAGTGGATCAACCGAAGCGTAAGCATGGAAATATCCCGTTATGAATTTTCTTTTTTCATAATTTGGAATAGGCTGAATTTGGATATGTAAAAATTATATAAAATCAATATTAGATAATACCGGATGAGTAAGTCGCACAATAACACTACTCTAAAATGATGCATGACGCACTGGCAAAATTCATTAGAAAGCACGTCCACGTTTCAGCGACGGAGCTACAAACCATTTCCCACTGCTTTAAATTTAAAACCGTAGCCAGGTCCGATTTTTTGCTTGTACTGGGAAATACCTGCCGCTTTGAAGCATTTGTACTATCAGGCTGTTTCAGAATTTTTACTATTGACGAAGCTGGCAACGAAAGAACCCTGTATTTCGCAGTAAAGGGCTGGTGGCTAATGGACGTCGACAGTTTCATGCACCAAACGCCTTCGGAACTGAACATTCAGGCTCTCGAAGACAGCGAGGTACTGCTGATCGACAAAGTCGATAAAGAGCGTTTGTACCGCGAGTTGCCGGTAGTAGAAAAGCTCTTTCGCATCATGAGCCAGCAGGCACTGATTGCCTGGCAAAGGAGATTGATGCGCAATCACTGCCTTACGGCGAAGGAGCGCTACCAGCACTTCACGGAAACTTACCCTACAATTGCGAACAAGTTAACGGATAAGAAAATTTCCAGCTACCTGGGGATCACCCCGGAATTTCTCTCTAAAATCAAGAAGAGAATCAACGAGGAATAGCACTCCACCTGCATCTTAAACTTGTTTATTTTTTCTACGGTTACAAGCCGATACATTTGCGTTCAGATAAGGCCTCACGTCGGTGTAAGGCCGGAAACGCAAAAAATGGAACATATAATAGCAACCGCTCAACGCAGTATTCTAAGCGCTACCCTGCTGGTTGTTCTCTGCATCGGCCCGGCCCAACAAACTGTCTTAAGCCAAACGGCATCGGTCTTACAAACCGTAAACACCGCCGATACTTTTGGAAATACCGTAACGGCAAAGGTGTACAAAATAGGAAAAGCACACTTTGTGTACACGGGTGGTGACAACGGCTTCTTGGATGTGTTCCGCATCGGCGAGGGTGGTAAACTTGCCCCTGTTGAACGCTTTGAACTGTCGAACGGGAAAGGGCCGGCCAGAGGCATTGTCGCCGACAAGATCGGCGGAACGGACTACCTCTTTGTAGGGAACAAAGGAGCCAGCTCCGTTGAGGTACTTTCCATTGCCGACGACGGCCGCCTTAAGCGGGTGTTTGTAATGGACGATACGGAAAAGACCTATCTGGGCACGGTGATCACCCTGCAGGTGGTTCACATGGCAGCCAGATCCTACCTTTTTGTCGGTGGTCTGGAAGCGACTCCCGGTCTTAGCTCTTTCGAAATAAAGGCCGATGGAAAGTTGGTACACGTTCTGTCCGTAGCCGACGACGAGACGCTGTTCACCGACGGAATCATCGGCATGTTCACGCACAAGATCAAGGGGAGAACTTTCCTGATCACCGGTGGGTTTATGGACAATGGCGTCAGTAGCTTCCGGGTGTTTGCCGACGGAAGCTTCGAGAACATCAACAACATCGCCGACAATACTACCGATCGATATCTGACCGGTGCCTATCCGGTAGATGGTGTTACGCTCGGTGAGAACCACTACATCATCGTTGGGCACCGACACCATAAATATTATAAAAGGGGCAACTTCATCAAAAAGAAAGACTTCATTTACCACGGAGACGGAGTAAGTGTTTTTAAGGTGAGCGATCTGGGAGAACTAATCCCCCACTTCGTGCTTACCGACGATGAGAAGACAAAGGTTTCCGGGCAGACACGCATAGAAGTTCTCAAACTGGATGACACCCGGGCCATCGTAGCCGTAGGCACCCGCGACGATCAAAGCATCCAGATTTGCGAACTGACCGCAGACGGCACCTTGAGTCCGTTGGGAGCAACGGACGTCGATTACCCAATTTACTACGGAATGGCCTCCGCCATAGTAGGTGGAGACCTTTACTTCCTGGCGGGTTCCGTAGATAATGCCGTGAAAAAATTCTTCAGCTATCGGTTCGACCTGCCCGGCATCAGTCGTGGCGACCATAAATCCGACCGGGTACTTCGCCACGTCGTCAGCCTAAAGTACAAGGACGAAACTACGCGGGAGCAGGTCGAGGAAGCAGTACGGGAATTTACCGACCTGCAGCATAAAATACCCGCTATCATTGGCTTGGAATGGGGAAAAAACAACAGCCCGGAAGGAAAAAGTAAAAATTTCACCCACTGCTTTACCCTGACGTTTAAAGACGAAAAAGGGCGGGAACAATACCTGGTTCACGCGGCCCACCTGGCCCTGGTGGAAAGGGTGGGACCTCTCCTTGCTGACGTGTTTGTAATGGATTATTGGGGGAAGCGATAATTTTGGCCGAGCCCGTCCCTGGGGACGGGCTCGGCCACCGATTTTCCCCGGACAAGCCACCTGAAATGCCTATTTTACCGGTCGCATGAAGCTCGATCAACTTACCAATCCAAAGAGAAAACACCTACGGCTAGCCGTTCTCCTCTGCTTTTCAACCCTCCTCTGCACCTGCGACCGCGCCCCCGAAAACGCCGTCGCCGTACCCGAACACCCCGACTTCACCTTCCACGTAAAGCCCCTCCTCTCGGACCGCTGCTACGCCTGCCACGGACCCGACAAGACAAAGCAAAAAGCCGGCCTCGCCCTCCACACTTCCGAACGGGCGCTAGCCCAACTGAAGGACAAACCCGGTAAGTTCGCCATCGTCCCCGGCGACCCGGAAAGCAGCGAGATCTGGAAACGCATCATGAGTAACGATGCCGACCTCGTGATGCCGCCACCCGAAAGCCACCTGACCCTTGCGCCTCACGAAAAAGAACTCCTGCGCCGCTGGATCGAGCAGGGGGCGGAATACAAACCTCACTGGGCCTTCACCGCTCCCACACCGCCGTCGGTACCCGAGATCAACGATAAGAAGTGGGCCACCAACGCCGTCGATAATTTTGTACTCGCCCAACTCGAAAAGAATGGCCTTGAGCACAGCCCTCCGGCCAACCGGGCCACCTTACTCCGCCGCGTCACCTTCGATCTCACCGGTCTTCCTCCCACCCCGGCGGAACTCGAAAACTTCATGAATGACGAGATATCGGGGGCCTACGAGCGCGTCGTCGATCGCCTGCTCGCATCCCCCCGCTACGGCGAACGCATGGCCACCGACTGGCTCGACCTGAGCCGCTACGCCGACAGCCACGGCTACCAGGACGACCGCCCGCGCACGATGTGGCCCTGGCGCGACTGGGTGATAAAGGCCTTCAACGATAATTTGAGTTACAAAGATTTTGTTATCTGGCAGCTCGCCGGCGACCTGCTCGATGAGCCGACCTACGAACAAAAACTGGCCACCGGTTTCAACCGCAACCATCCAATCACCCAGGAGGGAGGCGTTATCCCGGAGGAATACCTGGCCGAGTACGCCAGCGACCGCACTCACGTTTTCGGCACCGCGTTCCTGGGTCTTACCGTGGAGTGTGCCAGGTGCCATACGCATAAATATGACCCGATCCTGCACACCGATTATTACCAACTGACGTCCTTTTTTAACAACATCACCGAAAACGGAAACGCCAACGGCTACTACGACGAAGCCCCGGTACCCAGCATGCCGATCAAGAACCCGAAACTGGAACGGGAGATCGAACAGGTGGAGCGCTATATCGTCCGGCTGGAGAGTACGCAACGGGAGTTAAAAGCGTTACGGACTTTACCGGTTACTCCGGCGGTTTCTGAAACGAAAGAGGCACTTTTGGGTAAGGGGTTGGTGGTCCATTACGACTTCGATAAAAACGACGGATCGCGCACGGTGAGTAATTTGCCGGGGATGGAAGACGGCTGGTTCAACTACAATTTGCCGCCGTCTTTCGGGGACGTCAAAGAAGTGCCGGGCAAGAATGACAAAGCGTTAGCGTTTGACGGGAAGAACTACGTTTCGCTGGGTCTGGTCGGTGACTTTGAGCACCACCAGCCGTTTTCTGCATCGGTTTGGATCAAGCACAACGGGCGGGGCAAAACACGGGCCATTTTTGGTAAGCGGATGGATGAACTGCTCTCGAATGGCTACGATTTGGTACTGACGGAGGACAATAAACTGGCCTTTCGGCTGGCGGGGGAATGGTGGTCGCCGGATCAGTATCCGGACGGCCTGCGGGCGCTGGAAGTACGTACGCGGGCTTCCGTCCCGGCGGGGTCGTGGCAACACGTAGCCTTCACGTATAGTGGCTTGGGAAATGCGGAGGGGGTCGGACTTTTCATTGGGGCGCGGCCGCAGGATGCAAAGGTAGTTGTGGACAACCTCCGGCAGAAGACCATCCTCAATGGAAACCACTTCGCCATTGGCAATTACAACCAACGCGGACGAACCCGAGCAGGCCTGACGGGTTTCGCCGGGGGGGCGATCGATGAATTCCGGCTTTATGACCGGGAGCTTAGTGCGGTGGATATAGCTCTTTTAACCTCCTCCACACCCGCCACCGCGCGCCCTCAACCCGCGGCCTTCGCCTCTAAAGACTGGCACGAACACCTGCTGCTCCACTACTCCGACGTTTACCGCCGCAACGAGGCAATGCTCGACAGTCTGCGCGCCATCGACCGTAGCATCCCCAACGTAATGGTGATGGAAGAAAAGGATACCCCGACGCCAACCTTCGTACGCCTGCGGGGGGAATACGACCAGCACGGCGAGCCGGTGGGGCGCAAAGCCCCGAGCGCGCTTCCTCCCCTGTCGGACGGTGCACCGAAAAACCGCCTCGGGCTGGCGCAGTGGCTTTTCAGTGATGAGCACCCCCTGACCGCCCGCGTGGCGGTAAACCGCCTCTGGCAGCAGTGCTTCGGCCAGGGAATCGTAAAATCCGCCGCCGACTTTGGCAACCAGGGCGACCTTCCCACTCACCCTGAGCTACTTGATCACCTCGCCCTGGAATATCAGCACAATGGTTGGGACACCAAGGCCATTCTCCGCTTAATTGTGACCTCAAGCACCTACCGCCAGAGTGGTCGCCTCCGCCCCGGCGACCTGGAGGTCGATCCCGCAAACCGCTGGCTTGCCCGGGGGCCCGCCGGTAAACTGACCGCTGAAATGCTGCGCGACCAGGCCCTCGCCGCCAGCGGATTACTCAACGATAAAATCGGCGGCAAGTGGGTAAAACCGTATCAACCGAAAGGCCTTTGGTACGAAATGGCTTCCGACATCGGTGAGCCGGTATACCGTGCCAGCCGGGGAACCGATCTTTTCCGCCGCAGCCTCTACACTTACTTTAAACGCACCATCCCCCCGCCCGACATGCTGACGATGGACGCCGCCGAACGTACGGTCTGTACCGTCAAGCGTCAGGAGACCAGCACCCCCCTGCAATCCCTGGTTGTGCTCAACTCCCCGCTCTACGCCGAAGCCAGTCGCCATCTCGCTCAGCTATTCCTGACCGAGGGCCAAAGCGGAGCAGCCCTCATCGATGCCGCTTTCGCCAGGGTTGTCTCCCGCCAACCCGAGCCCCCCGAAAAAGACATTCTCCTGGGCATGCTGGCCGAAAACGCCAGCTATTTCGCCAACGACCCCGCCGCTACCGATGAACTACTGAGCATCGGCACCGCTCCCCCTCCCGAAGACCTCGACCGCCAAACCCTGGCTGCCTCCACCATGGTAGTAAGCGCCATTTTCAACCTCGATGAAGCACAACGAAAATAATCCCCTTCCCAACCCCTCCCCACGAGAGAGAGACTCCTGGAAAAATGCTACGCGTTTTGTGGTTAGAAATCTAAGCTATCTCAATATTTTTATTCCATGCTCATTTATTATTGCTTCCACGACAATCCTCCAACGTTAAGCTACAATTACCTGCCAAAATCATGAATTCTTGCCAAGAAACATCATCGAAAGGTCACCCCTCCCCGGAGGGGAAGGACCGGGAGAGAGGTTTTTGCACACTGGCGAACAATTCTGACACCATGAACAATCAGCCATGAAAGACCCCCTCGCAACAGCCCGCCTAACCATGAACCGCCGCCACTTCTTCAGCAAAGCCAGTTTGGGCCTCGGCGCCCTGACCCTGGGTTCTCTGCTCGGCTGCGGCAAGGATTCCAAGGCGCCTGAACTCCCCGCGGTGGTTCGGAATCTGCACGTACCGGCGAAGGCCAAACGCGTCATCTACCTGTTTCAGTCGGGCGGCCCGAGCCAGTACGAGCTCTACGACTATAAGCCCATGCTGCGCGAGCGCAACGGCGAGGAACTGCCGGACAGCATACGAAAGGGGCAACGCCTGACCGGTATGACGTCCGGTCAAAGCTCCATGCCCCTGGCCGGTTCCCTGTTCGACTTCCGGCAGTGGGGAAAGAGCCGTGCCTGGGTCAGCAATCTGATGCCCCACGTAGGTGCTATTGCCGATGACCTCTGCTTCATCAAAACGATGCACACCGAGGCGATCAATCACGACCCGGCCATCACCTTCTTCCAAACCGGGAGCCAGCAGGCGGGTCGGCCAAGCATCGGCTCGTGGATGAGCTACGGTCTGGGGAGTAACAATGACAATATGCCGGCCTTCACCGTCCTGCTGAGCCGGGGAGCCCAACGGCCACAGCCGATCTATTCCCGGCTTTGGGGCAACGGCTTTCTGCCTTCGTTGCACCAGGGCGTACAGTTTCGCAGCGGCAAAGATCCCGTGCTCTACTTGCGCGACCCGAAGGGCATCGACGGTAACGCCCGCCGCAAGTTTCTTGACGAACTGGCGAAATTGAACGAGCTGAGGCTGCAAGATTTTGGCGACCCGGAAATCCAGAGCCGCATCAGTCAGTACGAAATGGCCTACCGTATGCAAACCTCCGTCCCGGAAGTGATGGACCTGAGCGGAGAACCGGACGAAATCTTCGGGCTCTACGGCGAAGCCGCCCGCAAGCCCGGCACCTACGCCGCCAACTGCCTGCTGGCCCGCCGCCTGGCCGAGCGCGACGTGAAGTTCATTCAGCTCTACCACCTTGGGTGGGACCAGCACGTCGACCTCCCCCGCGAGATCGCCAGCCAGTGCCGGGATACCGACCAGGCCTCCGCCGCCCTGGTCACCGACCTCAAGCGCCGGGGATTGCTGGAAGACACCCTCGTGATCTGGGGCGGAGAGTTCGGTCGTACCAACTTCAGTCAGGGCACGCTTACATCTACCAACTATGGCCGTGACCACCATCCCCGCTGCTTCACGATCTGGATGGCCGGCGCAGGCGTAAAACCCGGTATCAGCTACGGAGAGACGGATGAGTTCGGGTACAACATCATCAAAGACCCGGTGCACGTACACGATTTTCAGGCTACCCTACTCCACCTGGCCGGCGTGGACCACGAGCGGCTGACGTTCAAGCACCAGGGGCGGCGGTACCGGTTGACGGATGTGCATGGGGAGGTAGTGAAGGATATTCTTGCCTGATGCCGCCCGCCGAGACATTCCCGGGGCTTGCAGTACTGAGCTTGTACTGGCGGGCAGATAGTTAACAATCCAGGTCTAATCCATTTCTTTACCCGTCAAACTAAGGAACACGTTATCGGCTCCTCGTTGAGCGCGAATTTTGTAGTCTGAATTAAGACTGGCGCGGCTTTTGCGAGGCATAATGATCCGGGTGTACACGAAATCAGTGATTTGCTCAGCCTTTTCGTTGTATAGGGCAAGTTTACCATCAACATTCCGTGCGGCCGTAAAGTAAGAGCGGCTGGATTTAATATCGTGCAATAACTCACCATCTAAAATTTTCCCTTCGTAGCTGTACGTGTGATAACCCAGTGGCACTCGCTCATTGTCGGGGTTTGGAACGGGTACAAAAAGGACTCCCTGAGGGCCAAGTAGAACCCGGCCCGGGGAAGGCCCCAGAATCACTTTGCCCAGGGTATTCGCAATAAAAATACTATTGGTTTCGGCATCCCACAGTTTGAAGTTGAAGAGTGAAATTTGCTTGATCTTCCGGTATTTCTGTGGTATGATCTCTACAAATTCAGGATTCAACACTCCGGTCTTACCATCCGTCGTCACCCTCGCGTAGTTGTTACCGGACATTTCTATATTATCGTAGATAAACGGAATGGCCACGTTCAGATCTTGATCTATCAACCCCATTTTACCTTCTTTTGAGGCAATCAGGAATGGACCGATGTTGCTGTTCAGGTAGGCGTACTCGAACGGTAGGATAACTTTGCCTCGCTCGTTGATGATGCCGAACATTCCCTCAATCTTGGCGATGTAATGGTCATTATACCACTGACCGGGATAATAATCATACCGAGGAGATTGTAGAATAGCTCCGGAAGTGTCCACTAGGCCGAATTTACCTTCGGGATTCTCGTAGGCGTATGTTTCGTCGTGAATTTTATTAAACGATTTATGTTCGAGGGGCAGGAGGATATTACCCTGGCGATCAATTAACCCGTAAAGGCCGTTCTTTTTAGCAATTAATGCACTGGTTTCAGCCTGATAAGCCATCGTACGAAGTTCGTTGTATTCAAACGCTAAGACAGTTTCGTTGCGGCGGTTGATGACTCCAAATACACCATCTTTCTTAGCGATCATAAAATCGTTGAAACTTTTAGGCAGGTATTCGTAGATCAATGGAATCACCGTTTTGCTGCCATTGTAGAAACCATAACGGCCCCGGGTACTCATTTGAGTAGCAGTGGCGGGATGGTAGTCCGGGTCAAACTCCATTTGGCTCGGAGCGAGCGGCTCTTCGGCTACTTCTTCCGACACCAATTCTTCCACCTGAGCGGAGGATAAACCGGCGCACATGAGGGCCAGGAATAAAATAATTATACGCATGATCAGCGGATGTTTTATAAGGTAAATCAGGTTTTAAGTAAAGGTGAAATTACCCGCTAATGTTTCATTGATCCCTTTCCCCCCAAAAATCCGATCCTCTACGGGATGAACTTCAAAGGTATGACGAACAACGTTTGGCGTTGCTTGACAACAAACGAAAAAGCCCTCAACCAGCAACTGCCGGTAGAGGGTTTTTCGTAGAAGCGCTAAATCTTTAAAGCTTAACCGGCTTAGTGCTAACCGAGTAGCCGTCTTCCGCAACTACCCGAACAACAAATACACCAGGCGTAAGACCGGCGACATTGAGGATGGTTGACCCATTGCTGCCTTCCAAAGCTTGTTCAATGATAACGCGGCCGCTTATTTCGCTAAGGCGAACTGTTACGGCACGATCGTCAACATTAAGGACATCGTCGGTGAGAGTTTTGCAGCATGTCACCAAATCCCAACTCACCGTCAATTCTTCGTTCTTGACCGGGTTGGCTGAAGCCACCAATTCGGGAGCAGAAGTAAGCCGTTGGGACAGACGGGCACAAAAGCTGCCATCAGACCATGCCCTATTCCGTTGCCGCCGCAGTTGGCTCGAACCCGCCAGGTGAAGGACGTACCTTTTGAAAAACCGCTTACTTATTGACTGGTTCCGCTTACGTTGCTGCTGTAGACCGACTGGCCGTTGTCAGATATTTCCAGGTCGTAGTTGCCGGCACCGCTTACACCGTTTCAGCGGGACGTTTGCTCGAGTCCACCTTTGCGGCTGCTGTTACTCAGGCCAGTTGGAGCAGCACATCCCGTTGGTGGCTTAAATTGCAGTTACTTGCCGTAGCGCAGTCACCGTCGGCGCAGTCTATCCGGCCGACTCCGTCATCAATACCGTTGTTACAGATTTCGGGCGTGGGTGTTAAGCCGCCGCCACAGCTGCTGCTAAGCAGACTGGGGCGTGAGGCGTTGATGGCGGCAATCATACGTGATTTCCGGCCAATGGTAAATAGGTTCATACAACCATCGTTGGGGTAATCCATGTAATTCTGAAACATGTCGGGTTGGTCACCACTGCCGCTGTCACGGCTAATGGGAACGGGATAAGTACACAGGCTCCACCGGTTTAATTCGGGCCGCCGGCAAGGGGAGGTTATCGCCGACAAAATCTCTGCCACCACAACCGGTATCACCCCATATATGACGTAAGTTGAGGTAATGGCCTACCTCGTGGGTAGCGGTACGCCCGAGATTAAACGGCGCGGTGAACGTAAGGGTAGTACCGAAGTAACGGTGATCAACGACAACACCGTCAGTACCGGGGCTACCACCGGGGAACTGGGCGTAGCCCAGAATGCCTCCGCCGATTTTACACACCCACATATTCATGGTGCTTTGGGGCGTAACGATCAAGGAGCCGTAACGGGCTTGTCTAACCGAATTATTGGTTCCGAAGCCCCGCTTTTTTCTATTGGAAACGCGAATGACGTCGATGAGGCAAAATTCAATCTCGGTATCTGCCGCAACGCCGGAGAAAATACTCGGGGTGTTATTGCGGTCAGCGTTGGCACGACGAAAATCGTCTTTGAGGACGTCGATCTGACTGTTAATCTGCGCGTCGGAATGTTTTCGGCCGAAGAAGTATAGACTATGCGAATGGTGATGGGGATCGTCGCTATTCCGCTCCAGAATTCCTTATCTTCAAAAAAGTTTTCGGTGAAACGTTCCAGTTTTTCAAGGTGAAGCTGACGGTTTGGATCGGACTGGATTTGTTGTTCCAAAACTTCCATCGAAACAAAGTTGCGCTGGGCGAAGCCGGTAGAAGCGAGTACTAGTTAGAGAACGAAGAGGAGTACTTTTCTGGTCATAATCAAAAAGCAATGATTGGTGAAATGAAAGCTTATGGGGAGATAGATTCCCTTTCGTTCGGTAAATATACTCAAGTGCAGTTTATGTACTTATTCAAGTCCTCAATTAAGTAATAAAACTATTAGTTTAAGGGCATATATAAAATAACATTTGGAGATATTATTTAATCCCGCTCTCCCTTACATCCCCGGCAACAACATAACCGCATTCTGCATCATCCGGCTGGGGCCGCGCCAAAACATCCGGTAATGGGGGTTGTCCATAAAGTAAACGATTTTACCCTGCCCAAAGGGACGAACGCCGGCCCAAGTCTTGCCCGCCAAGGCATCCAGGTTGGACCGTGCGGCGTAACCGGCGGCTAACAGATCATCAGCATCAGAGGCGTAGCGCCCCACGCTCTGGAGCTTACCGTTAGGCGTAAGGGCGTGGTTGCCGAATTTGAGGGTGTAAACTTCGGACTTGACCCCGTAGGCCAGTGGATGCGTGACGTCAACGGTAGCGTTGAGCGCGGAGCCGGGAATGCGTTGCTTGCCGAAGAAGTCGGTCCTTTCGTCGTAGTTGAGGGCCGCGGCGAGGGAGTCTTCAGCAACTTCGGGTTTGCTTATTTTTTGCGTTTTCAGGAAACCGCTTCCGGCGGTAAAAAATTCGGCGCTGGAACCTATTGCGATCAGGGTGCCGCCGCCATTGAGCCAGGTGCGGAGTTGGCGTTGCTCGTCCTGGCCGAAGACTTTACCGAGGTCGCGGGCTTCGGGGAGGATCAGGACGTCGTAGTCGTTGAGGTCGGCCAGGCCGTAGCGGGAGCCGAACTTCGGGATGGCCGTTTGCATCAGCGAGGAGGCGCGGATTCGATCTACGGGCAACTCCGTCTCGTAGTCGAACAGGAAGTAGAGTTGGCCGCTCGTATAGGTATTGAAGGGCGGCTCAACGAGCAGGGCCGCGCGGGGCTGCCTGATGGGAAAATTGCGCGTACTGGCCAGGTCTTGTCCCGACCGCATCCGACCGGTGGTGAAGCGGTGGACTTCGATGGCTTCGTCGCGCGCCAACCCCCCCATGAAGGACTCAAAATCGGGCTGCAGATCGGGGTTACGGCCAACAAGGACGATGAGACTTCCGGCAGCGTAGTCGGTCCCGTCGTCGGAGGTAAAAGGTGTCAGGGCGGAGCGGACGCGGTAACCGGCGGCCCAGAGTTTGGCCAAAGCCTTTGGCGCGCGGCGCTGCTCCCAGGGGATCACGAAGGCGTACGGCCGCCCCACCCCCTTGCGGATCAAGGCACCTTTGGCGTTAACTTCCGTCACCGGCTCCGTATCGACTATAATCGGACTGGTGACGCTGTACGCCTCCAGGTTGTAGGCCAGGGGCGCCGACCAGGTCGACATATCGTACATCACGCTGTCCTCGATCTGGAGATCCTGGCTAAGAATTGAATTGACGAAAAGGTGGCGGGGTTGCTCGGTGCCGATGATGAGGCTTCCGGCGGGGAAACGGTGCTTACCTTTCTTGCCGTTGCGGAAGCTGGTGCTCGGGGCGGAGACGGGCGCCGTCGTTCGCTCTACCTCGACGCCGTTTAGCAGCAGCATTTTAAGCATATCCTCGAAGAACTCCGAATCGTCGTTTTCGATCATGTAGGCCGTAGCCGGTGACTTTGAGCTTAGGGGATTCCAGGCTTCGACGCTGTAGTTGATCAGGGCGCGGCGGTTGCGGGCGGCGGCTTTTACCTGGGCTACGCTGGTGGTGTAGTGGTCGTAGACACGCTGGCGGAGGGTGAGCACGAAACCGTCTTCGGTCTCCACGGCGCGGTGGGCACCGATACCGCCTTGCTCGGTCAGCATCCCGATGGCTCCCATCACGGAAGGATAACTGGAACCGTAGCTGGGGTAGTAAAAATCAAAGCGGTCGCGGGTGAAGTAGCTCAGGCCCTTTTTGTTGAACTCGGTGATGTTGGCGCGGCCAAAGGTGTCGGCCCAGCCTTCGTACGCGTCGGGCAGCAGCAGGTTGCGGGGCGTGGTGCCGGGTACGGTGAAGTAGTTGGCGTCGTAGCCCTGCTCGTGGTAGTCGGTATGCACCTGCGGCATCCACTTTTGGTAAGCGGCGGTGTGGCCCCGGCTTTCGGGGTGGACGCCCCACACCCAGTCGCGGTTAAGGTCGAACCAGTAGTGATTGGTACGGCCGTTGGGCCAGGGGGCGTAATGCTCGAGGTCGCGGGGCTCCTGGCCGCCGGTGTTGCGGGCGACGGAGTTGGCCCAGTAGACGTAGCGGTCGCGGCCGTCGGGGTTGATGCAGATGAAGAGAAGATTAACCGTTTTGCCGAGGGCTTCGAGCAGGGCCGGATCGGTGGTGGTCGCCAGTTCCCAGGCGAACTGCATGGCGGCTTCGGTCGAGCTCGCTTCGTTGCCGTGGATGTTGTAGCTGTAGCTGTTAACAACCGGGTGGCGGGTGAGGTCCACAGCTCCGCTACCCTCCTCCGCATCCTGCGTGCGCGCCCCCAAAAGTGACTGCTGCGTACTACGGATGTTGTCGATATTCGCCACGTTTTCGGCGGTACTTATCGTCAACAAAAGCAAGGGGCGCTGCTCGTAAGTTTCGCCGTACTGCTCGATGTTGACGCGGTCGCTGCCGGCGGCCAGCATCCGAAAATATTCGACCGAACGGGCATACTCGGTAAAGCGTTCGCCAAGACGATAGCCCAGGTAGACCCGGGGCGACGGAAGGTCAGCCCGCTCCCCTTCCGTCAGGGGCAGCTTCTCATATAAGTCGGTCTGTGCCAGAGCGGATACAACAAAAAGAAAAAGCTGAAGGAGTAAAACGTATCGCATTGTATCTTTTTTTGCCGCGAACGCAGGATGCGAAGGAAGCTGGTTAGTGAGCAAAGAATGCACCTTGTAAGAATTATGCAGGAAAGCTGCGGTTCGGCTTTTTGTCTGAGAACATTAAGAAGGATTAATGTGGTGCCATAAACCAAGAGCAGGGAAACGAACAGGGGTTTTATACGGGACAAGATATTGTGTTCGTCCAGTTCCCGGTAGGATTCGTAGCAATAATGTTGGGCTTCGGGGAAAATCCGCGGGCCGACGTCCGGAGAGACTTACCTTTGGAGGGAATTATTACCCATGCGTTTCCTTCTTGCTTTTTTGTTGCTCTTTACGGTTTTTCATCCGGCTGGCGCCCAGACGTCGCTGTTCGACGCCCTCCACGAACGGGGCGATTCGGTTGTCGTTCGCATCGATACCGACTGGGATCAACTGATGAAGAAAAAAACAGAAAAAAAGTACCGACCGGTGACCGTGCGCATCACCGGGCTGGATACGCTGCTCACCATTTCCGGTAAAATCCGGACCCGCGGCAACGTGCGCCTGAACGTATGCAGTAACCCCTCTCTCAAGATCAAACTGGCTAAGGACGAACTGGAGGTCGCCGGTTTCAGCAGGCTCAACGACCTGAAGTTTGTCCTGCAATGCAGCAACAACGCCATCGGCGAGAATTATCTTGTCTTGGAAAAACTGACATACGACTTGCACGCAATCTACAGCCGGCACCACCACCGGGTGTTGCCCGTGACCGTGCTGCCGGAGCAAAAGGACGGCCTGGAGATTCGCGCTTTTATGCTTGAAGACGAAGAACAACTCTCAGAGCGGTACCAGGGCACTATTCTCGAAAGCAAACGGGCCAGTACGCGGGGCATACAACGCCGGGCGTACCTGAATATGTGCCTGTTCAACTACATGATCCTCAACACCGACTGGCACGTTTTCAATCTGCACAACGTGGAGTTTGTCAAGCCTGACGAAGGTAAGGAACTCATTCCCCTACCCTACGACTTTGACTATTCCGGATTCGTCAACACCAGCTACGCGATCCCCCGCCCGGAGTTGGGCATTACCTCCGTACACATCCCGCTTTTTCTGGGTAAGCACGTCACGCGGGCGGAGATCATGACCGCGGCCAAGCAGTTTCTGGCGTTACGTCCGGTCGCCCTGGCCTTTCTCGATAACCACCCCGACATTCTGGAACGAGACCGCAAGCGATTGCGGAAACGGTTAGAAAAGTTTTACGAAGTGATCGGCTCGGAGAAGAAATTGATGCGGCTGATCCGGTGATTTTTTGAACCGCGGTAACCCGGGCGGTGTATACCGCCGCAAAGATAAAGTCTTGTTAAGGCGCTCACCCCCGACAACGCTTTACCGTCCCGTATCGTCTTTACTCCCGACTACAACGCCCTAATAAGGCGCACCCGCCAAATGAAAATATTTCTATCCACCTGCCTGATGTTCTTATCCGTTCTTGTTGCCGCTCAGTCGGTGACGGGCCGGGTGACCAATGAGTTTAACGAACCGGTTCCCTACGCCAACGTGCTGGTGCAGGAGCTCGGTACCGGCACCATTACCGACGACGAGGGCCGTTACGTACTTAACCTGGTGACGGAGGGCAATTACCGCCTTCTCTTCTCCAGCCTGGGGTACAATACGCAGAAGGAGAACGTCATCGTTACCCTTGAGGAGTTGACGCTGAACGTAACTCTCGCCACCTCCGACGTACTGCTCCGGGAAATTACCGTCAACGCCAGCAAGCGCGATCCCGCCTACGAGATCATCCGGAAGGTAGTGGAGCGCAAGAAACAAAACCTCACCGCCGCCGAGTCGTACCGCACCAAAGTATACGTCAAGGCGGTAGAAGAGGTGGAGCGCAACGAGCGCAATAAAAAGAAGAAAAAGCAAGAAGCGGTAGAAGTTCCTGAAGCGACCGATATCGGCGGCGCTCCGGACCCTTTCGCGGAAGAAGAGAAGAAACGGCGGGAACTGATCGGCCGGCTCAATTTTCTGGAAATGGAAGTGCTGCTCAATTTCCAACAACCCCGCCGGTACAAAGAGGAACGCAACGCCTACCAGGCTTACGGCAATACCCGGGGGTTGTTCGTGCCCCGCTTCGGAGAATCTGATTTCAACTTCTACCGCAACATTGTGCACCTCACCGGCATCTCTGACGCGCCGGTCATCTCGCCCCTGAGTACGACGGGCATCCTTTCCTACAAATTCAAACTCGAGAGCACCGACCTGGAGGGCGATCAGATCGTGTACAAAATCCGGGTGCAACCCCGCAAACGTGGCAACAGCACCTGTGCGGGCTACCTTTGGATCAATGAGGATACCTACACCATCAACCGGCTCGACCTCACCTTCAGCAAGTACCCACTAAAGTTTTTCGATGCTTTTCGCCTGCAGCAAGAGTACGTCCGCCACGCCGATTCTCTCTGGACGGTGGGCAAGCAGACCTTCCTTTACGTTGCCAAACAGGGCAAGAAAGCTACCTTCCGGGGCCGCACGACGCTGAGCTATTCCGACTACGAGCACAATTACGCTTTTCCTCCCAAATTCTTTGGCAACGAAGTGGCCGTCACTACCCGCGAGGCATACAAGCGCGACAGCAGCTACTGGGAAAGCAGCCGGACCGTTTCCCTGAGCGCGGAAGAGCAGCAGGTGATCGAGATCCGCGACAGCATCAAGGCGGTCGTGGAAAGCGATGCGTACCAGGACAGTCTTCAGGAGCGCTACAATAAGATCACGCCGCTGGAGCTGGTTTGGGACGGCGTCGGTTTCCGGAACAATAAAAAGAAGAGCCACCTTTACGTCGGCTCCATCCCCGAACTGATCGGTTTTTCCGTGGTGGGGGGCTGGGAGGTCAACCCGTACGTATCTTACAACCGGCGGTACGAGAACGGCAAACGACTCAACGTTTCCGGCTCGATAGGCTACGGCTTTTTAAATCAGAACGTGACGGGAAATTTCAGCGCCTGGCACCGCTATGATCCATTCAAGCTGGCCGATTTCTCCATCAGCGGTGGGCGAAGTTTTGAATCCATCTTCCCCAACGATGCGTTTTTGAACCAGTTGCGCGCGTCGAATTACGTACTCAAGGAGGCCGTTCGGGGTGGCCACCACATCGAGCTTTTCAACGGTTTCTTCCTGAACGTACGGGCCGAGTACAGCCGTTTTAAACCCATCACCGGTTTCAAAACCAGTGAGCTGTTCACCGGTCTGGTGGAAGACGAAGAGACTCCCCGGCAGTTTGCGGCCTACGAGGCCCTGATCACAAACACATCCGTTTCCTACACCCCGGGGCTGAAGTACATGCGTGAGCCGGATCGTAAAGTGCGTCTGGGCAGCAGGTGGCCAACCTTCACGCTGTTGCACCGCAGGGGCTGGAAAGGGCCGCTTTCCAGTGACGTCAGCTTCGACTACCTCCAGGCATCGGTAACGCAAAATCTTCGCTTCGGCATTCTCGGCAACTCCAACTACAGCCTGAAAGCGGGTCGCTTCGTCAATACCGAGGACCTGCGCTTTATCGACATCAAGCGTTTCCGGGAGTCGGATCCCATCCTGCTATCCGACCCCACCACAACCTTTAACGCGCTGGATACCTCACTGACGACAACTAACCCTTTTCTTGAGTTTCACCACATCCACCACTTCAACGGGGCCCTGATCAACAATATTCCGCTGCTGAAAAAAACACGCTTAAAGACGATCGCGGGGGTCGGGGCATTGTGGATGCCCGCGGAGAAATTCCGCTACCAGGAAGTATTCGTCGGCATCGAGCGGGTGTTCAAACTGGGAGCCCGGAGGAGACTCCGCGTAGGCACCTACGCCGTACTGGGCGACGACAACAATGGCCGGGCCAACACGCAGTTCAAGATCAGCTTCGACGTGATCGATCTCTGGAAGCGCGACTGGAGCTTTTAGCGTTAGCTATGCTTCGCTACGCCGTGCTTCTTTTGGCGCGGACGCCGGATGCAGTATTTGGTTGAAGCACAAGGTTGACGCTCGGTCACTTCAGTTTCAGACGCCCTACCCGGTCGCCAACCGTGACGTCAATCATCTCTTTTTCCAGCCCGGCATAATCGGCGGCCGTGACGCTGCGCACAAAGCGCCCCTCCCGCAGCAGGTGAATCTCATCGCAAGTGGCGCTGAGCGTGGAGAAAATATGGCTGGAGATCAGCACCGTCTTCCCCAGCCGCTTCAGCTCATGGATTACCTCGGTGATGATGATGTTGCTCTGGATATCGACGCCGTTGAAGGGTTCGTCGAGAATGAATACCTCGTTTTCCTGGAGCAGGACGCCGAGCAGGGCCAGCTTTTTCTTCATGCCCGTGGAGTAGTTTTCGGCGTATTCCTCCAGCGGCAGTTCGAAGATGTTGCGGGCGTCAACGTCTTCCACTATGAGGTGACGGGCCTGGGTCAGCAGGCGGAGGTATTCCCGGCCGGTCATCTTGGGCAGGAAGAAGTTATTGGTTTGCAGAAAGCCGAGGCGGTGGCTTAGCTGTTGTTCGGGGGCCAGCACCTCGCCACCGTGGATCACCAAGCCAGCCAGGCAGCGGAAGAGGGTCGTCTTACCCGCCCCGTTTTCGCCGATGATGCCGTAGACTCCACCTGAAGTAAAAGCGGCTGTGATGCCTTTGAGTACTTCCTTGCTGCCGTAGGACTTCGTAAGTTTTGTTAGCTGAATCATGAAGCAGTTTTAAGTCAAATTATCGGGATCCCGGAGAGATCATTTCAGGGACGGGTGGAGCGCAAAGCGCGTAACCCGTCGAGCATCGCAAAGCGATGTCAGGGTAAAACCAACAGTAACCGCCCCAAAGCCCGCCGGTAAAAAAAGGGAATCACCCCTAGTAGCAAAGGAGGTAAAATCATCCCCGCCCCCATCAGAAAAGAATGCTGGAGATCGACCTCCTCCGGGTAGTTCGCGTATTTGGCAGTGATCATCAAAGTGAGATAAAGCTGGATGAGTAAGTGGGCCAAAAAAACAATCATCCAGCGTTCCGGAAAGAAAAAGAGCACGGCCGCAAGAAAGGGCAAGCTGAGTAAAAGCAGTTGCGAGCACCCCAGCATCAGTTTTCGGTGCAGGAATCCGCGCGGCGTGAAGGCGTGGACCCGGACGTAGAACCCGGGCTCCGGCTTCCCGTAATAGCTCATTGCCACCAGCCCGGGAATGCTGGTGCTGAAAACGGACAATTCGAAGTTACCGACCTGCAGCCCCATCGTCAGCAAAAAAGCAGCGACCAGTAATAACGGCCAGCTTTTCCGAAAGCCCGTAGCGAACTCCCACGGCCGCTGCGAGAAGGGGGTGGGAAAGGCGCGCGCCTGAAAAGCATTGATCGGTAGAAATACCAGTGCCCCTCCAACCAGACCCTGCACCAGCGCCAGCGCCCAAAAATCCTTCAGCAGTAAGACGAGCACGAACGGGAGGGTAAACACCGCATTTTCCCATAGGCGAATACGCTGGTATTCCTGCGGGGTGAACTGGATGCGCAGGAAGTCGTTGCGCGTAATTTCACTAAGCCTTGCCGCCAGCGATACACCAAACAAAGCAATTGCGTAGGCGGCGTAGTCGGTACGTTCAAGCAGAAATAAGCAGAGCCCAATGAACAGTACCGGGCCGAACACGTACGCTACCCACGGGCGTACGCCGTTGGCGTGCAGATGACGTTCAAGGATGGTTCGTTGCAGGAGGAAGTAGTGCTTCATTGTTGGGGGCAAAGGTATTGTTTGCTGGCCGGACCTTTTATTCTCCGGGCACAACCGACTAAGCCCCCCACCCCAACTATCTACGCCGGTACGAAACTCATCCTGGCCAGAGATTGATGCGCTTGCGGCATCGCCAAAAATAAGTACCCAAAATCAATACTGCTCCACTTATCAAGAGCACTGGGCTAGAAATGATTTGGCAAAACCGATAACCGAAAGGTGCGGTCTCAGACCACCAACAACCCGTAGGCACGCACCAAATCCATCTCTTCCAAACCCCAAAAACCTTCCAGCTTCTCATCAAAAGCAGCTTCGTAGTCGGCCCGAAACTCTGCCAGTGTTCGCGGCTTCTCCTCCCGGTCGCCACAGATTTTAAGCTGTTTCACCAGCCACTGGCCCCGGTCGTTGGGCAGGAAAAAGTTGTCCGTATCCCGCCGGTCATAGAGAACCACTTCCACCAGTCCGTCGGATGCTTTCCGGAGTTGTGGTTCTCCGCCCACCCAGATAACGCGGGCGTTGGGCCGGGCCAGCCGGTCTTCTTCGTGATGTAGGCAATCGGCAATATAATTCGGCGCAATGTTGGTCTGCGGAACGCGGAAATCGAACCACGCACTCAGCGGATGATCGAAGCACATACCGTGCATATAGTTGATCAACGATTTCTTGAGGCCGTAACTGAATTTGTCGTGGTCGATCCCCGTATCGTCGGTAAAATCCACGTCGTTATTGGCAAAGGTAATCTCGTTATAGTGGGGCGTAATTCCGTAGCGGTCGGGGTCCAGGCCGATGGGGCTGTGCGCCGTCAGGGCAAACTGATGCCAAAAGCCGGACTGGATCGTCCCCAGTTCAAAAAGCTGACGCACCATTTCCAGGCTATCGATGGTTTCCTGCTCGGTTTGCGTCGGGTAGCCGTACATCAGGTAGCTGTGTACCATGATGCCGGCATCGGTGAAGGCATTCGTGACGCGGGCAACTTGTTCAACGGTCACGCCTTTCTTGATCAGGTCGAGCAGCCGATCGGAGGCTACTTCGAGGCCTCCGGAAACGGCGATGCACCCACTGGCCTGCAGCAATCGGCAGAGGTCGGCCGTGAAACTTTTCTCGAAGCGGATGTTGGTCCACCAGGTGAGGCGGAGGTTGCGGCGGATGATCTCCAGGGCGAGATCGCGCATCAGGGCGGGCGGGGCGGCTTCGTCGACAAAGTGAAAGCCGCTTTCACCGGTCTGGGCGATGAGTTCCTCCATGCGGTCCACCAGCAGGGTGGCCTGCACGGGTTGGTAGTTGCCGATGTAGTCGAGGCTCACATCGCAAAACGTGCATTTGCCCCAGTAGCAGCCGTGGGCCATGGTGAGTTTGTTCCAGCGGCCGTCGCTCCAAAGGCTGTGCATCGGGTTGGCGATTTCGATGACGGAGACGTAACGGTCGAGCGGCAGACCGGAGTAGTCGGGGGTGCCGACCTCGCTTTGGCGGTAATCCCTCTGGAGGGCGAAGTCGTTGTAAATCACCGCGTCGTTTTCGAGGTGAAAGGTGCGTTTAAGTAAGGGTTTTCGGGGCGGGGACGCGGGTGCGGAGGAAGCGGTAAGGCAATGATCGTACAGGAGCTCGAGCGGAAGCTCTCCGTCGTCAAGGGTGATGTAGTCGAAGAACTCGAACACGCGTGTGTCGGTCACGCTGCGAAGTTCCGTATTGGCGAAGCCGCCTCCCATCGCTATTTTGATGTGCGGGTAGCCGGCCTTCAGATGGCGGGCGCAACGGAAAGCGGAGTAGAGGTTGCCGGGGAACGGAACGCTCAGACAGACTATAGAATAATCAATATGTGATTGACGATATTCGATTTTTGATCCTGCTGCCGCAGCCTTCGAATGCTCGATCGTCGATTTAGTTACCGCACCCGTGCTAAATCCCGCAAGTTTTTTGTCCAGTAGTTCGAGCGTAATCGTGTCAATGTAGGTAGGTAGGGCCTGGAGCTTGGCGTACAGCTCGTCGAAAGAGTTGGCGGAGCGGCCGAGGCGTTCGGCGTAGCGGCTGAAGCCGAAGTCGGGATCGAGGGTTTCGACGATGAAGTCGGAGAGGTCTTCGAGGTAGAGGGTGGCGAGGTGCTTGGCTTTGTCCTGGTGGCCCATATTACCGAAGGCGTAGTCGAGTTCGGCGAGCTGGTCGAAGCGGCCGGCCATGGGCAGTAAGTTTTCGCCGGCGATCTGGCGGGCGAGGGTCGGTTGCTTTCCCTGAAGAAAGGCGACAACGGGTTCGACCGAGGCCAGGTACTCTTCGCGCAGCGCAAAAATGCGGTTGGCATTGCTCGTTAGTTCTCCCCCCTGCACCCGCGGCCGCGCCATCTCGAATACCTCCCGCATGCGGTGCTCCGTAAAAAGTTCCAGAATTACCTCGATGCCCAGGTCCATCTGCTCCGCCGGTATGTTTTTTGTGTTAAGAAAACCCTTCAGATAGGCCGTTGCCGGGTACGGGGTATTCAGCTGGGTGAAAGGGGGCGTGATGAGGAGGAGACGGGAAATGAGCTGCTGTTTCTGCAAAGATATACTTCCTTGCGAGGATTCGGATGACACGTTTGCCGATTGTTACCCTTATGGTCGTTACTGTATACATCGAAAGTGTGCGTACGCAAACGTTTAAACGATAAGGTCATAAACTGGGTTTTCGGTGCTTACTCCCTGACAAATAAAGCGGTAGATTTCTATGAATAATACCTTGATCCGTTAGCAGGCCCCGATTCTTCGATCGAAGCGTCGGGGCCATTTTCGTAAATCTGATTTGTTAACGGCGGGAATGAAGATTGGTTTATTGCGGGTACCTGACTCCACTTTTAGTTTCAACGTTCAACTTGTCAATGCAAGCAGGAGTTTCATCACTGTAAAATAACCTGTTTCACTCCCTCTTTATCCCCGTTGATCCAACGCAGCAGGTAGGTCCCTCCGGCCAGCCCGCTGAGGTTGACCCTTTCTTTTCGGCTGGAGATCTTTATACGGCGCAATAGTTTTCCCGTAAGGTCGAAAAGGTGAACCTCCCCCTGCGCGTGGGGAAACTCCAGCGTTACCGGTCCGGAGGTCGGGTTGGGAAACACTTTGAACTTCAGGTCATCTCCGGCCAACAGTTGCTTACTTACTTCTTGCTCCTTCGGTACAGCGTCGCAGGGCGATGTTTCACTAAATCCCGTGATAACCCGGACCAGCAGGTCATTCAACTTTTCCACTTCGTAGGCATCGGTCGTCGGGGCCAGGTGACTACCGCCGATGCCGCTGTCATCGGTCAGGAATACGTACGTGCCGTTGGTGGCCAGAGCGATGCTGCGCAGCAGGTACTCCCCGTCTTTGGTCATACCCGAACAGACTACGGGAACGACGCGAATGCCCCGGGCGGCGGCGGCAATGGTCATCTTGTGGAGACGGTTGCGCGAAACTGCATCCTGGTGCGGCGGCGCGTCGAGGACAAGGAATAGCAGTCGGGATACGGCGTTCTCCCGCCAGTCGAGTTGGCCGACGGCCGTTTCCAGCGCTGCGTCCACGGCTTCGGGGTGGTCGCCACCGCCAGCGGGATTTTGCTTACCGCAGTAAGCTACGGTGGTATCGGAGGAGGAGGAAAAATTCTGGTGCCTGGTAACGTAAGCGTCGGTACTGTCGCGGTAAAAAACGGCTGCGGTACGCAAGTCGGCGGCGATGAGTGCTGTTTTCACGCGCCGGATCACATCGGTCAGTTCGGCGTTGAGGTACCGCATCTCGTCGTCCATACTGCTGGTAGCGTCAATGACGAAGGCGATGTCCACCGCGGCGGAACGGGCGCAGGCAAGGGGGAGTTCAAACTGGTTGAGGCCGTCTTTAAACTCGACGGCGGCAGGGAGCGGATAGCGCTTACCTTCGTGGTGCGCGAACAGGTTTAATTTTTCACTCCTCTGGGCCTTTGAATCGTTCATTCCGGACCAGAGTTCGGCGCGGCCACGGTTGTCGGTTCGGGAAGTCCATTCGATATCGCTACCATTCTGCAGCGTCACCTCGACGTTTGTCGCCGGACGACCTCCGGGATACGTAAGCTGAACGGCGTAGCGATGATCGGGATAGAGGCCCCATAAGTCCCGGAATTCGGCCAGGTCTTCCTGGCTGATGTCTTCCCACAAATTCCATTTACCGAAGTCATTATTTTCTCCGGCGGTCAGCTGTCCGGCCGGCAGACCGTTAACGGGTGAAGACCCTATGGAAAACGATGAAAACGCGCTTATTTCCTCCCGGCCCGGAGCGGACCTTTTCACCACGTCACGAGAACTCATCGTGGTAGCGGAACCGGTCATATCTGCCTTTCTCGACAAGCCGTAACCGGTGACCACTACCTCCTCGAGTGCCGCAGTGGAGGCTTCCAGGATGATCACCAGGTTGCTTTCCTTATTTACTCGGACTCGGGCAGGGACGAAGCCAACGTAGCTTACCTCCAACTCAACATCTTTGGAAGGAACCATCAGCGTAAAGCATCCATCGAAGTCGGTCACGGTCCCGCTGCTTTTATCTTTTATCAGAACGTTAGCCCCGATGAGGGGATTGCCCTCCGCGTCGGTAACGCAGCCAGCCTGGTAAAACTGCGCGGAGAGGGATACCGCAAGAGCGGTAAATAAGGCGATGAATAGTGAACGCATGGAGAATTTTTTTTCCTTTGATGCTCAAAATTCGTTGAGTGCATATCGAATGAAAAATTTAGCGATAAAGCAGCATCAAAAACGTGTTGAATATCCGGTATTTCTCCGGTAGCCTATCGAAATCTATGTAGTGAGACGATCAGGTGGTTGCATCAAACAAACCGGAAAATATATTTTGACTTCAGCGTAACTGCAATGAGACCTCCCGGAGCCTCGATGCCGTATTTGGTTCCCAGACCGACTACTTTCCTGACAATTACCGATTTAATGTCCATTACATCGACCTCATAGTATAGTCAGCAGTTCTCGGTAACTGACCTGGGCGGGGCGGCCATCAATTATAAAAGTGGGCCGAGATGTGTTACCAAACGGTACGCCGCCATCTGTATGGATATTAAACCGTGCGAGCGGGCCGGTACCCGTAACCGATATTCCACTTATCATTCCGTAAGTAGGGAGCGAGGTCTCCTGCCACCGTTTGGTCAGTATCGTCGTTCCTTATATGCTGTTTATTGATAGCACCCTGGCTCGCGGCAACCGCTTTATTGGTAACACAGCCAGAAAGTACGAACGGAACAGGAAGAAACAATAGGTAAGGATTCGTGGTGTAGTAGCTTAACAGAACAAGGTATGGTAAACTTAACGACAAATAACTTACCGATATTTGTCTATCCTAAAACTTGGTCAGAGCAAACGTACGCTACGGCTACTTTAGGCAGCAATCAAAACTCTCTGCTGACCTGTCTAGGCAACTCAAGCCCCTGCATTGACTGACGCTACCTAAACAGTGAAAAATTTTGTTAATTGGTTTATTTCGTAGTTATGATTGACCTATCTAAATAATAAAAACGTTAGTTTTCGTTTAAATATCTTATCATTTCAACTGTATGGTAGGCTGACTTGCCAATACTTCCCTTCAACTCTTTAATTTGTGGCTCATTATGTTTATCAAGAAGAAAGTATTCTCCGCCATTCTTGTCATCGCTGAAATTTTCAAAATAAAATGATTTCAATTCCGCCAGTTCATTTTCAAACCGGGCTCCGGCTAAAGACAAAGAAATTAAGGCTTCGCAGTGTTGCCACCAAGTCTTTTTATCGTCAATAATTTCGTCAGTTACCGGATTAACCTCACTGTAAAAACCCTGACTTAAATCAGCGGCGGCATAAACGGGTTTTTTCAAAGTTCTCTTCAATATCTTGATTCCCAAATCATTGTATTTGTTTTTCGCGGCTGGTGCTAAAAAAGTCCAATTATTGGTTCTCAGTAACAGTGATGCAAATTGAAAATTATGCCCTGGGTTTACTGTAGAACATGTATTTTCTCTGGACTTGTTTATACAAGGTGCCCATTCGTCATCAAATTTCAAGTTAACCCAACCCAGGTCATCATCCCATCCATTTGCGTAAGCAATTCTTAGGTTTTCAGTCAAGTATGGTTCGTATTTACTTCTGTTCGGAATATCCGCCAACCACAAATTCTCCATGTAAGCTGTAATCGGATATACCAGGGCCTGCAAAGATTTGCTGCCTGCAACCTGACCGTTCTTCATATTATAATTACCGTAGAAACCTCCGTTTACGTCATCATGAAATCTGCTCACAAAATCGTCGTGGAATTTATGAATGTTAGATAGTAATTTGTCACTTGGGTTGTTTCTGTATAATTCAGATAGGCCACATAGCCCATATGCTTGTTGCCAGATGTCTACTTCCGTAGTTTCAGGAAATTCATTTGTCTCCATATCATAATAGGAGAGAAAATAATTTCCAATACTATCGTGTGCCGTAAGTTTGTCTACTTGAAACGCTACAGAATTTTCTGCTTTATTTATATATGACTTATCAAATTTTGAAGCGTAGGATAGTCCATATATTAACCGACTAAGAGCCACATTGTATATTTTCTTAGAAACGATTTGGCCGTTGTCATCAATTTCAGAGTAGAATGTCTTTATATCTGATTGATACGCATTTGTGTTAAAAAATTCAATAATACTTTTTGCCCTTAGCTCATTCGATTTGAATGCTGGTTTATTTGTTTTATTATCACCAGTACAAGAGGTTACTAAAATCGACAATAGTAGCAGAGAATAAATTTTCATATTTCGGGTCGTGCTAAGATTGATTATCACAATATTGCGACAAAATGAAGGTACAAAAAGAGACCAAACCGCGCTAACGTTGGCCGGCTAAATTGTAACGAAAGCTTGCTCGCCGTTCCGATGCTGGAGAGTTTTCAATTTTCGTAAAAGTCCATTAAAGACGATCGAAAAATCAACTGTGTCTTAGCAAATCCTCAGGCTACCCCAGGCGACTCTCCACTACGGTCCAGATCGCGTCACTGATCGCCACCGGATCGCCGGACGCATCGATGACATGAATATTTTCCCCTTTGCTGAAGTGCTCGAACGCAAGGTGGAAACTTTCTCGCACGTGGGTCAGTTTTTCCCTGGTCTCGTACAGTTCCTTGGTTTCTCCACGCGCTTCGATGCGTTGCAGACTTACTTCGGGGTCCAGGTCGAGAAAGATGGTAATATCGGCCGGCAGCGTTCGTTTAGCCAGCAAATTCAGTGAGGCGACCCACCCCGGGTCGGCGAATTCACTCTGGTAAGCCAGGGAGCTGAAGTAGTAGCGGCTGGCGATAACGTGGTAGCCTTCGGCAAGCATATGCAGCAGGCCTTCCTCGGGATGAAACAGATGCTCAATCCGGTCGGCGGCGTACAGCGCCGCAACCGTGCGCGGATCGGCCGCGATCTCCTTTTGCAGGATGGAGCGGATGAACTTCCCGGTGGGCAGTTCCGTCGGCTCGGCCGTGAGGTAGCAGGCCGCTCCCCCACCCTGCAAACGGTCTTTGAGCATCCCGATCTGGGTTGTTTTTCCGGAGCCGTCGAGACCTTCTATGACGATGAATAATGGAGACATTACTGTAATTTGAATGGCTGTTTGAAAGTACAATTCGAGACGATCGGCTTACAGAGATCGCACGACGGTTCACCCACCGGAGAAAGTCTTGTCTGGAGAGGCATCACAGCGCCGACGCCCGTTTCGTACTACTCTTCCTCGTCAGTCCGGTACTGCTCGCGGCCACTCCGGTGTACAACGGTGGAGCTGGCCTGTTGGGTTCCCTGCAGCACGAGGTCGAGAATGTTTACGTGGGCGGGTTGGGTGACCATGAAATGAATCGCCTCGGCCACGTCGGGCGACCGCAGCGGCTGAAAATCTTCGTAGATCCTGGCTTTTTGCGCGTCGCCGCTGTAACGCACCAGGCTGAACTCGGTTTCCTCCACCATGGCCGGACAGATCTGGCCGACGCGAATACCGTACTGTACCAGGTCGAGACGCATGGAATGGGTAAGGGCATCAACGGCGTGCTTGGTGGCGCAGTATACGTTTCCGTTGGGATATACTTCCTTGCCGGCGGTACTGGCTACGTTGAGGATAAACCCGGACTGGCGGTAAACCATGCGGGGGCTAACGGCACGGGTCAGGAACAATAATCCTTTCAGATTGACGTCGATCATTTCCTCCCAGTGATCGAGGTCTCCTTCCTGGATCGGGTCGACGCCGCGGGCCTTTCCGGCGTTATTGATCAATACATCGATCGTGCACCACTCCGGTGGAAGTGACTCGATGGCGGTAAGCACCTTGCCCCGTTGGGTGATGTCGAGTTGTAACGGATGTATTTCCGAGCCGAATTCGTCGCGCAGTTCCCGGGCGAGTTCTTCCAGGCGGTCCAGCCGACGGCCGAGCACGATGAGGCGAAAATCTTCCGCGGCCAGGCGGCGGGCGGTGGCGCGGCCAATGCCGCTGGAGGCGCCGGAGATCAGTACCGTTTTACCGGCTCCCTTGCCGGGTGGCTTTACGGGCTCCGGTTCCGGTGCGGCGTCACGTTCGGCCAGCATCGCTTCCAGGCTGGCCAGATTTTGTCTTAGCGCAGCCAGGGCATCTACCTCCGCCGGGGTCGTTGCGGTGACGAGCGGTACGCTGGCAAAGGCTTCTCTGTTGGCGGCAGTATCGAAAGCGGGGTTGAGCCGGCTGGCGGTAGCAAAGGCATTGCGAGCCGCGTCGTATTCCCCCTTTGCGTGCAGCAGTACCGACAGTTCATAATGGGCAAAGGCGTGGTTGGGGTCGGTTCTTACCGCCTGACGCAGAACCTTGATGGCTTTTTTACGCTTTTCCAGCGGACCGGCAAGTAGCAGTGCGTAGCGGTAGCAGGCATCGGCCA
>Ga0209303_1000440_pt1 | contig 32749 bp, 42 predicted proteins | sample SidtaG_3_FD_187449 | JGI IMG/M metagenome (GOLD analysis project Ga0209303, IMG submission 187449) | Marine algal microbial communities from Sidmouth, United Kingdom - Sidmouth_Asex1 metaG (SPAdes) (version 2) | ecosystem: Host-associated > Algae > Red algae > Unclassified | place: Sidmouth...
GCGCTGGCGTCACAGCGTATGCTGCGCTGGCGTCACAGCGTATGCTGCGCTGGCGTCACAGCGTATGCTGCGCTTGCCTGTACCAACAGTTTAGCACGGCGCCGCTGTACCGTCAATACGACATTTGACGTATTATGTTGCGAATTGCTGTTGATAGGCCCCCCCCTGTCGAAGAAAAGGTACCCCTTTTACACGTATATACTAGTATATACGTGGGTAGGAGTAGGGCGCGGTAGGGCGGTAGGGCGGTAGGGCGGGCGCTGTCGCGTCAGTCGCGCTTAAGCCAGAAGTACTCCTTGTTAGCCGCTCGCGTCCGTACCAGCCTATAGCCCTCCAGCTTGTCGAAAAATTGCAATGATAGGTACAGACCGGCACCAACCGTTGCGGCTTCGTTAATGTCGCAAGGTCTTAATATGTCAGAAAAGAAAGAATCCGCGCCCCTGTTGTCAGTATAAATTGTGGACGGTCGCAGTATTTCAGCTAATGAGCGGGCATGTTTTTGTATGCCTGCGCGGTACAGGCTCTTGTAGTGCTGCCACGCATCTTCTGTGGTAGCTAAAGTACAAATCGTATCGCCGTTTAAGCCCAGCATAGCACCGCGAGCAAGACAAGCGGCATATAACTGTACAGCAGGCGAAGGGGCCAAAGGTACTTTCTCGTATAGGTCTATCTGGTACGGGTCTAATCCTGCGCTGCCCCATTCTTTAAATATCTCGCGATGAAATTCTTTGATGATACCGCCTTTGGTTTGGCGTGCTTTGCTGGGCTTCGCTTTGCTGGGCTTCGCTTTGCTGGGCTTCGCTTTGCTGGGCTTCGCTTTGCTGGGCTTCGCTTTGCTCGCTGCACTTGCCTTACTCGCTGCACTTGCCTTACTCGCTGCGCTTGCCTTACTCGCTGCGCTTGCCTTACTCGCTGCGCTTGCCTTACTCGCTGCGCTTGCCTTACTCATCGGCTGTGTCCTGTGCAGTTCCGCCAACACATAGAGTACTGAGTGCCTGTATGGACGGCTCGATGTCGGCATAGCGTAGCTTTCGGTCCAGTATGCGCTGTGTTGCCAAAGGTCCAAATGATTTGTTTAGGCCAAAAAGTTCAGCCACAAATGCTTTATCAGTATCTATTCTGTGACCGCTTGGTACGATTCTGGAGCGGTTGCATAAATGCCTCAACATAGTAATGGACGTGCGCGGCGCCTGCGTCCGGTCGCTGACATCAACACAAATATACGACATCAGCCACAATTCAGATATTAACTGATGCATCCGCGGCAACTGAAACCGTTCGGCATTTCGTTTTGCCGCCTCAAAGGCTGTACTGTAATCGTCCGAAGTTTTGCCGCGGATAAGCACATCGTTTAGTAGTTCTGGAGAAGGAAACTTTTTTAGTTGCTTTCCTTCTTTCGTCCACAATGCATCCGCGGCGGCTTTCCTGTAATTTATCATAGTTTACTCCAAATATGCGCTGTAACTTACGGTATTATTTTCCGTCCCTGTGTGCTTTAACTCGATATCAAATTCGTATGGTTGCAGGTCCACACGATAACTGAAAACCTCTTTTAATTCTTCGCTAATCGCTATACGGATATCCTGTGTATCATCTGCCCATTTACCCAACAGCGTGACAGATACTTCCCCGGTGCTGTATTCGTATTCAGCCTCGAATATTTCAGCGGTACCGGTTGTTAACTTCTCAAAATGCGTCTCTATGGCTTCTAGAATAATTTCTCCCAAAGTCGCAGTAATTGAGTACTTTGCATCGTCTATCATTTCTTCGGTGATAGTGATAGTGTGGTTCTTGCTTACGTCTTTCATTGTGTTAGCCTTTGGTTGGCTGTCATGTCAAATAGCAGCGTGTTGTCTTTATTTTCCTGTAGCAGGTATAGGTCGATATTGATTGTTCCGCGGTCTATCTGCAAGGGCTCCGTAAATCTTGCCGTGAGAATGGAATTAAGGACTATTGAGACGTATATAGTGCCATATTCGGTCCATTCTATACGGAATGTTACATCCTGTGTACACAGCCCAAAAGATAGGTTACAGACCTTGCCCCCGGTAAGGTCTGTAAAGTACTTTTCAATAACTGCTGTAACAACGGCACCGAAAGCGTATTCGTTGCCGATTAATGCCTGCGCTATTTCTTCGGTCGATATGGTTAATCTGTGGTCACTTGCTATTTTTTTCATGCTTATTTTAGCCTTAGGAAGAATCGTATAGTACTTTTGTCGAACTTCTCCAAATCGAGAATTAGGTACGTATCCTTCTTTGCAGCATCAAGCGGTACGTTGAATAGTTCTTCTACTTCCGCATGAACGCCAAGAGTAATTTCTACCTCTTGTGTCATTTGATTGTTTGCGGCATACATGTATATCTCTTGCTGCGCTTGGCTGTAAGTGGGTCGACCAACAGAGCCACTGACAATACCGTCGAAATATTCGTGTACTGCTGCTATTATAACTTCGCCCAGCATATCTGATTCTGCTTGCTTTATTTCCTTTACTGTTTCTTTTGTGATTGTAATGTTGTGATTACGTCTGATATTGTCCATTTAATTTTTCCTTTACTGTTTATTCTACAGTTTATGTTTGTGTTTGCGCAGCGCTTAGTTGCGCTTGCGTCACTGCTTTGTGCAGCGCTAGCTGTACCAACAGTTTAGCACGGCGCCGCTACACTGTCAATAGGCTATTTGACGTATTATGTTACGAACTGCTGACAACAAAGTTCGGAGTATTGAGCGGTACCTTGTCGAACTTGGGTTTAAGCCCAAATCTGATACTGCCACTTTTTCTGGACTTTTCTACGCCCATCTTTACTAGTTCTTGGCTGAAACGGTGTCGTGACATAGGCTTATTTTCATTATCGACGCAATAATCCCTGTAATCGTTAAACGTGTCGCTAACCGATGGGCTGTTGGCGGTAAGTTCTCCGTGCGGCTGTACAGTGTACCGCTCCGAAACGAAAGCGTACGCGCTGCTGCTGCTAACCTTTGAATCCTCTATTGTTTCGGCATATTCTGAAAGTTGTTCTATACGGTACGGATTCTCTACAGAATTAGATATAGAAACAGCACCGGCTAACAACCAGTTGAATATACCGGCTTTTTCGGTTGATAACCTATCTTTTAGGCCAAAGTCGGCGGTGCCATTCGTAAAGTCGCGGTCAAATCTATATAGTACTACGCGGCGTAGATTAGCGGCGGCTTCTGTTGACACTGGTAGGCTATTCATAGCCCATAGCGCGCTGGACAGAATTCTCAAGTTGTAGGACTTGCCGAATTTCTTTTCTGCCATTACACTTTCGCCGCTCACTATATACCGCATTGCCGACTGCCAAACAGACCCGAAACGCTCCGGCTGCTCCTCTGAGTAGATAAGCCATGGCTGACCGATAGATGATACATAAAAGGGCTTGTCCAGCATAGTAAAGTCCACCTTTTTGCACAATGGGCCTAGCGCGCCAGTTATGGACCGAATCAGCGTACTTTTACCGTTACCGCCAGCACCAACAAGCCATGCCATTTTTTCCATCAAATGACCGCGCGGGTGCAGCGCTTTACCTGACACTGCCTGTAGGGACTCGACAACCCGGTCAGACTCTGCAAATTCTGAACCTTGCCGCACGGCTGTAACTTCGAGTACGAACCTTTCGAAGTTCGGGCATTTTGCATTCGGGCTGTACTCAAATGGCATAACATAATCAAACACAATGCTGTTATCTAGCTCTGTGTGTGGACGAAAAACCGGACCGGCGCCGTCAATATCTGATAAATCCAGTACGCCGTTAGGAAAATTAATATGACTGCGGCTGTTTACATTTACAGTAATGATGTCTTGCGCCATTGAGAGCGCGTCAAAATGATTATTCCGCTTGTTGGTCGTGTCCGAACGAAATATATTCTCCGTGCTGTTTACGAACTTCTGGTGTTCTTTTTCGTCCATACTGCCCGGTCTGATTGATTTTACCTTCTCCTCACACACTTCCCATGCCACCTTGCAGGCATACTCAATAGCGAAGATACGGTCCACTACTCTATAGCCTGTCTTGTCGCGCAGTAGCCACTCTCCAGTAACTGAATCTATCACAAGCGGTTTATGTGCTGCGAAGTCGCGCGCTATAACATACTGAAAGGCTATTTTTATATCTTCCATTTTCCGAAAGTCTAAGTTCTGGACCACTTCCGCAAGCGGCATTATCTCTACCGTTTCAGCGCGCGCCTCTGATAGGTTGGATAAGTGCAGGGTAAGCGATTCTATATCTTTCTTCTTTTGCTCTACGTCCGCAACTGTATAGTACGAAATTGTGGCTCTCATCGCTTCGCGCACTGTGTCAGTACTGTAGTCTATTCTGTCCCATTTTGGGACTCGCATGTAAGGACGGGAGCCATACAGTCCAGATTGAGCAAACACAGCTTTAATATGCTCCTCTGTTGCATTTTCCCCGGCATAAAAAGCTATATGACAACACAGTGCAAGGTCGGCTTCTGACTGCGAAGGATACAGACCGTCCCATCTACCATTCCATAACTGCCCTATTTCGGAGCCGTTGCGCGCGGTATATATCGCATCCTGAATTAGCCGTACCGTATCGTCCACCCCTTCACTAGTGGGCAATGTACCGTTTATTGCATCACTTGCTGACATTCCGTAAGCAGTTGCTATGCTGCTATATTCCGCATCTGTTAGGCATTCGTACTCACTGTATAGCCTTGCTAGCTGCGCGTCACAGTTAGCCGGTACGCGTCCATAACCCATACTGTCACCTGTGAGAGCTATAAAGCGCTGACGGCTGTATATCTCTATTTCAGGTCTTTTCCTTCCCTTGCGGTCATCTAGTTCACTGACCAGTATTATATGAATACCTGTACCGCTTCTAGACCGCTCTATATATGTAGTATCGAACTCTGCGAGTATTTCTTCCGCAAATTCTGTTACTTCGCCGTGTGGGCCTATACAATCGTCTAGGTCCAGTGCTACTACTCCACCGCCTATGGCTAGCCCGGGCAAGCCGCTCCGCACTTTCTTGCAGGTCTCTATCACAACATCCAAAGTTGACCATGTGTCAGAATCAGAATGAGAAGCCGGTATATGATGGTCTGTACCGCACCGGGGAAAGCCCCCGGTATCTGACACAACCCATATAGGCCTGTTGCCTAACGCGCGGTCAATGTCTTTCAATGTCTGTATCTGGTTACTATTCAATTGTACGTTTCCTTTACTTGTACCGCCCAAATAACGCGGCTGTTTTTTTTGTCTCTGGACCTGAACTATAGCATGACGGAACATCGAAGTCAAGCAATTTGACAATAAATGGGTCATTTGTCGTACTGAAAGAAGCCGCAAAACAGTACTAGACCGATGCAGATTTAGGCCAAAAACAAGAATTATATATCATTAACTTTTATTAATTGCTGCACTTTAGGGCCTATTTGTAGCAGTATTAACTTTTATTAATTGCTGTACTTTAGGGCCTATTTCGTATAGTACTTGCCTAAAATGTACTTCTCCTTCGCTTTTCCTTTTTTTGCTCCTGAAAATTATTTCGTATAGACCTCAATTTCTATTAAGCAAAAGAAGCAGTAATAAACTGTTATAAGGATTAAGGACTAAATAGTACTTATTTTCTATTAAATAGATTAAATATATTTAGTAGTAGTAAATAAAGATAATAAAAAAACCCTATAGGGAGAATAGAGAAAGGGGTTGTTTTCTACTAAACTCCTACTTGCCTAACCGTTGCCGTTGCTGGACTGTTGCTGGACTGGACCGTTGCCGTTGCTGGACTGTTCTGGACTGTTACTGGGCTGTTGCTGTTTTTCTAACACAATCCAGAACGGTGATTCTGGCGTGGCGGGCTATTTTATCATTGTGATAGTAAACCGGTCCAGCAACAGCAACGGCAGCAACAGCAACAGCACAAATTGTATCCACGTTGTCGATGTGTCAGCAATTCGTAACACAATACGTCAAATTGCCCATTGACAGCCATACAAGCAGATGCTATACTTCAATCACAGCGGTACAAAACAATCCAGCATAGACGCCACACGGCGAAGGAACAAACACATGGCTATTAACATTTTCGAAACAATGAGTACACCCTTTGATATGCACCCCGCGGACAAGCCAGCAACAGTCCACGTCACGCCTTTAGTAGGCGATACTGCTGTCTACTGTGACAGACTATACCTAGTGGTTGCGCAGAGTACAGACCAAACAGAATGCTTGGTTAAGGGTATGTGGAATTCAGACATTAGCTTAGTAAACAGCTATCAGTTATCTGTACATGAACGTAATTACTGCCCAGAATCGAGCGAGGAATATTTTAGCTCTACACAGAACATACAAGATTTTTACTCTCAGTACGGTACGGATAGGCCCAAAGCAGGACTGCATACAGTAAAGTACGATGATGGCTCCATCCTGAACTTTGAAGAAGGTGAAGAAGGTCTCGCTAAACTGTCAGCATATGCTCCAAGTGGAACATTGCGAGCATGGAAACGCTGGTATTATCGCTCCTAGATGACACACAAGTCCACCACTGATAGATTATGCCTCATTTGGTGCTAACATACCACATGACAAATAAAAGCCCGTGGCGGGCTCGTGAGGCGCTCACAGGGGCATGCAGTGAGTACAGACAAAAACAATCTAGAACTTGACAATATTTTTACAGTGTGGTACAATTCAAAAGCAGCAAAAAAGCAGTCAAATATAAACCATGGGCCAAATCGGCCAAAGGAAAATAAATGCTAGACTTAAGTATCATTGCTTACGGACCAAGAATCGCAGCAGCCGAAATTAAAGAACTGAAAGACAAGCGAGTAACAGTTATCAACTACGAAGCCGCCACAGTGAACTATGACGGCGAAGATAAAACAGAGGTTCGACTGTATTTCGAATCGGCCAACGGTACAAATGAGTTAGACCCCGAACGTTACGTTCGACTCAACAAGACTCGCGCCACATCATTGACTGATGCGTTGGGTACAGAATTTGACCCAGTGGGAGTTCGGCTTACGCTAGGTGTTGCACCGACTCAGAAGGGCGATACAATTACATTTTCAGATGTAGAGCCAGCCAAATCCGCACCGGTTGACGTAGAGCTATAACGGATAGAGTGCGCGTACTGATTAATCAAGCGGCCAGTACGCGCACTCACAATATGAGAATTTAGAACACATGGGATACAAGAAAAAAGTAGATAAAAATCAATCACAAATTGTAAGGGAGTTGAATAGGTTCGGCTTTGGAGTTATAGACTTCTCGCGCGTCGGTGCTGGTGTTCCTGACATTTGTATTTCGCATCCAGAGTCTGACGCTAACTTGCTTGTTGAGATTAAGAACCTAGACGGCAAAAGCGAAGAAACAAAGTTCAATATGCTAACACCCGCTCAGATTGATTTTATCGCCTGCTGGTTTGGGGAAGTATACATCGGTACCAGTGCAGAAAACATAATGATGTACTTCTCTGATTATACCGGTGTCCCTATTGACGTAATAGCACTATATGAGGATACAGAAAATGGATAACAACCAGATGAGCAACAACTCAATGATTAATTTTATTGTTCGGTACGTTGGTCCAGTACTTGATGGATTGCCGACTATGAAGAAAACAAGCCGACTAGTTGCATTGATAGTTATATTCAACGCTATAGCAGCGTTGACAAGCAATGAGTTAATATCGACCGAATTCTCGATTGCGACTTTTGTATCGGTTGTAACTGCTTTTGCTGCTAAGTTTCTTGGCGTGTACATAGATGTCTATCACAACGTGGAACCGAAACCGCTTAACGCCATAAGTCCATCATACAGCAGTCTAACACGCCAGCAGCGAGCAATGCGGCGATGGATAGGCAGGTAGCAGCCATGGCTCCTAAGCGGTCAGAAACTTTTAACTACCTGAAAGATTACGGTACACAGTACTCACGGCGATATGCCGCGGCAATAGCACAGATTGCATTGTGTTTGCATCTTGAATGTCGCGGAGAACCACTGATAGGTAAGCAAGCTGTTGCGTCTGTGGTAGTCAATCGTGCGAGAAAGCGCGGCATGTCCTATGTAGATGTCATGGCCGAACCTTGGCAGTTCTCATGCTTTAATGACATCGACAGTGTTAATGTTAAGCACAGCGAGATTGACACGGAATGCTGGACCGTAGCTTCACAGGTAGTATACGGATTGCTAGATGACATAACATTTGGCGCGACACACTATTGCAATCTCGCTGTGTTGGATGACAAGCCGGCATGGGCTGCGGATGAACTAATCACAGTGCGGATTGAGAATCATACTTTCTATTCCCTGTACTAGGTATGGCAAGATTTTTAGACGTAAGGGCTTGTCCTAAATGCAACAGAATCAAAACCGGTAAGGGCTATTGTACGGAATGCCAAAAGCTAGCATACCGTGTAGACATACACGACCCTATGAAGCGCAAGCGGTACGGTAAGGCTTGGCAAAAAGCACGACGGCGCAAGCTACTATCCGAACCGTTTTGTCACGACTGCGGTACAGTGGCAAACGAAGTGCATCATATAGTAAAGGTTGTCGATGGTGGCACGAACCGACAATCAAACTTAATGTCACTGTGCAAGCCTTGCCACAGTAGCCGCACCGGACGCGGCGAATAGAATTTTATTCCCTGCATACATCATTTTTAGTATTTTTTTACTTGACACGATGGGCAGGGTATGCTAAAATCTCTACGAATTTTGCCCGGGGGACCGGAGCGGGGGCAAAACGCGTGCCAACTGAAAATTTCAAACACTTTATGTCAAATGTACACCAAGGGCCAAACGGCCAAAGGGACCAGCCATGACAGAAACAGCCGAAGAAGTAGCTACAGAGGCAACCGAACCGTCAATAGAGGAATTACTATCTAACAAGGCGCGCAATCAGGGATACAACGTATCTAGCATAAGAGAACTCGAGCCGAAATATATTTCTGCGGTATTGCAGTCAACGCGCTACAGAGAAGTGCATTCTAGGCTGCACGGCGACGAACTTTACTCAAAGTTTATCGGCAAGATAGCGTGTGGAACCAACGCCGCGACCGCATCAGTACGTTATTTTTCCTGTACAGACCTTGAGCGCAACTTTGGTAATGGTGATTATGATGACTGTATGCCTGATTACGGAGCATTTGAAGTGGAAGAAGTCCAGCCGCGGTATCGTATGAAACAAGTAAAAGTATTTGTATCTCGCGATACTGGCGAAGAATTATAAGGTTGTGCTTGTGAAGCCAAAGAAAGCTAGAATACCGGACGGCGATATACCGAAATTTAACAGTCGGCCAAAGCCAGCAGGCTTACGTAAGGCGCTAGGTGATAAAGAGGCAAAGCCATTAGACTTCCTGACCGAAGAGGGCAAGACCCCGCCAGATTACTTTGATGAAATTGCTCTTGCAGAGTGGAATAGAATTTTGCCTATACTTGTCCAGTTGGACCTATATACTGACCTAGATAAGGCAGCACTAGAAGTATATTGTTCCGCTTACAGTCGGTACATAACAGCATATACAGACACAATAGAAAGTGGTCAGATGGGCGCCCAGAATGCCGATGGTAGAAAGTTCAAAAATCCGTCTGTACAGATTGCGCAAGATTCTGCGAGGGAGTTGTCAATGATATGTAATCTATTCGGCATGTCCCCATCCAGCCGACAACGCATGGGCCTATCTGGAGAAGATGCTGAAAAGTTAAGCGGCTCCGCGCTGTGGGCAAGTGGTAAATTTGAAGATTGACAGCAAAATACACGTACCAGCAGTACGCGCGAGACGTCATAGACGGCAAAATCAGCACATGCGAAAATGTGAGATTAGCCTGCGAGCGTTTTGTGCGGCTACAGCAGAGAAAAGAATACGATTTTGTAGAATCTGCGGCTAACCATGCCGTGGATTTTTTGCATTTATGTAAGCATCATAAAGGCGAACTATCCGGTCAAACACTTAAATTAGAACCATGGCAACAATTTTTAGTAGCATCTATTTTTGGATTTTATTATGCGGGTACCAAAAAGCGTTTGGTCAAAACTGCTTATGTAGAGGTACCGCGCAAGAATGGCAAGACGATGCTAGCGTCAGCTATAGCGCTTTATATGCTAGTTGCGGATGGTGAATCTGGCGCCGAAGTGTACAGTGCAGCTACAAAAAGAGACCAAGCCAAAATATGCTTTGAAAATGCCGTCCAGATGGTCAAGAAATCGCCTGAACTGTCGGAGCATGTGACCGTGCGGCGCAACTTAATCACTGTGGAAGAGACCGCATCGTCATTTGTACCGTTGGGACGTGACGCTGACGGTATGGACGGCCTGAATATACACTGCGCTATTGTGGACGAACTCCACGCTCACAGAACACGGGACACGTGGGATGTGCTGAATACCGGTACTGGCTCGCGCGTCAATCCACTTGTAATGGCAATCACAACGGCAGGGTACAATCGGTACAGTGTATGCTATGCAATGCACGACTACACAGAAAGAATCAATTCAGGATTAACTGACGATGATTCCTTCTTTGGCATTATTTACAGCATCGACAGTGACGACGACCCGCACGACATAGAAAGTTGGAAAAAAGCTAATCCGAATTACGGAATATCTGCGCTGCACAGTAAGCTATCTACAGCTAGCAAGCAAGCGGAAAATATGCCGTCATCGTATAATTCGTTCGTGCGCCTGCACCTTAATGTATGGACTGAATCGGAGACGCGCTTTATCGAATCTTCGGTATGGTCAGCATGTGATATTGAACCTATTAATGAGCGTGATTTTTACGGCAAAAAGTGTTGGGCTGGCTTAGACCTTTCTAGCACGCGCGACATTACCGCTTTTGTACTTGTGTTCAAGAATAATGACGGTACATTTTCAGTTTTGCCGCGGTTCTGGTTGCCTGCGGATTCCATCGCCGAAAGGGTGCGGTCCGATAAGGTACCGTATGACGTGTGGATACGCGACGGATTAGTTGAGTCCAGCGAAGGAAACGTACTGGATTACGATTTTGTGCTGGACAGAATCGTTAAAGACTCAGAGCTATTCGACATACAAAACATAGCATATGACCGCTGGGGCGCGGCGCGTATGCGCTTGGATATGCAAGACAACGGTTTACCTATTGTTGAGTTCGGGCAAGGGTTTGCCTCTATGTCACCACCAACAAAAGAGCTTGAGCGGCTTACGCTTGGCAAGAAGTTAAATCACGGTGGAAACGCTGTGCTAAACTGGATGATTGCCAACACAGTAATTAGAATGGACCCGTCCGGCAACAAGAAGCCGGATAAAGAACGCTCCATTGAAAAAATTGACGGAATTGTTGCGCTGATTATGGCCTTGGCTATGGCCGACACAGCCGAAACTAAAAATGAAAGCATATACGAATCACGCGGTATACGTATAATATGACAAACCAGAAACCGACCGAAAGACGATCAGACGCTGCACTTTCAGCACTAAGAGCGGGCATGACCAGCGGCACTAATCCGATGCAAATTTCAGCGGTACACGCTTGCGTAACTGCGATATCTGAAACCGTCGCGAGCCTGCCATTATTTCTGTATGAACGAACCGGAGAATCACGCGTAAAGGCGCGCGACAATCCATTGTATTCTGTGTTAGCAAGCAGGCCAAATGCCGATCAGACACGGTTTGAGTTCATCGAGTCCATAGTTGTGTCTGTACTGCTGCGCGGTAACAGCTACAGCTTTATCGAATCGAACCGAAACGGTGAAATACTGTCACTTACTCCGATGTCAGCCGATAAAGTAGAGGTGAAGCGTAAGGGTAAGGAAAAAATCTACCTTTACAAGCCAGATAACGGTACAGACCCGATTGTGTATAGAGACTGGCAAGTGCTGCACGTTCGGACAAAAGGCGATGGACTGACCGGGCGGTCGATTGTGGACCTTGCCCGAACCACAATAGATTATGCTGCGGATGCTGAAAAAGCAGATACAGCGTTCTACAAACACGGCGCGAGTCCCTCACTGGTACTAAAACACCCTACCTTGCTAACAGATGACGCCTACAACCGTCTAATAAACAGTTGGGAGGCGCGGCATAGCGGTGTAGACAACGCCGGAAAGGTCGCTTTACTGGAAGAAGGTGTCGAAATCGACACAATATCTGTAAGCAAGCGTGACAGTGAATTTATAGCGACGCGCGAGTTTCAAGTAACAGACATAGCGCGCTGGTTTCGGGTACCGCCGCATATCATAGCGGACCTAAGCCGCTCAACTTTTTCGAACGTAGAGCAACAGTCCATAGATTTTGTCATGCACACCATACGTCCTTGGCTGTCGCGCATAGAACAGTCTATGATGCGCGACTTGCTACCGGGTAATCGAGACGGTACATACCATATAGAGTTCGGATTAGATGGACTGTTGCGTGGCGACACAGAATCTAGGCAGTCATTTTATGCAAGCGGTATTACAAACGGGTGGTTAAGCCCAAATGACGTTCGGGCAAAAGAGAATTTACCGTCCATAGAAAATGGTGACGTGTATCTGGTACCGCTCAATCTGCACAGTATCGAAAATCTCGTCGGTTACAGTCCAGTGGAGACCAAAAAGCCGACTGCACCGGACAGTACAGACGCGCGCGACACAAAGCCTGCCAAGGAATACCGCAACACCTACAAATACGCTGCACAGGTCAGAGCGAGCGCTGACAAGCTAATCGCCGCGCTGTTGCCTGCCTTTACGCGTGCAGTAAATATAGAATCTAATGACATAGCAGGCAAGGTAAAATCCTTATCCAAATCTGGAGAACTGGACTTTGAGAGTTTCAGCGAGTGGCTTAATCTATATTTCACAGAGACCGCGCCGGGCAATCTGGTAAGGCAGATTGAGAGCATTTTAGAGTTATCTGTACCCTCAACAGTACAGAAAGGCATTGACATAGCCGAATCTGAAATCCTCACAGAGTCCACAGCACGCGCGGATGCTTTTGTGATAGCATACATTACTTCCCTAACGGCGGCATGGTCCGATTCGGCCATAGAATTACTTTCCGATCCAGCAGTGGACGAGGAGAAAACAGTTGATGCTGTACTGTTAGAGACCATTCAAGAGCGTAAAGAGACCTTGCCGCCCACAGCAGCACAGCGTCACGGTCGCAGGGTAACAAACGCTGCGCTAACGATAGGGTATTCCATAGCTGGCGTTGAGTATTTGTACTGGCGTGCGCGTGGCGATAGCTGCGAGTTTTGCCAGAAAATGAACGGCAAAAGGGCTAAAATAGGCGAAGCGTTCTTAAGCAAAGGTTCAAAGGTTGAATCTGGAGAAAATGAGCTTAAAGTTAGTCATAATATCAGTCACGGTCCACTACATGATGGTTGTGACTGTATCGTGACGCCATAAGGAAAAAATGAGAAACTACGAAATCAGAAGCGTCCCCACAAGGGTAGAGTTATCCAGTTCTGGCAATGGGTACACAGCGCGCGGTACTGCCATAGAGTACAACAGCGTGTCAGGAGATGAACGCTTTACCGAAGAAGTGAAAGCGGGCGCGGTCAGTTTTGCGGATAATCTATACATGTTTTGGCAGCATGATAGCAAAAATGTACTAGGTTCTACGCGATCCGGTACATTAAAGGCAGTGAAAACTAGTACAGGCATAGATTTTGATTGCGAACTGCCCGAAACGGCAACGCGCGAGACCGAAGCCATACGGCGCGGTGATGTGACGGGGATGTCCTTTGGGTTCGATGTAACGTCCGACACATGGGAAAATCGGTCAGGCAAGCCACACCGGACAATCAATGCCATGACATTGTATGAGATATCGCCTGTAAGTTTTCCCTTCTATGATTCGGGCGATATCCGGTCAAGTGGTCAAGAGGTAAAGATACCTGACGAACTACTCAATCCAGAGACCGAACCGACCGAACCGACCGAACCGACCGAACCGACCGAACCGGACAATGAACGGTCAGCCGCCCTACAGCGAGCGCGTAACCGCGTAGGTCTAGAGAAGGTCAAACTAAATAGTTAACAACCGCGAGCGCGGTATCATATATAGATTGTGATAGCAAAACGGCAACAGGTATCAAGCGGTACCTAGAACTGTTACGCTCGCACAATCCAAAAACAACAGGAACAAAAAATGAGTTTTAATATTTTAGAACTGCGCCAACGTGTGACAGATAACACCGCGGCCATGGAGAAAATGCTTGAGAAGGAAACGGAATTCTCACAAGCAGATTTTGACAAGTTGCTTGCCGAAACTGGCGAACTGCGCACGAAGATTGACAATTATGAAGCCGTAAATGGGTTCCGCTCATCTGCACCTACAGATGATAGCGGTAGCATCGGCATGGAAGATAAGGAGCTACGCGATTACAGTCTATCTTCGGCTATTCTTGCAGCCGCTTCTAATGACTGGACAAATGCCGGACTTGAACAACGTGCGAGCCGTGCAGTAGAGGAAAAAACAGGCAAACGCGCGCAAGGCTTCTTCGTACCGTCTGATGTAATGGAGTACCGCGACGTGGACACGACCACATCTCCGGTGATTGAAAGTAATCATCTGACAAAAAGCCTGATTGACATTTTGCGTAGCAATCTGGTACTTCAAAGCGTAGGTACTACCGTACTATCTGGTCTATCCGGTACTATTCCTATTCCGCGCATTAGCTCAAGCGCAACCGCGCAATGGGTAGGAGAAGGCGCGGCGCCAACAAAGAGCAACCTAGTTCTGGACCAAGTACAGCTTACGCCACATACAGTAGCAGCTACGACTGTATTTAGCCGTCGCTTTGTTGCTCAAACATCCTTTGATGTGGAGCGCATGGTACGAAATGACCTAGCGGCTATTATTGCGCGTGCGCTCGATAAGGCAGGTCTTGCAGGCGACAGTTCAGCCGATGCTAACCAACCGGACGGTGTACTTGGCAATGCTGCAAACACAGCATCTGGAGCGTGGGATTATGACGCTGCGGTTGCACTAGAGACCCTGATTGCATCCGATAATGCCGATGCTGCAAACATGAGCTACATCATGAGTCCAGTAAACCGCGGAAGTCTAAAGACAATCGCAGCTATCGGTACAGATGGACCAGCAGCTTATATGTCACAGTCGAACAAGCCGCTTAACGGCTATGGCGTGGCTATAACTACACAGTTACCAGATGATAAGGTCATCTTCGGTAACTGGTCGAGTCTTATCATGGGGCTGTGGAGCGGCTTGGATATTATTGTCAATCCGTATACATTTGCTTCTAGCGGTGGGATTGAGGTCAACGCATTACAGGATGCTGATTTTGCTATCAAGCATGACGAATCCTTCGCCGTTCACACAGTAGTATAACGAATGGGCCGACACAGTATCGCACTGTGTCGGCCTACCTTACTATGAAGATACCAAGAGCTAACACAAAAAGGTTACTGTCTGCACCGGCCGCGCCTGCTAGCGTAGACCTATCTGGCTATTTCGACCTAGCAGCCGACAACACCGCTACAGGCGCGAATGAGTTTACGCAAGCTCTAGCAACGTCCGACATAGACACGAACGGCGACATCGAAGCAACCGGTGCAATCCGCGGTGACAAGATAAGCGGCTATACAGAGGCATACACCAGAAACTGGACAAATGTAGAGCATTTTAGGACTTCCTTTTCTGGTACTCCAGCAGGCTGGACCGCGCGCGACAGTAATGCCTCAAAAAGTAACCGCGGTACAAATTGGCAGTTACTTACTCACGCGGGCGGGCCTAACTATTCGTATGATAGACCGGCTAATACTGGCATACCATCGGCGCCGAACTATAACTTTGCTTACACTATCCGCGACGGAGCATACACCGCAAACTTAAATCACCGGTTCATATGGAGCGCGTCGGTTGCGGGCTTGCCGTCAGCACTCGACAATGTGTGTTTGCACATGCAATGGAACGCGTCCGGTCAATTCTGGCAGGCACGCGGAGAACAAAATGTCGCTGGCACGTTGACGGTGGGAGCATGGAAACAACTAGATAATCTCATGCCAGATAAGTATTACGGGCGGATCGTACTTACACCTGCGGGTGTGTACCGTGTGTACTTTGGCGGGAGCGCTAACAGTGAGTCGCAGTTTCTACTGTGGAGCGTCAATAACGGTGTATCCACGATTCTTGACAGCCCGAACAATGGACGATGGGGCATAACACAAAACCGCGGAGCGGGTATTTTCTGCTACACTTATGTAGATGCTGTGGGGGTAACCGATGAGTTATAGTCACAAGATAGAAAAGCTAACAGTGACTGAAAAATCTATGTCAACGGAGCAAGTGAAAACTTTCTTGCGCGTTGACTATACAGATACAGATGACGAAATAGACCTTATATACAGCGCGGCGGCTGATTTTATCGGCAACCTAACAAACACTCTTATAGATAAGGGTACGTACCGTCTATCTACAACGGTACGCGGTGACAAGTTGCTTACCATGGCCGATCCGATTGATTCTGTACAGTCTGTAACCACACGCGCTCATACGTTCGGATCGGACACCGTAACAGTGCAGCCTACCGATTACGAGATTAGGCCGGACATCTTACGGTTTCGCAACTGGCAAGACGCGCGCGTGACTGTCGAACTGACCGGCGGCTATGGCTTGGATGCACGCGCGGAGCTAAAACAGGCTGTACTGTTGGTCTGTACTCATTTGTACCAGAACCGTAGCGCGGTCGATACCGGTGTAACAGCACTGCCTTACGCTTTAAAAATGGGCGTTCAGCAGCTAGTTACAAGCATAAAGAGGTAAATAGACCTTGAAAGTATCAGAACTCAATGAGCGTATCATAATTCAGTCACAGACAGATACCATAACGCCAAGCGGCGAACGTGCCAAAGTATGGGGTACGCAATCGGCTATATGGGCGCGCGTGCGTGAACAATCAGAAACAGAATCTGTATCGGGCGGCACCGGCAACGAACTAGTACAGTCCATAACAGAATTTACAATACGCGCTAGACGCGATATAAGCACAGAGAATAGGTTGCTGTACCGCGGACGTGCTTATGATGTGGTAGAATTTCTGCAACTGCACGGTAGCCGTGAATGGTCCAAAATCAAGGCTGTAAAGCGAGACAAACAGAGTGAGTAGAGCGAGCAAATCAAGTCTAGAATGGTTTGGAGCGGATGTTCAAAAAGCACTAAAAGCACACGCTCCAGCGGCTATATATTCAGCACTGGAGCATATAGAAGATGCTGCGAAAGCTAACGCACCGGTCGATACTGGAGAACTAAAGAATAGCTCATTCCGTAACAGTCGCGGCCATTCTAACTATCGCCGCGCTAAGGCTGGACTGCGCGAGCCCAAACCGGACAAGATGTCCGGTTATGTTGGTTTCAGTGCTGGATATGCGCGGCTTGTGGAGTACGGCACTGTAAAGGTTAATTCTAAGCCTTTTTTTCGCCGTGCTGTTGACGGCAAAAAGTATTCTGTACTAAAAAGTTTTGCGGAAAAATTTAGGGAGTTGGCCGGTGAATGAAAATGTCAGCAACGCCATATACAGTCAGTTAAGCACTGCGCCGATTGTGCTATCAGACACATTACCAGTATATCCAAACTACGCGCCGCAAGCAGTGCAGGAATTCGTAGTGTATCAAATAATCAGCATTAACCAGATGCCGACAACCGAAAGAATGAGCGAAGTTAGAGTACAGGTAAGCGTTACATCGGTACTGTACAATCGTGTGACAGAGATTGTAGATTCGCTGAAACGGCATCTAAGAAAAAGCGGTCTATCTGGCAAACAGACTGGCGTAGTGCTGCGCTATAGCAGTACAGAAAATGAGGCTTACGAATACGAAAATAGCAGCGAGTTATCGCGCGGTTATTTCGACATTAACTATATCGCCAGTTTATAAACTGGTACTGGAGAAACAGAAACAATGGCAACAATTATAGAAGCCGACCTTGGTGTATCAAATGCCCGGTTGTGGCTCAATCCAGCGCGTGAAAGCGGCCTACCTGCGCCGTCAGTGGTCAATGCTGGTGACGATTTCCCGTCAGGCTGGGTATACGTAGGAGCGAGCGAAGGAAACGTCAGCCTTACTTACTCAGAGACCTATACAGACGTCAAAATCTCAGAAGCAAAAGGTAAGGTTCGGCGATTTGTCAGTGGTTGGGAAGGTACCGTGAAAGCTAATATTATCAGCACAGGTCCGGCTGCGGTCGCACTGTTGATGGGCGATTCGGATACTTCTAATGTGTCCGGTACTTCGACAGGGACAGAGGTAAAAATAGGCGAAGAAAATCTGAAAAAAGAGTACTCTTTAGCTGTTGATACGTACCGTATCGGTTCGGACGGAGAACCTACACCTATCCGCTGGTTGTTCCCGCTTGTGACCGTAACATTGAGCGGTGACGTGGAGTACGGGTTAGAGACCGTAACGTCATTGCCTGTAACCTTCGATTGCATGGAAGTGATTAATCCAGGTGCAGGCATTCCGAAACGGTTCATGTACCAGCACGTTACCGATACTGGCGGTGGCGTATAATGGCCGACCTACAAGTCGAAATTGCAGGTAAGGCATATACTCTCACGGAGCCTAATCTGAAACAGTCCCGCGCGTGGCGGGCGGCTGTTGCTGCGCAGGTAGGCGACTTATCAGTAATAGGCCGCGTACTATCACAAGAAATTAATGACGGTTTGGGCATCGCCGACATTGCTAGTACTTTGTCAGTCGATGGTGATATTGAGCGGCTTGTAAGCACAGCGTTCAACAGTCCCGATGTAGTTCTGGACATTGTGTGTTCATTTAATCCAGCACTGGAAAATGATAAGGCTGTGTTGGCAGACAATGCAAAAATGAGCGAGTTACTATCTGCGCTAGTCTCGCAAGTGAGTCTAGTATATCCTTTTGGGATAGCGGTAAATCAAGTGATAAAGATGTCGAATGGTTAAATAATCCAGTAGACATAGACGAACTAGTACTGTCACAGTACGGTACTAGTTCGCTCGATTTGCCGTATACCGATAAAGTGCTGCTAGCGCGTTCTTACGTATCAAGACAGAAATTTCTAGCACGTGCTTATGCTGTGGCTCACTTCAACGCCCGGGCCGAAGCCAGCGGGTACAAACCGCGCAAGTTAAGTACAGACCAACTAATGAGTAAGGCTGGATAATGAGACTCGCAAACCTAATATTGAAAGCCGTGGTTGATGACAAAGGTGTCGCGCCCGGTCTAGCAAAATCCAAAGGTAAGATTACAGACTTTGCCAACACAGCCAACGCTAAACTGTCCAGCGTAGGCGCCGGTATGCTCAAGGCAGGCGCGGCTGGTGCTGTTGCCGCGTTAGGTGCCGTTGCTGTGTCGGCAGGCAAGGTTTCATTACAGACTGACAAGTTAGAAAAACGTTTCGGCGACAGCCTGTCTGCCATGGACGAAAACGCGGATAGTCTAGCTATGACGGTACGGTCTATCTGGTCCGACAATTTCTTCAACTCAGTAGAAGAAGCCGGAGCGGCATTTGAGAAAGTCGCGCTACAGTCAGCGAAGATAGGCGCGGATGCTGCGATGGTGGAGAAGATAACGCGCGGCTCAAAAACTATTGCCGATGCATTTGACAAGGATTTTTCCAAGGTGTCCGAAAGCATCGTATCTTTGATGGATGATGCGGGCTATAGTGCAGATGAGGCATTTGATACTGTAGCGGAAGGGCTTAAGCGCGGCTTAGGTGCGGGTGACGACTTCTTAGATACAATAGCAGAATACGCTCCAGTATTTGGTCAGGCTGAAATCGGCGCAAAACAGTTAGTGACATTCTTAGAATCTGGCATGGCCGGTGGCGTGTTGGGTACCGACAAGGTAGCCGACAGCCTTAAAGAGTTCTCCAACACAGTGCAAACCATTCAGTCCGGGGATGGTATGGACAAAAAGCGTGACGTACTTGCAGAATTATTTGGCGGCATAACGAACTCTAAACTTGAAAAACAGATAAGAAAACAGACTTCACAAGTCCAGCAGTTGGCCGACAAAATCAAATCGGTCAAAGAGTCTCAGTCGCGACTAAGTGCAGATACCAGTGAGATAGACTTAAGCAATGCCGCGGCTAAACTGTCGGCCATGGAAGATAAGCTACAGGGCTACACAAGCAAGTTGGCCGACAGCCGCGCAGAACTGGCAGAATGGCAGCAGCAACACAGCGGTACAGGCTCCGCTATGACAACAGACGGATTTTTAGACAGTCTGTCTACTGGCGCGCTAACATTGACCGAAGCGTTCGAAATGGCGTATAACGAACTCTCAAAAGTAGATTCTGAAACGGATAAATTTAGAATAGGTATGGAGTTGTTCGGTACACAGTACGAAGACCTAGCGAAGGTTGCGCAGGAATTAAATCTAACGCCAGATGCGGCCATGCAAGCAGAATTTGACGATTCTTTCGAAAACATGGGTAATACCTACAAAGACATAGGCACGCTAGTAGAAGGAACCTATAGAAAAATCGTCACAGCCGCTACACCGATGACTGACAATCTGCTTAAACAAGCTAATGAGCTTTGGCCGTCTGTAGAGGCTGCGGTATTGTCCGTAATACCACATATAGAGAAATTTTCTACAAAAGTATTGCCAAAACTTGTAGAATGGTTAACAGCACTAATAGACTGGCTAACTGATACAGAGAATAGCACGATGAAATGGGGAATTGCCATTACTGCACTGGTTGTACTGCTTGCTCCATTTATAGCTGCGCTAGTTACTGTTGTATCTGCTATAGGTTCAGTTGTGGTCTCTATCGGTGGCTTTATTGCTGGTTTATCCGCTACTGGCGCGGCTGTTGTTGCTGTGATAGCATACATTGCCTCACTGATTGCGGCGTGGTGGCTTGCACGTGACGATATCAGGCAAGCGGCTGACGAAATACTGGAAAGTATTACAAGCCGTATAAACTCTATCATTACTGCACTGTCACGCAGCATTGAGTTTTTCGGTAAAATCGGTTCGGCCATAGGTAATGCGCTACGCCGCGGCATTGAGAGTACGTTAGACGGCATTAGCGAGTGGATTACAGACAAGGTTACTAATCCGCTAAACGGCGCACTGGACAGAATAAAATCTGTGACAGATAGGTTAAAAAATCCGTTTAGTGGATTCGGTGGTGGGTTACAGCCTGCACCGGCTACCGGTACCGGCTTTAACGCTGGCGGTGGGAGCAACCGAACATCTAACACAATAGTCAACCAGAATTTCTATGGGCAAACACAGCCGCAAGAGAACAAGCGAGCTACGGAGCGCGCGCTCAGTACTGCTATGCGAAGGGGTTAAAGTATGTACCAGATAACAGAGTTTAGGACTGCGGCGGTACGCGGTACAGATATATCATATAGTATACCTGTAAGCTATCCAAACACAGTATTTAGCAATCCAGCGCAACGCCGCGGCCTATACGACGTGTCGACACAAACGATTAAGTCTGTACCGTTTCCACCACCTACCGGGCCAAAGACAGTAACAATGTCCGGATTGCTGACCGACACAGGATACAGTGACGATTTTATCGGTAAAGACCCGCACTCCCTATCTGGCGTAGCACATGACGGTACGGCGGCTATATTTCTAGCTGACTATTTGCGCGGCCTTGTCGGTACAGAGATTGAGCTAAAGCGGAAACTGTACGCAACTGGCTTTGAGCCGGACCAAATAGCCAACGCTGTGCTGCTGCGCTTTGACGTGACCAGCACCGAAAGACCGGACATGAGCGGTGTGCAATTCGACGCCGAATTTATCCTGACATCGACCAACTGGTCAGATGATAGCACGCGTACAAGGGTCCAGAACGATGCAATAAGCGAAGGTAATTTTACCATACCGCGCTATGGCCGCGCACCATGCTATGCGCCGCGCGTGCTGGTCAGTCCACAACCAGCCGGTCAAGACGGATTCAGGATGACCGGAGAAGGGATAGACCTAATATATCGTGACGTGGGCGGCTTTACTCAATCCGTTGTGCTGGACTGTGAAAACCGAACCGCGGCAACCACTAGCAAGCATGACCGCACCTTTAACGTCGAGTTACAGCCTGCACATCAGGAAATAACATGGTGTACACTGCGCAAGCCGATTAATACCTTTCGGTTCTACCGCCTATCTGGCACTGGAGAAATCGACGTAACATTTTATCATGAGGGCCGGTACGAATAATGGCACTGTATATCGACCACAACCTAACAGACGCGGCCATTGCACCGGCCAACAGTGACTACATTGTAAAATCCGCATCATTCAGTAAGGCGCGTAATCAAGTCGGTAGTTTTTCTCTTGTGATGGACGCCGCGACGGTAACGATGAGGACTGAACCTTTGCAGCGTAGGATTGCATTTCGCATGGGGATAGGCAAGGCACATGACACGTTTTACGGCATAATCACAACCATAGAGTACAGTCATGATACAAATGAGTTAACCCTATCTGGCGTGGAAGAGACTATACAGTTGTCACGGTACAATACCGGTCCACCAAAAGCAGGGGATGGTGTTTTTATTAGTGCAGATGCGGCTATGTCCGAAGCCGTAAGCAACCTAGAGCTTAACCCATTGCTCTACAGCCTAGAAGGAACATTTACGGGTGAAATATTACTGGACTACAACCGTAGTACTGTAATGGAATTTATTACAGATATCGCGCGCTATTACGGGGCCTACTGGTACCAGCGCGGTGATAGGGCCGTGGGCGTAAGAAATCAAGACATAAACAGTCAATTAAGAATAGCGATATCACCAAACAGCAAAAGCGGATATGACACGCCCACAGCCTATTCCGAAACGGTAGATACAGAGCAATTCATCAACCGAATCTACCCTACGGCTGACAGTGGGGCAATTGTATTAAGCATGACAGACAAAACCTTACCCGCTGGTTTTGGGTATGGACCATCTGGATCGGAATTGCGCTACATAGAAGTGATAGACCCGTCCAGAACGTACATATCTAGCGAACATGTAGACTATACTAGTATATACAACAAGTTAAAAACAGAAGAGATACCGACTGACGAAACCGAAACAGAGAAAGCAGCGCGAGAAGCCGCCGAAGCCGCCGCCGACACGACAGCCGCTAATCGTATGGTAGACTTCGCCATTAAGGATTTGAAGCGCCGGTCCGAAACGGTACGCTCTATATCGTTTGTGTTGGCAGATGCAGCACATCCGTTTGGCTTAGGTGATATCATTACCATCTATACGCCGCGCACCATCTACCACAGCGGAAAAAATATAAAAATGTATGTTGAGTCTTTGAAATGGGAGTTCAGCGAAGCAAAAGAAACAGTTTCAGTCACCACCACGGAGCGGATTAATGACGAACTACCGTCATTTGACCGTGAGATTGTAACCATGATGCGAGACTCCAAAAGGCTAATCTAAAAAGGACAGACGATGAAAGGTAGCGATACGAAAGAAAACGATACAAAACAGACAAAGAAAGCCATTATCTGGCGCGGTACAGACGAAAGCAGAAAGACAGTTGCAGAAACAGCCGCCGCGCTGGGCTATAGCACGTTCAGCCCTAGTGTTAGCCGCGGACAGGCACTGATTGACAGTGACAGCCTACCTAACGGTACGGTCCTAGACCTAGGTACAGACGCATTTATTAACGGCGACGGTACGGTCAACCTAGACAAGGTTAGGACCGCGCTAGGGCTGGACAAGCCGACCGAAGATTATGTACCGCAAGACGAGATAGTACCGAAACGGAAAAAGAAAGTGACAGAAAAAGCCGCAAAATAGGCAGTTGGTCTAATTTTTAGAAGTACATCCTATCAGACGGGCTATGAGAGGCAAGATAAGCATATAGTACCAAAGTGATACTATTGCATGGGCCGGTGCGCTATCGTGGCGTGTCGGCCTTTCTGTTAGGTCAAATTCTGGAAAACAAGACAAAATGAGGCAAAATGAGCATTAAAAGTACGGTACAGTCAATAGTACAGGATGATACGCGCTATTTATCCTGCTTGTGTGGGACTGACCAAAAAGTGGAGGAATCAGTACAGACACGCGCGGCGCATAGAGGCGTAGGTCTTACAGCCAACCTATGGAAAAGAGGTCAAACCTTAAATTTTCGTTTTTGGGGCGGTTTGCCTGTATATCATAGATATGTGATAGAAGCCAGCGACGCTATAGGCCATGGCTTAAATGTTGTATGGTCTGTAAGTGAGGATGTCGGTCTAGCACATGAAGAAAATGAGGAGAAGTACAAAGATAGTGCTGATGCTTTGTTCCCGCCTGAAATTAGATGTACTTTCAGGGACGGCGGTAGCTGGTCTTTTCTAGGGAATGATGTGCTAAAGCTGCCATGGCACCGCAACACAATGAACTTCGGGTGGTTGGACTGGGCGCATGAAAACGAACGGTACGACGAGATACACCGCGTCGTAACGCATGAGCTACTGCACATGCTTGGTATGTTGCATGAGCAAGACCATCCGGACTGCCCGGTAATAATCAATCAAGCAGGCTATGACCATTTTGCGCAGTACGGCATAGATAAAGACGGTGTGTACCGCATGTTTATGCGCAGGCCCGAACGAAAGGACGCCACTACAACGCCCTATGACGACGAATCAATCATGGGGTATTACCTAGACAAGAAATTTGACGCGAGCGGAAACGGTATACCATTTAATGGCAAGATGTCCCAAGGGGATAGAATGTGGGTGCAGTTGAACTACGGTAATGGTACAGTTAAGTTGCCGACCGAACCAGAACCAGAACCGAAAGAACCAGAACCGAAAGAACCTAAACCCAAACCAGAACCAGAACCAAAAGAGACAGAAGAGAAAAAAACGTACATCCCTATAGCTTACAGGTAGGTGATAACATGATGATTAAATCTGTGTTATTTGCCCTTGCTGGGCTTGGCTATGTCAGAAAGAAAGGGGCGCGCTCTGTGCTGATTATCTGCACTAGTACAGAGTACGACTCTCAAGTCTCAGAGATTGACAGTATATCGCGGCACCACAATACAAGCGTGATTAGAAATGGCATGGTGACAGCCCAGCGCGTGAGAGACCTAATCGACGTGGGCAGATTTGATATTGTTCACGTTGCGGGTGTGTTTGACCTTATATCCTGTGTCTTCCCACTGGAAAATGGGCAGAACCTAACGGTCGGCGACTTGGCCGGTATAGGTTCGAACGTCGGCATGATGTACCTGAACGGATGCGGTACAAAACTGATAGCCCAAGAACTAGCAGAAAAAGCTAATGTTAATGTCGTGTCCAACGGTTCCGAAGTTCTGATAGAAGAGCATGAAGCTAACGGTCACGCTGCTATATTCTATTATCACCTATCGCGCGGCCTTACCTATGGCACAGCCTACACAAAAGCGAAGGAAAATTATTCTAAGCTGTGTTGGGACCGGGCCGGTGGTCCAGATACGCGCGTAGTCAGTCTGACACAAACAACAAATCGGCAGATTGTAATTATGGCGTGCTGCTTGCTGGTGGTCGTAATGCAAATTTTAACACTGGTTTACAGTGTTTTATGGTAAAAAAATAGGGAGCAGTCACCTTGCCGTGACTGCTCCCTTCCCTTAGTATAGTGTAGTATATCTTGGCTTACCCTGTGCTATCCAGAATACGACCAGTCATCTTTTTTGCTGCGTTTCATTAATAGCTCCCTACTGATTTTTTAGCGGTCATTAGAACAATTTCATTTGGTCATCGTGTATCTTCTTTCTGTTAGATTTGCGCTTTTTATCACCGCCTTTAATTTTCTTTCCTGATTTGTCAGTCACAGCATCAATACCTTCTAACGCTGCGCTGCTGCTACTGCTTAAGTCTATCACATGCTTAGACTTAATGTCAAGTTCAAGCATGGCGCATACCGTTTCGTATTCCTCGGCGGTCAACTTGATAGGCTCCCTATCTTCATACTTTACTATCACCCATTTCCCGCACTCTGACCGTCCGGTTATGGACCCGTCTAGCACCATCCTAGCTCTAGCTGCGGCTATGCTGCGATAACAAATTTTATCCGACTCGCTCATTCTACCTTCCCTAACTTATCCTCTAAAATAGAATGAAATTCAGCGTCAAATTCCCCCAGTTCTAGCAGAACCCTATACTCCCTTTCTGTCAGCCTCAAAGGGCTTCTGTTGCCGTGTCTTATGACAATCCATTCCTTACATTTAGACCTTTCCGCAGTAGCGCCCGGTAGGGCAATCCTACCTATGGCCGCGCGCAACGTTCTGTAATTTATCTTATCTGACATGTTACCGACCTATCGCAACACATGCGTAGATTAGCAGTGTACAGAATGCGCTTAGTAGAAAAAATCCACCCATTAACAGTTCTAATTCGTTCATTTTCTTATTCCTTGTGTTAGTTATTTGTGTTTGATATATGCATCTTTGAAATTTGCGTTTTGCAGTAAAGAATCCGTAAAATCGACTGAGTTACTTTCTACCATACAGAACGTCGCCCCGTAAGCGTCAGCCCTGCGAAAAGAGGCATACGACATACACGATTCTGTAAAATCTGCATCTTCAAGACTTGCACTATCAAAGATGCAGGCAAAAGCATTCGACTGATAGAATGAGGCACTGTCAAGTCTAGAAAATGACAGATTACTATACGCAATGTCAGCATTTGAGAAGTTTGCGTTTAGTGCTAACGCTTGGGTGATTATAGCGTGTCGTGCTAACACATTGCTAAAATCAGCCTGCGAGATATCGCACCGCTCTAGTACAGATTTTGTCATGTCTGACAGTTCAAAACTTGCGCCTTGAGCGGTGGCACATGTCATTACTACGGATTGCATATCTGCACGCTTGAACTTGGCGCTTGTTAGGTCGGCATGTTTTAGCACTGCACCGGTTAGTTTTGCGTCTGTGAACGTTGCCGCGGCTAAGTTTGCCTCAATTCCGTTTGCGCCTATAAGGGATGCATTGCTTAAGTTTGCGAACTGTAGAATTGCGCCTCTTAGGTTTGCGTTGTCAAAGTTGATACCAGTTAGGTCTAATCCTGCCAAATCAGCGTGTGATAGGTCAATCGCCTCATCGGTACTTTTTCGGTATTCATTCCACGCTTTGGCACCTTTTAAGACTATTTCGTACTGTACTTTATTCATAGTGTTACCTCACTGTGTTTGTTCTGTGTTGGGCTTGCGTCACAGCTTATGCTGCGCTGTACCAACAGTTTAGCACGTGGCTGTTGCGCTGTCAACAGGCAATTTGACGTATTATGTTACAAACTACTGTCATACGTGTTACTGTCATACGTGTTACTGTCATACGTGTTACTGTCATACGTGTTACTGTCATACGTGTTACTGTCATACGTGTTACTGTCATACGTGTTACTGTCATACGTTTCTTCGCATAGTTTTAAAAGTGCAGCAATAGCGGCGCCGCGGCTTGTGTCTTTGTATTCTGTGTCTAGAAAATAGTCTTGCGCTTGCTGTGGCTTGAAATTGTGACAGCCTGCTTTGAATTCTAATTTGCCTTTCCTAGTTGTATATGAAAGGTTATGCCCGCGAGAGTCGAACAAAAGTTCCACGGGTAGGCTGCAACGGTACATATGGGCCGATTCGGTCTTTACGTGCGTTATGCTAGCGTTTGTAAAATCAGAGCATTCTAGGTTTGCACCGGTAAAGTTGACATTGTTTGCCCTGCACCTTTCGAAATTGCTATCCCTCAACATAGCATCTTTAAAGTGTGAACGCGATATAATAGAACCACACCAAACCGTATTGCTTGCCTTTACACGCTCAAAGTTTGCGCCTCTAAAATCAGACTGCACAAATACAGAACTTGTTATGTCGGCTCCCTCGAAGTTAGCGCGTGGCCCTTCTACCATCCTGAAATTACAATACTGTAGCACGGTCGAACGAAATATAGCCGCGGTAAGGTTTGAGCCTGCAAAATCTGCGGCTGTACCACTTGCCATATTGAGTACAGAACCGGTCAAGTTAGCATGGCGTATGCTTGCCTGATTCAGTTCTGCACCCGTTAAGTCGGCGTCCGACATGTCCGAATGGTCTAACACAGTATTAACAAGCACCGCGCCGCTTAGGTTGGCGCCGCTCAGGTCTATACCGCGCAGGTCCATATGTGCCAAATCCGCGCCGCTTAGGTCTATGTGTTCTTTTGCGCTTGCCTTGAAATTATTCCATACCGACACGCCCTTCAACAGCAGGTCGTATTGATGCTTTCTCATAAGTTTTTCTCCTCTGTCAATCCTGCACTGTCGCGGTTAATCTTCAAACACAACTTCAACAGTTTGATTATGTACCGGCCTGCCTTTGGATAGTCATATTCATCTGATAAGAAATGCTCCTTGGCTTGACTAAGGCTAAACTTTCTACAGCCAAGATGGTACGTAATCTTTCCGCTTTCGGTAGTGCTGTACTGCGCCTCATGGCCGCGGCTATCGAACAAGTACGTAAGCGGCAGCTTGCATTCTTCTAGGTTAGCCCCTTCGAAGCTAGAATATCGCATCCGACAGGTAGATATATTTGCATCGCTTAAGTCGGCATAGTCAAACACAGCAGAGAATAAATCGCAACGCTGAAAAACAGCATAACTTAGATGTGCATTTGTAAAGTTAGTATCTTCCATATCGCATCCTAGAAAGTGGCACATCGGCAGAGTTGCGTCTACGAATTTTGCACAGTCCAGAACTGCACGATGAAACGAACAACTCGCTAATTCGGCATCTGTGAAGTTTATGTAAGGCGCGTCGGAGCCGCAGAATACCGCTAAGGTTAAGTTTGATTCTGTGAAATCAGCACCCATTAGCCGTGCGCCGCGGAAATCCACATGGGAGCCTCTGCATCCTATGAATTTAGATGACTGTAGCTGTGTATTCCGAAAAGTACAGCCTGTTATCTTTGCGCCGGTCAGGTCCGCTCCGATTAAGTTTGCAGCAGTAAAGTCTGTATTTCTAACAATTGCGCCTTTTAAATTTGCGTTTCGCAGGTCGATGTGTCCTAGCTTCAAGCCCGAAAGGTCAGCCCCTTCTAAGTCGATACAATCCTTGCTTGTGTAGTTCCCCCATGCTAACGCTCCGTTTCTTATAACTTCTAGCTGCTTTTCGTTCATCGTTTTGTTCCTTTTGCTGTGATTGAATACCCGGTAGGACCTAACCTACCGGGTACTGATTCTACCCTCTAAATGAGCGATTAACCTGTATGGCTAATCCAGCACACAAGATACCGAAAGAAAATATGCCTACAAAGCATGTGATAGTGTACAGCACGTTATCGACTATCATTTGTTTAATGCTCCGTCCAGCAGTGCAAGCGCATCATCGTAATCATCTTTGTCGATACCGTCATCGGTACCGCGCAATGCTGTGCTAGTGTGGACCGAATTATCACCATGCTCCGATCCTTGCTCGATATGATCGTCTGAGACCGGACCAGATAAATTGATTTGGTTGCTGTAAAAGTCTGTGAAGTTTGAAAAAATCATATTAAATTTCCTTTACTGATTATGTTTACGAATTACATTGTTGCAATTCGGTACTAACAGTTTAGCATCTGCCCGCGTAACTGTCAATAAGCAATTTGACGTATTATGTTACAAATCTATCACAGCGCTAATACGTTCGTCTGCTAGCTCATTGTAGACCTGCGAGCTATCCATACCTATATAGTACCGTCCATTTCTTACCGCAGCAACACCAGTACTGCCCGATCCGCTGAACGGGTCGAATACGGTATCGCCTACATAGGTGTAGAGCTTGATAAGCCGCTGCGGTAGCTCGACCGGGAAAGGGGCAGGATGACCGATGCGCTTGGCTGATTCCGTGCGCATGGTCCATATGCTTTTGGTCCATTCCATGAAATCGTCGCGGTCAATATCTGATGTGCCGCGGCTTTCTTTTTTCGGCTTGTCTTTGTGTGCTACCACAATGAATTCGTTGACATCTCGCAGCGTAGGATTAGCCGCTGACATCCAGGAACCCCATGCACAACTCCCGCCCGCAGATGCTGCTTTATCCCATATGATATGCCCGCGAAGCGTAAATCCGTAACGTTCTAGCGAGCGGCTAACCATTGACACGTTGTCGATATATGGATTGCGTCCTGTGTTAGCCACATTGACGGCAATTCTGCCGTCCGGACGTAACATGCTGTGACAGATACTGATGTATCGGTCTGTAAACGTCTCATAATCTATGCGCGGTGTCTTATCGTCTGTAGTATCATACTCTATGCCGACATTGTACGGCGGGCTTGTAATCACCATATCTACCGTACCGTAGTGCTTACCTAGCACGGCATGAGTACTTGTTTTTGTTATATCGTGTGTTATTAGTTCGTATTTGTTCATTTTTTATGTCCATATCTGATCAGTAAAAAGCTCTTGAAAAATGATATCCAACCGCTACCGATGAAGTCCGTCGCACTCATGAGAGCGAGCCAAACCAGCGAAAATATTACAAGCCACAGCGACATTATCAGTGGCTCCCATACGCTAACATGTAGATAATCTGCCAACGGCAAGACCAGTGCAGTCGGCATAGACAGTGCTATCGGTGCGCACAATGCTAAGAATCCTTTGGCTCGCGCGCGATAGGTAGGTCCTATTTTCGCCTTTTCTATCTGTGCTGCTACATCTGACGCTGTTAGACCTGTAACAGTTGGCGTCTCTGTGTATGCTTGCTCAAATCCCAAATCAGCCGCTGACCGGAACCGCTTGCCTTTTGCTATTTTTTCTTCCCGTTCTGTAGGTTTTTCCATTTGATATTACCCTTTTAATATCTCTTCTCTGTATGTCTTGAAGCCGTGGATGGTCGCCCCTAAAGAATAGTGTTGGGTCCATCTGGTGCGGCTCTCGCTCTACTGGTTTACCAGTTTCTAGACCGTTAAATACGTTCTTAAACTTTGTTATATCTATTCGTGGTGCAACGCCATAATCCCTTTTATTCTCTTCTAGGGACTGTACCAAACGGCGCATACAGCCAGCGCATAGAAACTCGACCATACCGTCAGTTGCTAAATCGCGCCCACCAAAAAACAAATCTCTATGGTTGACCGCGTATTCGGACCACTGACCGCACAGGTCCGGCTGACATATGGCTGGTCGTATCCAGCTTAATTTTATCTTGTATGCTGCCTTAACTCGCACCCAACTACGCCAGCCGTGCGGTCTGTACTGGTCGAACGTGTTTTTGTTTGTTACGTTTGGGTTAAGCGCTAGAAAGTCTCTTAGCTCATTAATAGGTGGGATAATGTCATCTTTTGACCACTTTTTAGCGCGTGCGCCGGTGATATGGTCGGTTACTGTACCGTCAGGGTGTACTGTTTCTAAATATATTCTGTCTGTGCTTTGCATCATCCGTTTTTTCCTTCTGCGTATCGTAGCATATTGCCCTTTGCTGAATTGCAAATTCGACATAAGACCTGTAGATTAGTAAGCCTGTTATCGCCACCTTTCGACACCGGTATTATGTGGTCTACAGATAGGCTGTTGTGGCTACCGCACGCACGGCATTTGTCACCGACTATGTGTAGCGGTGGCATGGGGCTGTTGTCTGTTTCCAGCATACCAGCGCGGCGGCTGTGCGACTCTGCACTTAGCACTTCCGGACTATAGTTCGAAGTTCTCACATTTTCCATACTGTTATATACCGAGCTGGCGTATTCTGAGTGCATAATATCTGGCACATCTTCGGTGACGTACCGCTTAAATTGTTCCATGTCATCGAAGATAACGTACCAACCATCAAATTCAGCATTGCGCACGATACCGTACTTGGCATTGCCTACAACTGAATTGTATGTCATTATTTGTCTTGTCGCATCCGCTACGGTACGTGTTAGTCCCCACGGTCGCCGTCCCTGAAAACCCCATGGAATAGGCATGTTGGCCTTTACTTTTAATGTCGGCATGTCCAGAACGTAGTCAGCATTGTCTACCGCCATTCTTGCAAAAGCAGCAACGGCAAATATAGATTTTAGCTGACCTATCGCAGCGCGTGATTGCTGCTGTGCTAGCTTTGAGTACACGCCAGTCAACGCGTCAATCTCATCTTTATGTAATTTCTTGCTCATTATTTTTTTGTCCATAGATACGCGGCTGTGTCTAGTTCTGTCTTGTATAGGACTATGCCGCTCTTTTTTGCTATTCTAATTACTGTGTCAGCTTCGGGATAGGTCAGAGCAACTCCGATGTACCTTGCTATGCGAAACGGTATAGACAGCGATAGGTCAATCACAAGTAGGTTGTATATAGCCTGCTTGTCGTGTTCTGTCAGTGCTGCCCTTACACGCTTGCACGATTCCCTCCACGGTATGCCCTCAATGCATAGCTCGCAACCCCTGACAGTGACCGTATAGCCGCATTTCCGCAACGTGTGCAGAAGCCGCACGTGTAGGTTATCTGTGCTTTCAGTAGCTGCCAAGGGCTGGTTGAGAAAGTCGCTTTCTAGTGATTCTATGATATTTACTTACCTTTTATCTTTTCGATACAGTCTTGCTTTTCTGTGATGGTCAATTCGTTAAACTGGTATTCTGTGATTGTTTTGCTACGGTCGAAGTGCTTTGTCCACAGTTTGTAGTTGGATGCAATTTCAAATGATGTAGGTTTTTTCTTACCGAACATTATATATTTTCCTTTGTGTTAGTGTTTTTGCAGCTTATGCTGCGCTGGCGTCACAGCGTATGCTGCGCTGGCGTCACAGCGTATGCTGCGCTGGCGTCACAGCGTATGCTGCGCTGGCGTCACAGCGTATGCTGCGCTGGCGTCACAGCTTATGCTGCGCTGGCGTCACAGCGTATGCTGCGCTTGCCTGTACCAACAGTTTAGCACGGCGCCGCT
>Ga0209303_1000444_pt1 | contig 32597 bp, 37 predicted proteins | sample SidtaG_3_FD_187449 | JGI IMG/M metagenome (GOLD analysis project Ga0209303, IMG submission 187449) | Marine algal microbial communities from Sidmouth, United Kingdom - Sidmouth_Asex1 metaG (SPAdes) (version 2) | ecosystem: Host-associated > Algae > Red algae > Unclassified | place: Sidmouth...
AAGAAAAACCTATTTACAAAAAAACTAATGGTTTGGCTATTGCTGGTTTTGTAATTTCCTTATTAAGCTTATTAATTTTTGGCATTCCATTTGGTTTATTAGGCCTTATTTTTGGTGGCGTTGCTGCAAGTAAAATTGCTAAAAACCCAGAAACGATGAAAGGTAAGGGCTTTGCCATTGCTGCTATTGTTATAGGCATAGTAGGCATTGTTGGTGCAATAGTAGTTATTGCAGCACTAATGTAAATACAATATTTAGCATCTTACAAAAAAGCCGATTAGCTTGCTTCTCAACAAACTAATCGGCTTTTTAATTTTTATTATTCTTTAGTAACTAGCTTCTCGAAACCATTTGCTGATAACGCATAATTTAATTTATTAAGGTAGCAAGCGAACCTAATGCACCAGCAACGTAAGTACGTACAGCGCATTTTAAAACGTTTTTACACCTTCGTATTCTTAGTCACCTGCTATGTTTGCAACATCTAAACAGGCTAAAGCACGGTTACTGGCATCATACTCAACTGGTAAAGTAATAAATGCGAAAAAGGTAGTTACCGCAAACAAAGCATTACCTACTGCTAATAAATATTGCCCTATAAATTGAGTTACTATAAAACCAGCAAATACTACCCATTGCATATAGCGATGTGAAAACCGTACCACCGATACTGCTTTTGAAACGGTAGTTTTTTCGGTGAGATTTTTTTTTGACTAAAACGATAATATCAATTGAAACCATAATAATGTAAACCAACCCGAAAAACTTGTCTGTATTTTTCAAAATTATTTTAGCTTATCCATCCATTTTATGGTGTAAAAGCCAGCAAACTTTCCTGTCTGGTCTATAGTAACTCTTATTTCGGGAGCCTTTTTTGCCCTTTTAAAATTACCCTTAAAACGGTAAATGGTATGCGTATTATTTTCCTTTGGTTTGTAAGCTTCGGCAAATTTAAGCCCTCTAAAAGCACCATATTTATTACGTAGCAAATCGCAGCTTTGTTGCATAACCGTTGCTGAAAAACCTTTAGCTGCCTCGGGCGTTGCTTCTGCTGTGGTTAGTGGTGTATAATCATAGGCATCGCACTTAGTCATAATTTTCAGTGCCATTTGTTCCGCAAATTTCATTTCTTTAGTATTAATATTTGCAGGGCCAATTTTCTCATAATTAGAGGAGCAAGCCACCAACAACAACAGCATAAAGTACAAAGGCGTATTTGTATATTTTGCTCGTATTTTTCTATCTGTTAAAACCATTTTCTTCTATTAAAAATAAACACTATTAAAAAAGACAATACCAAAGAAACTACTAATAAAAAGGCAAAAGCAAAAGGGCTTTTATCAAAGGGTAAATTTACGTTCATACCATAAAAACTGGCTACTAATGTTGGTACCATTAACACAATAGTTATAGCGGTTAAGCGCTTCATTATGTTATTTAAATTATTAGATATGATGGAAGCAAAAGCATCCATAGTGCCGTTTAAAATGTTTGAATAAACATCGCTCATTTCTAAGGCCTGACTGCAATCTACAATAATATCTTCTAAAAAATCCAGCTCCTTCTCGTTATCTTTTATCATCAAAAAATCTGTCCGCTTTATTTTCATCATCATTAATTCATTAGCTCTTAAGCTGGTTAAAAAATATACTAACGATTTTTGAATGTTTAGCAGCTTAGCCAGTTCTTTATTACGGCTTGAGTTGTATAATTCCTCTTCATATAAATTACGTTGGCGGTTTAGTTCTTTTAAATATTTTAAATATAAATGGTTGGTTTGATCAAACAACTTTAAAACAAAATTGCTATGGTTTAAAATATTTAAGTTTTTAAATCCGTTTTCCCCAAAATATTCAATTACCGGATTTTTTTTGCTACTTATAGTAACCAAATAATCTTTGCTTTCAATTATACCCAGCGGAATGGTAATAAAATCCGCTTCCATTTCAGATGACTGATCTTTTACCGGTGTATTTAACACAATAAACTGCAAGCCTTCATCCGATTCAAATCGTGAACGTTCATCAACATCTAAGGAATCTATAAAATAATCGAACGGTATGTTCAGCCGTTTGCTCATTCCCTCAATGGCTTGGCGGTTAAATGGTGGAGATATATTAATCCAACCACCAGGCTCTGCCCATTTGGTTCTTATTAATTCCTCTTTATCTATTAAGTAGTGCTCAATCATACATCAAGTTAGCAGAACAAATGTAATACATTAACAGAAGTTAATTTACTAATTGTTTTGCAACTAACTTTAATTGTACTAGCTCTAATTAGTATATGTTTAACCTCTATTGCTTATTGGCTGATTATTATTTAATTTAAAACATTCAAGTACAACGATTTTCACGCTTTATGTAAATAAAAAAGGCCAGCAATTTGCTGGCCTTTTTATCATTTCTTATATTTTATGTAGTGCCTTTACAACTACATGTTGGCAATAGCTGCATTAATTTTGTTTAACAAGTTTTGTGTTTCGTCATAAGCATCGCCCCCAATTTTAGCCTGCTCAATTGCTTTTTCTGCAGCCATTTTAGCTTTAGTATAGCTTTTAGTTTTGTAAAGCAGGGCAGCATAAGTATCGCAGTTATAATATTGACAGTCTAAATCAACAGATTCTTTGGCCCAGTTTACTGCTTTGTCCAACATTTTTGGATTGTCAATATTTTCAAAAAACGCCCATGCAATGTTGTTTAAATCGGAGGAGTTTTTTTCACTTAAGGTGTTAATGTATTTAATAGCAAACTTAGCATAAGCATCCCAATCTTTTTGAATTTGATGGTAACCCATGTAAGCGTAGTTAGTTAAATTTTTAGCATTGTCGCCACCATGCGCTTTCAGTACTTTTTTAATTTGCGACATGGTAACGCCTTGCTCGTTACTGGCAGCAAGCGAAACACTTCGTAAAGCACTTCTTTTAATAGCGTCGTTTACTTTTTCTTCGCCAAACGAAGTCACAAACTTGCTTTTGTTATCGGTTAGCATTTTAAATGATTTAGAATTTACATTATCAGCAAAGGCTAAAATAAACTGCTGAATAGTTTTATCATTTAAATCACTACTTTTAAGTTTGGCTATATACTCTTTAGTAACTTCGGTAGCAGGTAAATTTGCTTTACGTAAAGCAAAAGCGTAATTCATAACAGTTGCCTTATCTCGCTTTCCACTTTCATACTTATTTTTTAAACCTATTAATGCTTTGCTTGGATCTGTTGCAATATTGGCATCTTCTAAAAGTTCATCTACTGTAAGGTAACCTGTTACCCGATGTTGTAATGCTCCATCAGCATCAAAAAACAACAGAGTTGGGTATGCTACTACCGAATAGGTTGATGCAAAATCAAGCCCTTCGCCTTTTTCCATATCTAGCTTAACACTTAGGTAATTTTCGTTCATATATTTACCTACTGCTTTTTGAGGAAATACATCACGCGCCATTTTTTTACAAGGCCCACACCAAGTAGTAAAAGCATCTACAAAAATTGGTTTGCCAGTTTCTTTTGCTTCCGCTCTTACCTCATCCCAAGTTAAGGCAGAAAACTGTAATCCGTCTTTTTTATCTTCTTGTGCGTTTATGCTAAATGCTGAAAGGCACCATGCTACTAATAAACATACATTCAATTTAAATATATTCATAATATTCTTTGTTTTTATGATTTTAGTTGTGTTGTTGTTAAAACATCAACAACTTTACAATAGTGTAAAGTTGGCTTAATATACTACAATATTTGTTTGCTTAACGAAATGCTTCCACCAAAAAACATTTTTGCTGTTTTTTCGAAAGAAGCCGTTAAATCTGACACTATAAATTTATGCGTTGGTATATTTGGGCTTAAATTTAACAAATTTAGCTCACTTAATTTGGCCTGTAAGTAATTAGCTACTGCATCAGTAGAATCGATTAGCATTTTTTTGCCATCGTAAAAAAAATTAATATCGGCTTTAATTAGTGGGTAGTGGGTGCAAGCTAAAATTAAAGCGTCAATATCTTTTAATTGAGGGTTTTCTAAATATTCTTTTAACACCATTTGGGTAATTTCTTTCTTTTTAAAAAAACCTTCTTCAATATAACTGGCCAACAAAGGCGTGGCTAAACTTTTTACTTCACAATTTTTAATATGCTGCTTAATTTTTTTAGCATAAATATTAGCATTAATAGTTGCTCTAGTACCTATAACCCCTACTTTTTTAATTTCGTGTTTGGTAAGATGTTTTACTAAAGGATCTATTACATTTATTAGTATAAAATTGTGGGGTAATTGCTTTTTAAGATGTTCGTAGGCGTGAGACGAAGCTGAATTACAAGCGATTACAATTGCTTTGCAGTTTTGTTGTAGCAAGTATTTAACTATTTTATCGCTGTATTTTTTAATGTTTTGTGGCGATTTTTCACCGTAAGGCAAATTAGCGGTATCGCCAAAGTAAACCATACTTTCTTGGGGTAATTGAATAGCAATGGCGTTGGCTACCGTAAGGCCACCAACGCCACTGTCAAATATTCCTATTGGATTTTCTGCTTTAATAAAGCAAACTTATTTTTTTATTGAATGCCCAATTGAGCTTTCACCTCAGGTAAAATATCAACAGAATCGCTACCTGCAAAAAGGATTACCCCTAAACTCGAATCAAGAACGTAAGTATACCCTTCTTTTTCTGAAACTGCTTTAATCGCAGTATCCGCTTTTTCTAAAATTGGCTTATACAATTCTTCTTTTCTTTTAGCTACTTTTTCTTGTGCACTCATTTGAAATTCGCCAATTCTCTTTTCTGTTTCTTGTATTTCTTTTATTTTGGTTTCTCTAATCAAATCGTCCATTGTGCCTGCCTCAATTTGGTTTTGAATTTCTTGCGCTTTTGTTTGATATTCTTTTACCATAGCATTGTACGATTTATCTAAATTTTCTGCCTCCGCTTTTAAGGTTTCATCTGCATCTTTTACTTCTGGCATTAAGCTTAATAATTCTGCAGAATTAATGTGGCCTATTTTTACGCCAATTGCCTGACCAAAGGCCATGTTACTTATACCAAAACTAACTATTAAGGCTAATGTTATAATTACTCTTTTCATTTTTTTTTGTTTTTTTTAAAGATGGCAAATCTACCTATCTATATTATCTTTTTAAAATGTTACTTACTTTAATATTGCTTTTAAAACTTCTTCGCTTTTGTTAAATTCTTCGCTGGCGAAAAGTATGTTTGAATTACTTGAACTATCAAAAATAAAATCGTAGGCTTTTTGCTTAGCCATTGCTTCTATGGTATCGTAAATTTGTTGCTGAATAGGGGAAATTAATTCTTCTCTCTTTTTAAATAACTCACCATCAACACCAAATTTTTGCTTTTGTAGTTGCTTTACTTGTTTTTCACGGTTTACAATTTCTTCTTCTCGCTTAGCCCGCATCGATTCTGATAGTAAAACCGATTCTGCTTGAAAGTTTTTGTATAATTTATCAATGGCATCATATTCTTTTGAAATTTCTGCTTGCCACTGCGAAGCCAATTTATCAATTTCTGCCAGAGCTTCGTTGTAAGCAGGTATTTGGTTTAATACACTTTCCGAATCAACAAAGGCAAACTTTTGTGCCTGCACGCCAAAACTTAGCATGCTTGCTATGGTAAATAAAATAATTGCTTTTTTCATTATGTTAATATTTATTTATTGCTTAGAAATTTTATTGGTAGTTTAGTTTAACAGTAGGCTTAGTTATTAAAGACTTCACATTTCATTTTTACCGTAAATTATTGAAAATCAATGATTAGCATTTTTTCTAACTAAAATCTTATTATAATTTAACAAGAGATTTAATCTGGTTGTTGCCCCAATATTACACTAAACTCACCAAACTGCCCTACGTAATCCCAAAAATTAACTGCCGTTTTGTTTGGTTTATCAAAACCAACGCCATAATCAAAGCCAAGTGTGCCAAACATTGGTAAAAAGAAACGCAAGCCAACACCAGCGGAACGGCGAAGATTAAAGGCGTTCCAATCTTTAAAAGTAGTCCACGAGTTGCCACCTTCAAGAAAAGCTAAAGCATATATAGTAGAGCTTGGGTTTAATGAAAACGGATAGCGTAACTCTAAAGTAAATTTATTAAAAAACGGATCGCCACCTTGGTTGGTTTGTAAATCATCTACCAAATAGCCTCTTAAAGAAATAATATCTCTACCATAAATGTTATTAAAATTGTTAGCTAAGCCATCGCCACCTAATTCAAAACGTTCAAAAGGAGAAGTTCCAACGGCTTCATTATAATACCCCATAAAGCCCATTTTGGCTGAAGAACGCAACACCAAATCACCCTTTAAGCGAGTAAACCATTCGGCATTAAATCGCCATTTATGGTATTCTGTCCACTTATGTCTTTCAGCCAACGATTCAATTTTTGTATAATCTTTATTGTTAAAGGCAGAATAAGGTGGGGTAAATTGTACTGTTAAACTAATATTAGAACCTTCGGTTGGATAAACCGGATTAATACCAACAGAGTAGCGAGATAAAGTAGCTCGCAAACTAAGATTATTAAAAACACCATCTCGCACTAAAAAACCGCTAAAGTTTTTGAGGCGGTAACGTTGATAATCAATGGCACCACTTAAAGTAAAAAAGTCATCGGGTGCTTTTAAACGTGTACCAATAGATATAGAGCTACCAGTAGTTAATAAGCCGCTATATTCTGGATTATTCCAATCAAAAAATGGTAGCGTATCTCTTGCTGCTCTTGAAATAAAACCAGACCGATAACCCGCCTGCAATGCGGCAAAAGTGCTTACTGTAAAGTTGGTTGGTTTTTTACCACCCAACCAAGGCTCTGTAAAAGAAGCATTGGTTGATAAAAAATTTCTGCCTTGCGATTGCACTCTAACTGAAAGTCGCTGTCCATCGCCACTTGGCACTGGGTCCCATTCTCTAAATAATTCTCGCATAGAAAAATTATTGAAGGAAACCCCAAGGCTACCAACAATACCGGTACCGCCCCAACCTGCTGATAATTCAAACTGATCAGAGGGTTGCTCAGCAACGGTATATTTTATATCAACCGTACCGTTAACAGGATCTGGTATTGGGTTAACACCCATTGCTTCCGGATCAAAATACCCCAAAGCTGCTAACTCCCTTTGTGTTCTAATAATATCGCTACGGCTAAATTTGTTACCCGGTAGTGTTCTTATTTCACGACGAATTACATGCTCGTTTGTTTTGGTGTTGCCTTCAATAACAATATTGTTTACCGTTGCTTGCGGGCCTTCCTGTACTTTTATCAGCAAATCTATTGAGTCGCCATCTATTGATTTTTCGGTTGGCGTTACTTGAAAAAACAGGTAACCATCATCCATATACAAGGCACTTACATCGGTACTATTTGGGCTTACAAAAAGGCCTTCATCTAAGCGGCTTTGATCGTAAACTTCACCTGTATTAATGTTTAAAATTTTGTCTAATAATTCGGTGTTGTATTTTGTGTTTCCTTCCCACTCAATATCTCTAAAATAATATTGCTTGCCCTCCTCAATATCTAAAACTAAATCTACATATCGGTCGTTTAGTATTACTAAACTATCTTTTACAATGCGGGCATCTCTATAACCCTTGGTGTTGTAATAAGCCAACAAATTATCTTTATCCGTTTGGTACTTACTATCAATAAATTTTGAAGGATTAAAAATACGCAACCTAAATTTATCGGTAATAGTATTGTACAAGCCTTTTAAAGTAATGTTACCCAACCTATTGGCAATTCCTCCTTCAGTCATTTCTTTCAACACCTCTTTTGGCGTACCAATATTTACCCGCGACCGTTCTTTAGTATCGCGCATACTTTTTTTCAAATCACGAGCCAGCGCATTTTCATTACCATTAATTATAATTTCATTAATCTTTACCTTTTCGCCTCTGCTTACATTAATGTCAACAATTACGTGGTTGGCTTTTGCGGTATCTACTTGTTCTTTAATAGATGCTTTTGCCAGTAAAAAGCCTTTTTCAACAAAATGATTTTCAATAGCATTAATGGTGCTTTGCTTGGTACTTTCATTTACCACTCGCCCCCTTGCTAAAGTAATTTTGTCTCTTATTTCTTCTTCTTCTACCTTACGTAAACCGCTAAATCTATATTTAGAAAGGCGGGGCACTTCGGTTAAAGCAATATCAAAAAACACTACCTCGTTTACCACTTTAGTTGCATTAATTTGAATGTTGGCAAACAAACCCTGTTTCCATAGGTTTTTAATACCATTTTGTATTTGCTCGCTAGGTATGTTAACTTTATCGCCAACGTTTAAGCCCGATAAGTTTATTAAAATATTAGGATCTAAATATTCCGTTCCACTAACGGTTATACCACCTATCTCGTAGGTTTTAGTCGGATCAAAATTTTGCTGGGCAGTACATAAACCGCAATACAACAAAAAAGTGGTTACTATTGCTAGGATTTGTTTCATTTTTTTAAGCAGATACTTGTTCACTGGTTTTACCAAATCGTCTTTCGCGCTGTTGAAAATTTTCAATAGCAGTATATAAATGTGTTCTTCTAAAATCGGGCCACAAAACATCTGTAAAATACAGCTCTGTATAGGCCAATTGCCACAACAAAAAATTACTGATACGGTGTTCGCCTCCGGTTCTAATCATCAATTCTGGGTTTGGCATACCACAAGTATCTAAGTATTTTACATAAGTTTCCTCATTTAACTCATTTAGGGTAATTTTATTATTTAAAACATCTTTTGCTATTTGTTTTGTTGCCGTTAAAATTTCTTGCTTGCCGCTGTAGCTTAAAGCCAGGGTTAAAGTCATTCGGCTATTGTTTTCGGTTAGTTTTTTTGTTTTTTCTATAAGATGCAAACAATCGGTTGGCAATTTTTCAATTTCGCCAATGGTGTTAAACTTAATATTGTTGTCCAACAATGTTTTTGTCTCAGATTTTATGGTTTGCATCAACAATTGCATCAACGCTTTTACTTCCACAGTTGGGCGGTTCCAATTTTCTGTACTAAAAGTGTATAAGGTAAGATGTGCTACCCCCAGCTCCGCACAGGCTTCGGTACTGTCTCTAACGGCTTTAATCGCATTTTTATGACCAAACACTCGTTGAAAACCTTTTTGGTTAGCCCAACGGCCATTACCATCCATAATTATAGCAATATGGCTTGGCAAAGCTTGTTTATCTATATTGTTAGCTTTCAAAATTATGCGTTGGCACAAATTAGCCTGCAAATTTACAGATTTAATTGGATTAACAGTTTAATTATGTTTAAAAAGAGCGTACCAAATTTTAGCGTTGCAATTGTTTATATTATTTCCACTCCCCTAATAAGTTAAAACAGGCGAATTTTCACTGTACAAAGTTTAAAATATATAAAGTGAATACCGTAAAAAAATGAATCTTAAAAATTTTTAATACTTCATTTTGAATTTTCTATTGTGATGAGATTTTTAAAATTTTAAAGTCTTTTTTAATCACATTTGAAGTTTGAAAAACACATCAATTACCATATTTACGAAAAAAAATAACAGGCAAATATTTTCTTAAATTTAGTGTAATTTTCTTACTTTAAAATTTTAAATAATTGAAAATCAATAATTTATAACATTTAAAAAAGAGCATAAAATTTTTTTAAAAAACTTTACGAATGGAACAATTAATTTTTAGGAGCGTATGTTAAAAAGGAAATGAAAATATATAAAACGACTTCTTTATTTATGAAAAAACTAAAATTCTTATTTTTTTTCCGCTCTTTATTTTGCATTAAAATAAGAGGCTACTTAAACTTATGTTTGTTTACACTTTTAGTTTCCCAAAGTGTTAGCGGCAATTTAGTATCGCTACCAATTGAACTTAGCTTAAATGAGAAAACCACTATTTCCCATTTAAGCAATTTGCATATTGAAAAAGGTTTATTAGAGGTGGAGAAATTGGTTGCAGCAACGGCCCAGAGTTCTTCAAATAGTTTCCATTTATTTTCTCACGGAAAACCTGGCTATTTATTAATAGATAACGAATGGAAAAACCCAATACAGATAAAACATTGGCTGAATAATAATTATAACATAAATGCCCATAACACCCTCAATATTTATGGCTGTAACTTTGCAAAAGGATTAATTGGCGAGAATGCCGTAAAGTACCTACAAAATGAATTAAACATTTTTGTGGCTGATTCTGTTAATATTACTGGTACCGCTAGAGATTGGGATTTGGAGGTAGGTTATACCAATTCATCAATAGTAGTTAAGGAATATCATTATAATGTACAAACCTGCTCAACTGCTACCTTTAATTGGGATGATGGCAATGGAAATGGCCAAACTTTTCAGTGCGAATTGCAATTAACCAATTATAATTTAAATGCAGGGGGAGGCTTAGGCGTTACTTTAGAAATTATTGACCCATTTAATAGAAACGCAGATTTAGATTCGCACGATGCAGCAACACACCCTTACGACCCCGCAGGTGGATGTACTGGTATTGAACAATTCGGTAATGATTGCGGTACAGAGGAAAGCAGTATTACACCAGCAGGATCAATTGGTGACCCACGAGATTTGGATTGTACAAGAGATTTTACCCAAACTAATGGCGTATATGGTTTAAATTATTTAACTATTTGGATGTATTCTCAAAATTCGGATGAAGAAGTTGAATATCAGTTTACTTTTGATAGCCCCACCAATGTTAGCAATTTCAGAATATCAGATAATGATGCAGTTGGGTTTAATAGTTCTAATAGAGGTTGTGAGGAAAACGGTTTAGTAAATTCTTATCAAGATGAAGTAAGGTTATTCGCCACTGATTTGTGTGGAGATCAAGTTGCCTTAAATATTATATCCTCTAGTGTTCAACCATCATCTCAACAAATTATTGATCCGCTCGCACAAACGTCACGTTCCGAATACGTCCCCAATTTAAATAGCAACATAACACCTAATAATTTAGATGGTGAAATACAGGTGAGCTCAACAAAACCAGTAACCACTTTTTCCATCTTCTACTCCAATGGGCCAGATGATCAGGCTTGGGAAGAAAACAATGCCGCACAACACACTTGGTGGTCGGCTGCTAACGGGGCTACTAGTGGCGTTTCTGATGATCACGCTATTAGATTAGATGGCTTTGATTTTTGTGCTTGCCCTTTATTAAATATTGCGGTAAATGCCCAAATGCCAGTTTGTAAAGGAGCGCCGGTAGCCTACAATGTAACCAGCGATTTTACGGCAACAAGGTTAATTGTTGACGGTGTTGATCAGCCTGCTAAAGATAGTTTTACTGTTGATGTGGCGATTGAAACCTCTTAAGAAATTATTTTGGAAACTGCTAATGGTTGCAAAGATGTTTTTATTTATGATGCAGTATATAGCCCTCCATTATAATGTTGCCCAACAGAAAATTGTGTTCGCCAATTTGGTGAGTTTACATTTACCAAAAGAAGACCTTGATAATTTAGTTTACTTTATGTGTAATAAAAAATATGGTGAGTACTGAATTTTCTTTAATTTTAAGTAGAAGATAACTTAAGTGTGCCAAAAATTTGTGATTTTTCATTAATTATTAAAGCTTTCAAAAAAAATACCTAACAAATTAGCAAATGTTATACTAAAAATTAACCCACCAAAGTAGCTGAATTACAATTAATTGCGCTATTTACCTACTTAAATAAGTTACTTTTTGTTAAAAATTTCATACCTAAATCTGTTTTTTTTTTGGATTAAAATGGTTTGATATTTGATATTTAAAGAATCAGATTTCAAATAACTTTTAAATTTAAAAAAATGAAAAGAATTTTAGTTAGTTTACTTTTTTTAAGCGCCCTTTTATTTATTTTTTCTTGCCAGTATGATCCAGTTCAAGATTATACCCCAGCGCAAGATGACAATACCTTTAATAGTATTGAAAATGTTAACCACGAAATAGTTTTAAACAAGCAGCAAACTAATGCTTTGCTAGCAAGCGGCGTAAACCCTTTACATGGGGAAAGGCCAGAAAATGTAACCGTAAATCTTTTTGGTAAAAAGTACGACGGTGTATCAATAAGTGATTATTTCTTCACTTACGATCAGCTTAACAAAATGACTTCTGAGCTAAAATCAAACAAGCGTTTATTTGCCTCTACTAACAGAATATTGTTACCCGCAGTAGGTAAGCGAACTATTAGAATAGGTGGAGTTACTACTGGTGTTGATGCCATGACGCAAAGCCAGTTAACAGGCCTTAATGAGGCAGTTGGGAAATACAACGCTTTAAATATGGCTAAATTAGTATTAGAGTACAATGAAGTTACGGAAGCAGAAGCAATTAATGCGGCCGACGCAGGTGGAACAATTGATATAGTTGTTTTTCAAGACAGCAGTGGAGATTTTGTAGGTAATTTTGATGGTGTAGCTACTTATCCTTCTAATGGAAACCCAGGTAATTTATTTGGCGTAAACACTCAAATTGCCAATTATTTCCCTAAAAATATTACACTTGTTATGATGCATGAATTAGGTCATACCTTAGGAATGGTACATGCAGATTTTCTTACAAGAAGAAGCTGTGGAAATACAGATCAACTTGACCCTGAATTAGGTGATTTGATAGGCGTGCCAAATGTAACAAGCGTTTGTAATATAGCTGGAACAGATAACACAGGAGACTTAACTGACGCAGTAATGACTGCTTGTGGTTTTTTTAGATATCCTACCGCAGATTTTACTGCTGAGGATGCGAATTCATTTAGAAAACTATATGCTCAAGTAGATTTGCCGTGTGCACAACAGCCTGGACAACCAGGCCAAGATGGAGAACCAGGACAACCAGGCCAAGATGGAGAACCAGGACAACCAGGACAACCAGGCCAAGATGGAGAACCAGGACAACCAGGACAAGATGGGCAACCAGGCCAAGACGGGGAAGTTATTATTGTGAACAACGATAATGGACAACCAGGCCAAGATGGGCAAGTTGATTATGAAATTAATAATTATTGTATTGTACTGCCTGTTTCAACAGTAAACTTTATTATTCAAGTATTAGGTTTCAACTATTATCAAAACTTAGTTGCTTGCGGACTTGTTTGTCCATACTAGTTTTATAAAAACATAAATTGTTAATAAATTTATTAATAAAATTGCTCTAACTAAAACTATCGTGTTTTCAAAATAAATGAAAGTAAAACCTTTATCAAAAAAAGGTTTTACTTTTTTATAATTAAACGTGCCCACAGAATAATTTCGTGTTTGGTAACAATTATTTTATTAATATTTTTTTCAATTTTATGATCATTTATCAAGAATAACGATAACAATTATGAGTACTAAAATTTGCACAATAAACATCTTAAATTATATAGCACTATTAACTTTCCTATTTTTTTAATAACAGTTTAGCATAAGTAAACACAACAACCCCCATTGTCATTTCTTTTGATAATTCCACTCTTTTACCCACCTACTGTAACCGAGTTTTTTACAGAGAAAGGAGTACCCCTTAAATTTATTAGCCAAAACACTATTTGTTTATTTAACCACCATACGCTAATATCGGTTTCAGCTTAAATACTACTAGTTATGTACTGCTGCTGGGCTCCACCGTGCTTTCTTTAAATTTAAGTAAATTAGGGCTTATTAAAAGAGTAGAAATTGATGCCTTTAGTATACATAGTTAATGTTCGGTGGGGTTTTTACTAAATGACAATGAACTTTTGTTGACAACAAAAAATGTTATGCCTAATATAGTAGAAACTGTAATAATTGAAACCCCTCTTTAATACCAATTAATGAGCTTAAAATACTTGGTAAAAAATTGATAAACACGTGTGAGATAAAAATTTTTGCAGCTACCTCTTTAATTCTTTCAAGCACAAAGGATTCAGATAATGATTATATGTGTGATACCTTAAATGTTTACCCTTGTTTTGATGATTACATTAACAAAGAGGGAAATAGCATTATTGACAATTGCGATATTTGCGTAACAAACCGTGTTATAACATATCCAAATTTTGAAAATGAAACTATAATTTACAGTAGTGTAGAAGAAATTTTATCTATCCAAACAATTTTTGACGGTGCAGTTATTACTTTTAATGCAGGAAGTAAGGTGTTATTAGATGTTAGATTTGAAGTGCAGTCAAGAGCTGAATTTAGCGTAGTTATTATGGGCTGTACTTTGTAATTTTTTTCAACCAAATTATATAGTATTATATCATTCAAAGCTGTTTTTATGCCTTCGCTTTTAATTGTAACCATCTCAAAATATTAATTTTTTCATCAATTACCATCTCCTCCGCTTCCATTATTTTATGCTTTATCTCATTAAACAATGTATAAAAGAATTTTGTTTTTTGATCATCAGAATAGTAAGGTTTCAGTTTTTTTATTTTATTAAAAAAGTAATGCTCTACATCAAATAAACGATTTCTGTTTTTTAATGAATATTTACTGGTATCTGTTAAATGAGGTATCAACTTATAGTTACCCATTTCTATATTAATCATAATCCGAAGTATATTAGCACAAACGATATACATAGAGGCTGGGTTGGCTTTTTCCTTAATTATTTTATTGCAAAATTGTTCGGCTTCGTACAAATTTCCATTCCAAAAATACATTTTGGCAAAGCCCAATAGTATTTCTATTTTGAAATTGGGCGATAAGTGAGTTTCATAGGTAGCGTATTCTCTTTCATAATCTTTACTTTTACTTAAAAAAGTAGCGTAATCTTTTGTTTTCCATAAATAATTTAAATGCAAGCTACATAACTGTTGAAAAGCATTCACTTTTGAATAAGTATCATTTTTATTTGAATTTTTAGTCATTTCAATCATTATAGGATAAGTCTCTTCAAAAACTACTGTTTCCGAAAGGTTTAAACTTGAATCTAAATAGTTGTTTAAAGCAACTGAATTGAATTTGTAATCATCTCTATATTTAGAGGGATGTGCTTGTAAATGCTGATAAGCCAATAAAGAATTTTTTTTGCCTTGTTGATAATCGTTGTTACCAATATATATAAGCGATTTTATCAAGTAAAAATGATACTCTGATAATATTGAAAGTGCTTTGGACTTGTCTTGTAATAATTCGTGATTTAAATACTCAAGTAAAGTGCTGCGATCTTTCACTCTTTTATCTAAATAATTATAATGTATTTGTAATACCTCAAAATTGAGCAAGGTGTAAGCATTAAGATTGTCTGCCAATTCACGATATTTAGTTATTTCTTTTATTGTTTCATCTAAAGAGTTAAACTTATTGCTGTGGCCAAACATGTGATAGTTAAGAGCTATTTTTTGAGCAAAATAAGCCGTTTCAAAATCGCATTTTTCCATAGCTATTTTTTTTATGAACTCTAATTTTCGGTTGGCCTTTATAAACAATTTTCTTTTTAACAATAGCTGCAGTTCTATCACTTCATTTTGTAGCGCAATATCTGAATAAGCATCATAATTAACTTTTAAATAACTAATTAAATTTTTAAATAATTCAAACTTGAAGTAATTAAATTTTTCTGTGCTCAGTTTCTGTTTATGCAAAAATTTTTTTTTGTCAAATATATCTTTAAAAATAGCATCAAACAGCATTATCTTCACCGAATTAGCCTTATAGTCCGTTAATTTTAGTTGCTTTTTAAATTGTTTTGCCGTTGATTGCTTTAGGGATCGAATTAAAAATATCAAGTCGTTTTCTTCAGATTTGGCCATAAAAGGAATTTAGCTATTAAACTTTGTAGTTAAATTAATTTACAATTTTGTATTTGTAAAAGACAATAAATAAAATATTATATGGGTGTAAATGTTTTAAATTTAGAAATATTACTAAACCATATAGAGCGTGTAATTATTACTAATAATTTACTCACACGTTTTTCCTTTTTATAGTTGAAAGCGCTAACTCGTTGTAAATTATAGCGCTGTCCTTTTACTGATGCATTGCTTTTTTTATACAATACTGATTTTTTGTATTTTATGGCCTCGTTTTTTCGAAATTATTAGATACAATTTAACTAATTTTCGCTACTCAACGTGTTAAAGTTCTGTAAAAATGATACTACACTAAACATAAGTCAGTTAGTATTAAAACTGTTAGCAATATTTTAAGTAGCAATCTATTAAAAATATAGGTTACTTATATTTCTTGTTTTCTAAATAACTGATCTCTGTATTTCAAAACGGGCCATTCAATTATTCTATAAAAAATAATGGAAGCGATTATACTGAGTATCCAAAATAAAAAATATTTGAAATAGGCATGAATGGCCGTGCCTGAGGGTAAATAATCAATTAAAACCTGCCTTAAGGTTAGGTTAATTAAATACATAGCATACGAAACCACACTGATTACCGAAACAAATTTAGCCAACTTACCTTCTACCCTATGCATTGCATTTAACATGGGTAATAACAAAACTACGCCAACCGATAATAATATTAAGCCAGCTATTGCTTTTAATGCAGGAAATTGAACCCATGGAAATAGCTTATAGGCTAACAAACACATCAACCCTAAAAAGAAACTGATACCTTTATAGCGGTTCCATATTTTAGGGTAAAAACGTAGTAGGTAAGCCGCCAAAACCCCCAACATTAAACTATCGAAACGGGTAACTACTATTTTTTGAATATGATGTTTATAAAGTGAAAGTATTGGAATGTCCATTTGGTAAGCATTAAAAGTAATATAGCTTCTACAAGCAATGGATAGTGTTATAAAGAAAAACAAAAGCAATAGAAAAACAGGTTTTGAGCGCTGCCTACAAACTATTGCCAAAACAAATAACAACAAGGGAAAAATAAAATAAAACCATTCTTCTACCGAAATGCTATAGGCTTCGCCAAAAAATGGCGGATGAGGATACCACAGGTTTTGCACAAAACCATAAAATTGAAGGTACATAGTTTGAAAAGGATTACCCTGAATAAGCTTAACCACTACCAACAAAGTTAGTACCAAAAAATAGGGAGGAATGGTACGTAGCCAACGGCGCATCCAAAAATGTTTTAAATCTTTCCAACGTAGTTTGTTTGGTGCGAAATAAATTTTTAATAAAATACGACCAATTAAAAAACCACTCAATACAAAAAACAGCGTTACGCCATCTAATTCAAAAACTTTTAAAAATTGTTTATTGGCAAAAGGTAATATAAGATCGTTAGCATGGCGATTCATTACATAAAAAATAGCAAAAAACCGTAATAAATCTAAGCCGAAAATACGGTTATCAAAATCTATTTTTAATAATTGATGCACCAGCAGTTATTTTAATTCGTCTAACTCTTTTGGTAGTGCAAAATGAACAAACTTAGTTGAATAAAAAAATGAAATTTAATATTATGTAAAGAATTAAAAAATAATCATTGAGTTTACAGGTTTAATTAGTGAGAAAGCTTTTAAAACAATTTCTTTACCTAACTTTACACTATGAAATTACATAGCATTGAAACAGGTTATTTTAAGTTAGATGGTGGCGCAATGTTTGGTGTTGTACCCAAAGTAATATGGCATAAAATTAACCCTGCCGATGAAAATAATTTATGCACTTGGCAAATGCGTTGCTTATTAATTGAAGATGGCGATAAACTAATTTTGATTGATACCGGAATGGGCGATAAGCAAAGTCAAAAGTTTTTTAGCTATTATTATCCTCACGGAGATGCCAATTTAATAAGTAGCATAAAAGCAGCTGGGTTTACGCCCGATGAAGTAACCGACGTAATTTTCACGCACCTACATTTTGACCATTGCGGTGGTGGTATTATGTTAAAAAATGGCAAACCCGAAATTGTTTTCAAAAATGCCACTTATTGGAGCAATAAAGAACATTGGACTTCCGCAGTTACGCCAAATGCTCGCGAAAGAGCATCTTTTTTAAAAGAAAATTTTATGCCTTTAGAAGCCAATAGCCAAGTTAGTTTTATTGATTTGCAACACAGCCCTTTTGAAAACATTAGTTTTATACTAGTACACGGCCACACAGAAGCACAGTTAATTCCGCATATTAAATATGGCGATAAAACAGTAGTGTTCACCGCCGATTTGTTACCTTCTGTAGGGCATTTACCATTGCCCTACATTATGGGTTACGATTTAAATGCATTACAATCATTAAAAGAGAAAACAGCATTTTTAGAAACCGCTTTGGCTAATGACTATATTTTGTTTTTTGAACACGATAAATACAACGAATGTTGCACCTTAAAAAGCACCGAAAAGGGTGCAAGAGCAAATGATGTTTTTAAGCTTGCTGAATTGCAATAAAAAAATTACCTTTGCGCATCTTAATGAAGGCGAGGTAGCTCAGCTGGCTAGAGCGCAGCACTCATAATGCTGAGGTCGAGAGTTCGAGTCTCTCTCTCGCTACGCTTTCTAATCCTAAATCATTGTTTATCAATGGTTTGGGATTTTTTTAGTTTGTATTAACGTTGGCCGGTTTAGTATCTTTAGTTTTAACTTGTTTCCCAGCATTGCTCTTTTAACTTATTCATCTTTCTTCCCTATGGCAATATTTTTTAATTCCTTATCTAAGTCAGAAACTATTTTTTGCGTTTTATTAAACTTATCATATTCTTGTATTGCTTTTGATTTGGCTTGTTTGGCGGATATACTTCCTTTACCGAACAGCACTTTATACTTATTGAAATTCAAAAGCTTATTTACGCTATCGGCAAACGCAGCCGTTGTAAAAGTGGTTCTGTTCTCAATAATATTTTCTACAGAAAGAAGTTTCATAATTTTTACTGTCCGAAGCAGTTGTTCGGAATTTCCAAACAACTGAACTTTTGTCTAATGCTCCCTCTTTAAAAACATTGCGAATATTCTCGCTTATTGTTGCTTTCGCCCTACCAAATAGTTGTTGCATACCATCTTGGGTAAGCCATACAGTTTCCTCTAAAACCAACACATTCAGTTTTACTTCGCCGTTAGTGTTGATGTATAGTGTAAATTCGCTTTCGTTTGGTTTTAAGTCACTCATATTATTTAGGTTTTTTGAAATATTATATGGTTGAATTTTTCTTTTACAAGATGCTTTTTTATGATGGCTTTATCAAATGAAAATATGAGTATTTAATGAAATAGAATATTTAACTTGTGGGAATAATATAATTTTAAAGATGAAACATAAGATTAACTTACTCATTGCAATTCTTTTTTATAGCTCTTTTTCATTTTCACAAACTCAACAATTGACAATTAGTTTTGAGAATCCTATTCCAACTACACCAACTGGTTGTAATGATATTTGGAGCGAAAATGGAGTTGAAATGGAATTTACAACATCAGCTCAATTTTGTTCTGCATATTATGGAAATTCCAAAGTAAATGTTGGTTTTGGAACGAGTTTATTAGTTGATCTTTCATCTTTTGGATTAGTTGAAAGTATTACATTTTATGTTGAAAATGATATTGGATGCTCTTCTAATTATGGAAAAACTACATACGATTTTTACTTAAATGGAGAAATTGTTACAACTACAACATCCTCTGCACCTTATGACGGCTTTTGGCAATACACTTTTAATAACTACAATTCTTTGTTTTTTGATGAGTTACTTATCTCAAATTATGACTGTGAAGGCGGACAAATAGACTATATGTCTTTTAACTACACACTATACGAAGTTTGCGAAACAGAACCAATCTCAAATGTGCGAAATGGTGATGTGTATTTAGATGATGCTTGTTATGGTGTAATTATGACTTCACCAAGTGGCAATTGTTTTAGGGCAAAAGTTGCTGATAATGGGATGTTGTTTACAGAGCCGGTGGAATGTCCTTAATTTTTCAAGAGAACAAAAGACGGAGTTTGCTTAACCTTTCAATATCTAAGAGATATTCTAATGATTTCTTAATCGTATTTTTGTCTTCTAATAAATCATCTCTGTTTTTTTCAAACAATTCTTTGTAGCGTTTTGATGTAGTTTCTATGCCATTAAAAGCACTATTGCACGCTGTTGTAAAAGATAGTATGTGACCTGCTCTGGGATCACGCGTAAAATAATCTTCGCATAGTTTATGTAAAGGAACAATAAATTTCAATTGCCTTGTTTTAAGTTTGTGGTTATACTTTACATTACGCAAGCCTTCATGCAACTGACCAATATTTTTTAAAAATTCGTCATTATAATTTTGATTTTTCACAGCTTCTTCAATCCTATTTCGGCGATACTTTAAAATTTCACTCCAATTCTGATTCCAAATAATTGAATAGATATACTTACAAGTAATATCATCATAGTGAGTATTTTCATCTACTACTTTTTATACCGTTTAAAACCAATAGATTTCCTTTTTGGTTCAGCAGGCTGTTGAATTAATTTCTTAATCGCATCAAAAACCACTTTAAATTGCTGGTCGTACTTTTTTTCGAGAGATTCAATTTTTGCTTTTAGTTCTTTGTTTTCATTAATGAGGGAACGCAGTTGAACAAATGCCCGCATAATTGAAATATTTACATCCACTGCAATTTTACTTTTTAAAACACCTGAAAGCATGGCAACACCTTGTTCGGTAAAAGCATAAGATAAAGTGCTGCTGTGTTTTTGCGAACTGGTCGCATTTTGCGACTAGTATCTTAATGTCGCAAAATGCGACTTCAAGTTTACAAACTCTTCTTTTGTTAATTGAAACATATATGGCAATCGAATGAATATTTTTCGCTGCTCCAAGTAAACCTGTTTACTTGTATTTATACTCGACAATGGAACGGTCTCTATTGGATCATATAAATCAGCAACTAACATTACTTTTGAATGAATATTTTTCTCTGCTTCAAGTAAACCTGTTTACTTGTATTTATACTCGACAATGGAACGGGTTCTATTGGATCATATAAATCAGCAACTAACATTACTTTTGAATGAATATTTTTCTCTGCTCCAAGTAAACCTGTTTACTTGTATTTATACTCGACAATGGAACGGGTTCTATTAGATCATATAAATCAGCAACTAACATTACTTTTTGCCCTCGCACCAAAACAATAGAATTACATAGCCCCAAAATAGATAAGGGGCAAACCTCCTGGAGGCTGCCCCTATATCATTGGCTACGTTTATTATTAGTTAACAGTTCTACCTTTTGCGGTGTACCTATTAACGTTTATTTTTCTTATCTTTTTTAAATCCACCAACAAAATAGCTTCAGCACTTTGGCTGTTGGTTTTATATTTTGAACCATTGTAGGTTACGTAACCAATTTTCCCATCCCAGTCGCTGGCCATTAGGTAGTAGCGTTTTCGCTTATCGGGGTTAGGCCCAAAGGTTAAAAATTGATCATCAGAAGAATCAAAACTAATACCATAACGTTGATCTTCACCTTGCCAAACTGCCACCCCAGGCGTGCCTGCTTTAATTACAATTTCTTCAATTTTACGCCCATCTTTTATTTTAATACTTCCGTTTTCAATTTTAGTTTGTGTGCCAACTGCATCTCTAAACAACACCACATCTTTACTGGTATAAAATTGAATACGTTCCACCTCTTGCTTGCTCCAACTGTGTTGCTCCATTAAAAAACCAGAATAAGGCACTAAGTTTTTACTGCAACTACTCAACATTAAAATAACCACCGAAAGTAAAAGTATTTGTTTCATTGTATATTTTTTATGGGGGTAAGACCGCAAGCACAACACAATCGTTTAACGGATTCTCGAATAAAAAACACAATTAATTTTTAATCAATTTACATTTATACTATTCAATATTTTTCCTCCAAACGCAATTTTTTTAACCCATAAATATTTCAACACTCTTGCGCTATTTTTTTTGAAGCGAAACCTCATTACTTGCACAAACACCAGTCCCGCCATCCGCTATATCTTTTTGGAAATTCCAAAAAGGATGCCGCTACTGTCGGGGCTAAATTTTAAACTTCGCTAAGCCATAGCTAACATTGCTTACACATCCATTTATAAAAAAAGCCAGACGAAAATTGCCTAGCTTAAAACTATGGTTATCCTATTAAAATTAGTTTTTAATAACTTTTTGCATTTGGTTAAAGTTGTTACCAAGCAACTGAATCATATAAATACCTTTGGGTTCATCAGTTAAATTTACTTTTACATTTTGTTCGGTTTGTTGGTTTAACTCGCCATAGCAAAATTCTATCATCAAAAGATAATTGGGGTTAGAACCAGTTTCGCAAGGGTCAGCACAATCCTACACAAAAAGGTAAATGATAATACAAATATTTCACCAACATTACAATTAGGTTCATTTTCTTATGAATCATAACAAGTGGTAAAGGTGTAAGTGGTAGTAACTTCTGGATCAAGTGTATAACTTATGTATTTGTTTTAATTTTTTGTAATAACTCCATCCAATGGGCTAATATTTCGATTAATACCAATACAGCCAGGCAAACCGTAATAACCTGAACCTTCTGGGCCGGGTGGTCCATCTGGCGCTGTAGGTGGGTCGGGAAATGGCCCTACTTCAATGCTTTCGCCCGAACAAATTGTATAGTCTTGCGCAATAGCCGTGTTAACTGTAAAAAGTGTTGTTAGTAAAGCAAAAGCCAAGCTTTTAATTACTTTAAAAAATTGTGCTTGTTTGCATAAAAATTATTTTTTTAATTTTAATTATTGATGTAAAACTAAATCACTTCTGTAAACAATTTTAACTACACATTTTTAGGTTTATCTTAATAAAAAGAAATAAAAATCATCAAAACAACTTACAACTTATTAAAAATTAAGTGTTTGTGATTCCGTAAAAATAGACTTGTGACTTATTTCTATGTATAAGATTATTAAAGTAAACTATATTTCTTACATAATGGCGTATAATGATAAGTGTCGTTTTTTAAATATTTACATAAAAAAAGGCCACTTATAAAGCGACCTTTTCATAAAAACTATCTATGATTTAAACTACCGAAAAGCCGACATATTTATCTGCAAAAGGAAAATGCCCTACATTGCTGTTTAAAATTGTTCGTTCGTAACCTCTTAATCTTAAAGTGTAGCCACACTTGTTAAGTTTAGCAGTATCAACAGTAAAAACATCGTTTAAAGGCCCTGTTTCTGTAATAGCTGCATTGTTTAATATGGCACTTGGTGCATAAGTAATTAAACCGTTGGCATCAATTATTTGTGTTGCAGGTTGCACACTTAAATTATAGCCACCATAATAAGCATCTTTTACTTTTACATTACCGGTTATTTGGTCTCCTTGTTTATATACTTTGCAAACACCGCCATCTACTTTCATATCTACATCAAACTGTGCATCAATAGTATTGTTTGGCGTATTGTCTACATTAAATCGTTTGTTATCTAATCTAATTTTAAATACGTTACTATGTTGTATGCTGGCAGGGTTTGCTATAGGATCATCTTTTGTATAGCTTACCCTAATATAATAAGTACCTTCAAAAGCATGCGATGGCCAAACAGCAAGCAACTGATCTTCAATGGCAACTAAATTGGCTGCATTGTGATTTGCCAAATATGGAAACCAACCATTTTCATTTGCTAAAGTATGTGTTGTAAAAGGGTTAAATGGATTAGAAAAATCAATTGTTCTTATTTGCTGCTTTAAAGTTACAGGATAAAAATCTACCCCATTTTGAGAATATTCTACCCTGTATTTTGTTGTGCCAGGTGCACCACTATTATCTATGCCTCCTTCAATGATAATATTACCTGCCCACGGTCTATTATTTCCTCTGCCCGAATTGCCAGAAAATGCTAAGCCAGTAGTTTCATCTATTTCGTCAATAGCAACATTGCCGATGCTATAAATTATTGAAGTTTGATTGGCTTTTCTGGGTCTCAACTGCACCAAAGTATCCATACGGTTTCCCCAATTTACCTGTTGTTCTGCATTGTTTGGCGCAGGCGGTGTTGCCCACGAAAGTATTGCTCTTAAACGAACCACTTGTGGCTTGCCGCATTCTTTTAGGTATTTAGATAAATCGGTTTTTAAATATACGGCGTACATTAAACCTTCATCGGGTATGCTGTTAATATCATTTACTTGTACCGAGGTAGTACCTAAATATCGCTCAAAAGTTCCATTATTATTAAAATCTGCATAAAAACTGACGTACTCTAAGCTACCATTGCTGCAAAGGTTGCCACCATAACCAAAAGGATTTTTTATATTAATAATAGCTCCTAAAACATCTTGAGCCGGATTTAAGCCTACCGAAACAATTTCTTCATAGCCAACATTAAAATCTTTACTATTTAAGCCTTGTACTAAATCATCAATATCAATACCCATTTCGCCAAAATCAAACTGTTGAAATTGATTAAGTATATCGGTATTGGAAGAAGGTAAAGCCATAGCCATTACTTGCGAAACCGTTCTGCTCGATGAAATGCCATTGGCCATATTTTTTTTAATGAACTCTTTAACATCAACAGGTTTGGGTTGTGGTAGCACAGGCAAAGTAATTGGTGAAACTGGTAAGTCAATTATTGGCCCATCAATTAAATCTGGAATGTCAGGTGCTTCTACATCTAAATCTGGCTTTTCGAAAAATGGCGGGAAATTTGGGATTAAAAATTTAATCGGTTTTAAAATCGCTTCTGTTTCTAATACATTGCCATAAACGGGTACTTCATTTGGGTTGTTTGATGGTATAGCGTTCCAACTTAGCACCGCTCTTAAAGTTACTAAAACTTCTTTGCTGCAAAATTTTTTGTTTTTAGCAACATTAATTTTTTTATTTACTAGGTAAGAAATAGGATGTTGCGGCCCTGGTGGTTCATCTGAAATGTTGTAAGCCCTAAAGCTGGAAAGGCCTAAATCTTCAAAGCCATTTCCATCATTATAGTCAATAAAAAACCTTACAAACTCTGGTGAACCATTACTGCATAAGTTGCCTGAATAGCCACTGTTTTGTTTAATATTTACTACCGCTTCAATTTGCGATAATTCTGGATTGTAGCCCAAACATTCCAGCTCTTCCCAGTTAGTAATACCTGCCAATTTAGGAAAACCGATACTCATTAATACGTTGCCTGCATTGAGGCTTTGCCCTCGTAAAGCAGTAATTTGTTTTAGTTCTGCTTTAGTAGGTAGTTTAGCAATTTCTTTTGTCATTTTTAAAAAATTAAAATTGTTTTAAATATTATTCGATGATTACTGCATCATCTTATCACACTTATATCAACACAACTCAAAAAAAATTACTAAAAAATAAAAAAGCTGGACGAATTGTCCAGCTCTACTAAATGCTAATAGGTTTCAAAAATTTTACAATAGGGCATAAAAAAAGCTAAACCAAAGCAGATCGCTTGGTTTAGCTAATAATTATTTTGGTAAGCTAAGTTTAAACTATTTAATTACCTCATTCTTCTTTATCTTTTACCCCAGGTCTGTTGTTTATAGTTTTGGTAGGTTGGTTAGTTGATGTATTATTTTGTGTATTTGTTTTGGCTTTAGGCTTTTTAACAACTGGCTTTTTTAACAAGCCACCTCCTTTACCAATACCAGTTCTTCCGCCTTTACTTGCTGGTTTATTTGCAGTGGTTTGTGTTTTAGGTTTTACTGCCGGCTTGTTTTTTGGTTTTACCGTTGGCTTTGGCGATGCTGTTAACTGATTGTTAGCTTTTATTGCTGCCGTAACCCTGCTTTGCAATTGCGTATCAAAATTTTTGTCGCAAACGCTTTTTAAAGAATCAATCATACGGTTTGCCTTTTGATTTACAGAAGCTTCAATTTTTCCGTTTATATCTTCTTGTTGGTTACAGCTTATAGCCAAAAAACCAATTACTATTATAGCAAATATTATTTGTTTCATTTTAATTTTTTTTTAGTTGTTTAATTTAATTCCACGCTTAGTTAATACAGCGTCAACGGCATCATTCATATCTTTATTTATTCTGCTGCTACAAACACGGTTCATAGAATCTTTTACCTGTACATTGCGCTTTTGCCAACTATCGTTTACCATTTTATTAAAAGCGGCATCGTCAACTTTTGAGCTATTGCAAGCAAACAAACCCATTAAAAGGCAAGTTGCAAAACCCATTGCTAATTTTTTAATCATATTACATTAAGTTTTAGTTATTATTAATTTATCTTAATCTATTGGCCGACCTAACTAATTTATCATCTTTTCTAATATAAAAAATACCTATAGCATTAAACACTAACATAGCAAGTGGCATCCAAAATGCCCAATGTTGGGTAACATATTTTTGTGCAGCAGGTAAAAGCGTATTAATATTTTGCCAGCCAGTAAAAGGGTAAAACATGTAAATAGCATAACCAATTAACCCTACCAACAACAACTGCGCAATACGCACTATATTAATTTGTCTTTTTCTATTACGAAACAAAAATATAGCCACCAAACTAATTAAAGCAGCAACTTTCAACAATCCACCTGTTATCATAAACGGGTAATTTTGCATCATGCTTTCTACATTAACCGGAAACCGAAAGCCTTCGTAAAAATGACTTAATGGTAAAAATAATGCTGCTATGCCCAAAGCCCCAGCCAATAATAAAAATATGCTTTGTATGCGTTGAATCATATAAGTATAAAATGTGTAATTTAGGATGATAAATTTCCAACAAGCGAAATTAGAGATAAATTTGAATAGTATAGTATAATTTAAGCTTTAATTATACTGTTGTTGCTTTTTGAAAGATAAATTAACAAAAATAACCTCCTTTTTGAGTGAGCAACTTTCTTTAAATTTACAAAATCTCGTTCAATATAACTTCAGCAGCTTTTTTTGATGCGCCCGCCTCGCCCAATTTTTGTTGCATTAATTGATATTGGTTGAGCATCGCATTTCTATAATCTTTGTTTTCTAATAAAAAATATAACTCGTTACTAATGTTTTTTAACGTGCAGTCGTTTTGTATTAACTCTAACACTACAGGCTTATCCACTATTAAATTAACCAAAGAGATATATTTTATTTTAATTACCCGTTTAGCAATTTGGTAAGAGAGGTTGCTGCTTTTATACACCACCATTTGTGGCACTTTATACAAAGCGGCTTCTAAAGTTGCAGTACCAGAAGTTACAATGGCAGCTTTACTTTGTTGATAGAGTTGCTGCGTTCTATCCAACCATAATTGCACATTAGGCAAATGGCTAAAGTGTTGCTGATAAAAAGATTCGCCAATAACAGAAAGCCCGGCAATTATAAATTGTTCGTTTTTAAACCGTTGGGCAATGGCTACTAAAACAGGTAACATTTTATCTATTTCTTGGGTGCGGCTACCTGGCAAAAGCGCAATATATTTTTTTTGGTAAGATGCTTTAGTATTTAATTCCTCTTCATTTTGTTGATGTTTTGCAATTTCATCTAACAGCGGATTACCCACATATTCCACCTCGTAATTGTGTTTTTTATAAAACTGTTTTTCAAAAGGAAAGATAATCAGCATCTTATCAACATAAGCTTTTATTTGTTTTACTCGGCTGCTTTTCCACGCCCACACCTTGGGCGAAATATAATACACCGTTTTAATACCTAAACTTTTAGCGTATTTGGCTATGCGTAAATTAAACCCAGGATAGTCAATCAATATTAAAACATCGGGCTTAAATTGAGCAATATTTTGCTTTGCTTTTTTTATTAAATTGAGTATGGTTGGCAAGTTTTTAAGCACTTCCCAAAAACCCATAAAGGCGGTTTGTTTGTAATGTTGCACCAACTCGGTTCCAGCGTTTTGCATTTCATCACCTCCCCAACCTTTAATAGTTAAATTTTGGTTTAGCCGAAACAAAGCTTTTACCAAGTTGCCACCGTGTACATCGCCCGAAGCTTCGCCTGCTATTATGTATATTTTTTTATTGATGATGGTTCTTATTTTTCAATTAAACTAATCAATTGTTTATTCAATAACTCATTGTCAAACTTAACTTGTTGTAGTTTAGTTTCAAAATTTTCAAGTAGCTCTATTGCTTTTCTTAAATTAAAAATACTTTGCGCACCGCTCACAAACAACCGCTTTTCTGCTAAATGAATAGCTAAATATTCTTGCTCTGTTTGGCCTGGCGTTGGTATTAAAAATGCAGTTTGTTGCAGGGCTACCAAATCCATAATTGAACTATAACCAGAACGACAAATAATGTGTTTACTATTTAACAGCAGCTCATTTATTTGCTCGCTATTGGCCAAATTTATTATTTTAATATTTTTAGGTAAGGTATATTTTAATGCAGTAGTTGCGCCTCTTACCAAAATTATTTTTTGCTTTATTAGCTTGCTTTGATTAATTATTTTTTGTTCAAAAATACTACGCTGTGGTTCTGGGCCAGATAGTATTACGGTGCAAAAGTTTGTGTTGCTTTTTGTAGATTTGGTTAAGCGACTTAGTGGCCCAATAAAACTCGTTTTTGCTTTTAAATAATTGTTTGTGTTTGATAATTTTCCGCTTAGTAGCTGATGATCAAAATCGGGTATCCACAACTCGTTAAACTTATTAATATAGTTATGATTGTATTTGTTTATAAAACCATTAAAAAACTTAAACAGCTTTGGCAACTGAATATTGGTTTGATGGGTAATAAATATAGAAGGAACATTTTCATGATAACAACCATATCGGTTATCCGAAATAATGCAATCTACTTGATGTTTTTGAACCAAAGTAGCTGCTAATTTATTACTTTGTTTTATAGTTTTTGTAAGATGAGGAAGCTGTTTAGCCATTGCAAAAACCATACTCCCCAACTTAGAATATTGGATGTTATAGGCTGGCAAGGTTTCAAAGGTAAGATTTGGAAAAGCATCTTTTAAAAAATTTAATGCCATGCCATCGCTAGCAATAATTATATTTTGTTGCTGCTGTACAAGTTGCGTAATTATTGGAATGCAGCGAGTAGCGTGGCCCAAGCCCCAATTTAATATGGTAAATAGAAATGTTTTTTGCTTTTTCAGGTTAATAAATTGTTAAAGCGTTGCACTTATAAAATATGTGCCTAAAAATACGTTTATTTGTTAAACTTGTGCTAGTAGGGCACATCAAACCTTTAATAAAATATAGTAGTAATGAAACGCATTTTTTCAATAATTTGTTTGGCAGCCTTTATTATTTCACTTAGCAGTTGTGCAGCTATGCGAAAACGTAAGTGTAATAAGTGTCCAAAATTTTCTAAGCAAGAAATAGAAGTACAACAATTAGAAAAAGCAATTTGTGGGCTTGAGGTGATGCCAATTGTAAACTAAATTTGTTTTTTTTAATAGGGGAAAAGGCCATACATGAAAGCCTATTTTATTACACTTGGCTCTTCTTAAACGTTTTTCTAAATAGGGAACTACAACAACATTTCTGCAATTAAATAATCAAATGTTAGTATTAAAATAGAAGCTTGCACTACCGCTCTTGTACTGGCTTTGCCCAATTCTAAAGAGCCACCTTTAACATAAAAGCCCTGATAACACGAAACTGAAGATATAATAAATGCAAAAACAATGGCCTTTACTAACATTAGGTTTACATTAAAAACTTCAAACCAACTAAGTAAACCACGTTGAAATACTTCGGGCGGGATGCCAGAATTACTGGAGGCTAACATACCGCCCCACATGCCTAAAGCTGCTGCAATCACCACTAAAAAAGGAATAATTAAAACCGACCCTAAAATTCGGGGACCTATTAAAAAGTTTAAGGTATTTACACCCATTATTTCTAAGGCATCAATCTGTTCTGAAATACGCATAGAGCCTAACTCCGAAGCAATTTTTGAACCCACTTTACCTGCCAAAACTAAACAACTTATAGTAGGCGCAAATTCAATTAAAATAGAATCTCGAACAATAAAACCAACGTAATATTCTGGTATAAAAGAGTCTTGCAATTGATAAGAAAACTGCACGGCTGTTACTGCACCAATAAATATTGAAATGATGCCAATTATGAGTATTGAGCCCACACCAATATCATTCATTTGCCGAAACAACTCTGTCCAGTACATTTTAAATTTATCGGGCCAAGCTATTGTGCCAATAAGCATTTTTACGTAGCGACCAATATGTTCAATTGTTGTTATCAATATTTATTAATATAGGTAATAGTGTAAAGGTAGTTATATAATTTTTAAAGAGAAATAGAATGTAGTGTTATTGGTTTTTACTTAAACAATGCTTACAAAAAACCGTATTACCAGTGCTGTAATGCTGATTGCTTAATGTTTCATAAACCTCCAATTTTTGCACCTCATTTTGAATAAAACTAAAAGTACCCAAGCTAATTAAAAAATAAACCGTAGCCATTGCCAATACACTTGCAGAAATATTATACTTTTTTTGTGTTGGTTGCTGCAAAATATTATAGATGCGTGCTTTCAACAAGTTTTTGCCAGAAGTTGCCCGATAAGCACTAGCAAATGCTAAGCTGTTTTGCTGCTTCAACTTTAATAATAAATTGGCATATAATTTAGGGCTGCCTGTTTTTTCAACAGCGTATTCATCTGCCAAAAATTCGGTTAAGCGCAAAAAATCTTTTTTAATAAAATAAAATATAGGGTTGAGTAGCCAAACCGTAAACAGTAAATGCTCCACTATTTTCCACCAAGTATCGTAATTTTTAATGTGTGCAATTTCGTGATGCAAAATAGCTTGGCGTTCTTTTTCACTTAAAAGGTATAAACCTTCTTCCCAAATAATGTATTTATTAAACAGCCTAAAAGAAGCTACTGGCAAATTAATGCTGGGCTGTAGTAAAGTAAAAGCCTCCCCATCAACTACAATTGGCAATTTTTTACTGGTTAGTATTACATAGTTTAAAACTATTATTTTAAACAGCAACAGCAACAACAATAAACCTCCTGCCAACAAAAAAGCACTTTTTAAGGCATTACTATTGTACATTAAAAAATCGTAATATTTATTGGAATGATACACCACCAAACTTTCTTTGGTAACCTTGGCGCAGTTGCAAAAATCGTCGGTAGTCATAGCAATGTCGTAACAATGGCTAATTTCTACTTCGTTGGGGCAAAAGTTGTCGCAAACCTCCACAAAGCTTTCTTCTACCAAACTGGTTTGCGGTGCTACTTCAAAATTTATATAATAATGCGCACCTATTGGCACAATAAAACAAGCTGCAATAACAGCATACAACACCCGCTTTTGGGTACTATTAGCTACTTTGTTTTTCAAAAAGCAGTAATAAATACCATAGCCAATTGCAGAAAGCAAATAAGATATTACAATAAAAGCTAACACTATTTGGCTTTGTTAATCAAATCTTTTAATTCTTTAATCTCGTTGTCGCTCAACCTATCATTATCAATAAGGCAAGATACTAAACTATTTAAAGAACCCGAAAATAAACTTTGTTTAACATTATGCATAAAGTTTTTCTGGTAATCGTTTTTCTGCACCACAGGATAATAAAAGTAGCTTCTACCCTTCGATTCGTGCGCCACGTAACCTTTATCTTCCAAAATTCTAATCATAGTAGAAACCGTATTGTAAGCCGGTTTAGGAGTTTCAGGCCAAATTGAAAGCAACTCTTTAACCTGTGCTTTTTGTTCTTGCCAAAGCAAGTTCATCACTTTCAATTCTAATGTGGTTAATGCCTTATTCATCCGTTCAATTTATTTTTTATAAAAGTAAGTGATTTTAGCCTGTAATAAAAAGGCTTATATTTTTTTAACGGATAAAAATTGTTTGAAGCGAAACCGTAAACTCACATAAAAGGTACTCGCGCTTTCCATTCCAATACGGCCTCCGCTTTGCTACAGCCGCATTTCCATTGCAATCACGGCTAGTTTTTAAACTGTTGTGGGCTGTGGGTGATTTTTTGTTTACTTGCATTAAATTTATTTACACAATATGAAACACATATTCATTTCAACACTATTAATTTTAATTTGCTTAACCCTTTTTGCACAAAACCCACATCGGCCAGGTTACCTATCAGAAACATCTAAACAAGAAATAGATACCCCAGAAGCAAAAGTAGAATATGCTCTTTCAAGAATTGATCTGGTGGGTTTTCAATTTGAAAAATCTTTTAATAAACGTGGCACCTTAGTTTTGGGACTTTATTCAAATTTTTTATTCCCATATATTATTTACGGTGACCCACATTTAACTTATGGTTTTTTACCTAAAATAGAACTTTCATTTAGAGATTATTACAGCTTACAAAAACGCAAAAGAATAAACAAACCATATCAAAACAATACAGGCCCGTATATTACCGGTAAATTTGAATTTCAGAAATTATTAGCTAGTTTTGAAGATGGCTTTGACGATTATACCACAACTTCTGTTGGCTTACTTTGGGGTTTTCAAAATAATAGCATCCAACCAATTACCATCAATTTTGAAATTGGCCCTGGCTATGCCTTTGCTGATATTGATGCTCCAAATTATAATTTCGAGGGACCTGATTTTGTTATATTAGGCAAACTAAAATTTGGTTTTTTGTTAGATATGTAATGCATTAAAAATATTATTAAATTAAGAGAAAAAAATAGATACATTTAAAAAGCAATGTGAAAATTCTAATAATTCTGGTTGTTTTTTGTGGATGCAAAGCAAGTAAAATACAAATTAGGTAGAATAAAAAGAAATTGAAAAAAATAAAAACTGAATACAGCTTGTTTGTATAAGATTAGTTGCGTGTTTTAAACACTAAAATTAGCAAATAAAACACAAATAAAGTCTGCGAAAACTTTCGTA